>Ga0173483_10000335_pt1 | contig 12905 bp, 9 predicted proteins | sample NitcycUS178409R2_FD_122621 | JGI IMG/M metagenome (GOLD analysis project Ga0173483, IMG submission 122621) | Soil microbial communities from Arlington Agricultural Research Station in Wisconsin, USA - Nitrogen cycling UWRJ-S178-409R-2 (version... | ecosystem: Environmental > Terrestrial > Soil >...
GCCGACGATCTGCGAGGACGTCTGGCAGCCCGGGCCGCCGGCGACCGACCTCGCCCTCGCGGGGGCGACGCTGCTCGTCAACCTCTCGGCCTCGCCCTTCCACGTCGGCAAGGCGGAGGACCGCGAGGAGATGCTCGTGACACGGGCGCGCGACAATGCCATCTACGTCGCGTTCTGCAACCTCGTCGGCGGACAGGACGAGCTCGTCTTCGACGGGCACTCGGTCGTCCTCGACGACGAGGGCGAGGTGGTCGCCCGCGCGCCGGGGTTCGAGGAGGCGTTGCTCGTCGTCGACGTCGACCCGACCGAGGCGATCGGCCGACGGCTCCGGGATGTGCGTCGGCGCGAGCTGGAGCGCTCGCGACCGTCGCCTCCTGTTGCGGCGACGATCCGACTTGCTGCGCCGCGCGAGGCCGGCGAGGCGCTCGCGCCGACGGTCGTGCCCTTCGCGGGTGAGCTCGAGCAGATGCGGCTCGGGCTCGGGCTGGGCCTCGGTGACTACGTCCGCAAGAACGGCTTCGCCGACGTCGTCATCGGCATCTCCGGCGGGATCGACTCGGCCCTCACGGCGGCCATCGCCGCCGACACGCTCGGCCCAGACCACGTGCATACGGTGTCGATGCCCTCACGGTTCTCCTCCGAGGGGACGCGCGACGACGCGCGAGAGGTGAGCGAGAACCTCGGCGCCGACTTCCGCGAGATCCCGATCGAAGGCGTCGTGGGCGCGTTCCAGGAGGCACTCGGCGCGCTCGACGGGCTTGCGGCGGAGAACCTCCAGGCGCGGATCCGCGGTGTGATGCTGATGGCGCTGTCGAACACGCACGGGTGGCTGGTGCTGGCGACTGGCAACAAGTCGGAGATGGCAGTCGGCTATTCGACGATCTACGGCGACATGGTGGGCGGGTACGCGCTGCTCAAGGACGTGTTCAAGACGGACGTCTTCCGCCTCGCCCGTCACCTGAACGAGCGCGCGGGCCGAGAGCTGATCCCCGTCACGACCATCGAGCGCCCGCCGAGCGCCGAGCTCCGCGCCGGGCAGCGCGACGACCAGTCGCTGCCGCCGTACGACGTCCTCGATCCGATCCTCGAGGCCTACGTCGAGCTCGACCGCTCGCGCGAGGAGCTCGAGGAGCAGTTCGACCCCGAGGTCGTCGCACGCACGCTCCGCCTCGTCGACGGCGCCGAGTACAAGCGCCGCCAGGCAGCGCCGGGGGTGAAGCTCCGGCCGCGCGCGTTCGGCCGCGACTGGCGGACGCCCATCACGAACCGCTGGCGGGGCTAGACCCCCGGGGCGTAACTTCAGCCTCGCCCCTCTTTCTTGCACAGCTCGGCCAACGCCGTCACCGTCCGCCAGTTGCGCACGGTGAGCGTCGTCCGCAGCCGTCGCTTGACGAGCGCCTCCATCAGCTTCGACCGGCCCTGCCCGTTCGGCACGCTGACGTACACCTCCCGTCCGGCGACCGTGAGCTCGTCGGGGAGATAGCCGGAGAGGTCGCCGAGCTCCAGGTCGGCCAGCTCGACCGCGTCCGCGAGAAAGCCGACGACGACCTTGGTCGGGTCTCCAACGGGGTACGGGTTCGCCTCGACGACCCTGGCGAGCTCGTCGCCGGTCCGCGTGACCACGGCGATCTCGTGTCCTGTCGTCTTCTCGATCGCCGCCGCGAGCACGGGACCGGGGTCCGTCCGTCCGCGCCGCGTGAAGACGACGTTCCCGCTCTGCAGGTACGTCTCGACGTCCGTGTGCCCGAGCGACTCGACGATCCCGCGCAGCGCCGGCATCGCGATGCGCTTGTGAGGACCGATGTTGATTCCGCGCAGGAGGGCGGCGACGCGCATCCGGGTAGTTTGACGCAGCCCGTCACGCTGTGAGCGCCCGGAGGGCGCGAAACCACCGCAGGCGCTCCTCCCATGGCACGGCCGCGTTCGCCGGGGAGGTCGACGGCAGCACGAAGAGGAGCGTCTCGCCGAGGCGGCGCTCCTGGAGGCCATGCTGTGGCCGACCGCCGAATGGGCCACGGTACGCCTCCTTGCCGACGAAGCCGATCGCGCGGGGACGGAGCTCCGAGGCAAGCCGCTCGAGCCGTGCGGCGCTGCCCGCGAAGTCGGACTTTCGCAGGTCGGACGAGCCGCGCGTCGTCCGGTACGCCGCGTTCGTGATCCCGATCCCGTAGGCCAGCACCTCGGCCTGCTCGGACGGGTCGACGAGCCGTGGCGTGAACCCGGCGGCATGGAGCAGCCGCCAGAAGTCGTTTCGCGGGTTGGCGAAGTGGGCGGCCTTCGCGTCGGAATGAAAGCCGGGGTTGATGCCGCAGAAGACGACGTCGAGCCCCGGCGCGAGGACGTCGGGGACGGCGCTCGGCGTCGCCACGACCCGAGGCTACCCGCGGCTACGCCGCTTCGGGCTCGCGCTCCTCGAGCCGCGCCTCGAAGGCGAGACGGATCCGCTCCGTCAGTACCGATGTCGCCTCGGGGGCGTCCTCGCCGGGTCGCATGACCCGGACGGCGTCGTCGTCGCCCACCCAGCCGTAGCACCGGAGGTAGCACTCCTGCTCGTTCAACGGCCGCAACCGCTGCATGGGCCCCAACCGTAGGCCACGGACCGGACGGCGGCGCTTCTCTAAGCTCAGCCCGTGTCCACCAGGACGAAGTCCTTCGACTACGCGGTCTCCGTCGACGAGACGTGGGATGCGCGGTCGGACCGGGGCGGCGGCGTGCTGCCCGGTGCCGAGGAGGCGTCGTGGACGCCGGAGCACCTGCTGCTCGCGGCGCTCGTGCGCTGCACTCTCACGAGCCTCCGCCACCACTGCGTGCGGGCAGGGATCGTGCTGACGGCGAGCGCGTCCGCGCACGGGGTCGTCACCCGGCGCGAGGTCGACGGGAGGTACGCGTTCGTCCTCGTCTCGGTGGAGGCGAACGTGTCGTTCGACCCGAAGCCGGACGAGGCGGCGGTCGCGGAGCTGCTCGAGAAGGGCGAGCGCGACTGCTTCATCGGCGCTTCGCTGCTCCCGAGCCCGATCTACGCGTGGCGGGTGGCATGACGAGCGCGGCGGAGCCGACACCTCGCACGCTCGACGTCCCGGCCGTCCGCGCACGCTTCACCGCGCTCGATCGGCCGCTCGCCTTCTTCGACGGGCCCGGGGGGACGCAGTGCCCGGACGAGGTGATCGACGCGATCGCTGCGTACCTCCGCAGCTCGAACGCGAACGTCGGCGCGCCGTACGAGACGTCTCGGCGGACGGACGAGCTCGTGGCGGCCGCGCACGAGCGCGCCGCGTCGTTCCTCGGGTGCGACGCCGGCGAGGTCGCGTTCGGGCAGAGCATGACCGCCCTCAACTTCCTTTTCACGCGCGCGCTCGCGCGCGAGCTCGAGCCGGGGGACGAGGTGCTCGTCACGCGCCTCGACCACGACGCGCACGTTGCGCCCTGGCTGGCGCTCGCCGACGATCTCGGCATCGTCGTGCGCTTCGTCGACGTCACGGACGAGCTGGCGCTCGATCTCGACGACCTCGAGCGGAACCTTTCCGGCAGGACGAAGGTCGTGGCCTTCCCTGCCGCGGCGAACTCGGTCGGCACCGCCCCGGACGTCAGCCGCGTCGTCGAGCTCGCGCACGGCGCGGGCGCGCTCGCCTGGGTCGACGCGGTTCACTACGGTCCGCACGGGCCGATCGACGTCGCCGCCTGGGGGTGCGACGTGCTGATCTGCTCGCCGTACAAGTTCTTCGGGCCGCACATGGGTCTGGCGTTCGGCCGCGAGGAGCTTCTCCGGAGCTGGCGCCCCTACAAGGTCCGGCCCGCCGCCGACGAGCCGGTCGGGCACCGGTTCGAGCTCGGCACGAGCCAGCACGAGCTCCTGGCCGGATTCGTCGCCGCCGTCGACTACGTGGGCTCGGTCGGCTGGGAGGCGATCGTCTCGCACGAGCGAGAGCTCGGCGAGCGGTTCCTTGCCGGCCTCCCCGGCGAGGTGACGCTCCACGGGCTGCCGACGATGACGGGCCGCGTTCCGACGTTCTGCTTCAGCGTCGCGGGACACAGTGCACAGTCCGTGGCTGAGCACCTCGCGACCCGCGACGTCGCCGTCTGGTGGGGCAACTACTACGCGCTCGAGACGATGCGCCGGCTCGGCCTCGACGAGGTCGACGGCGCGGTCCGCGCAGGGATCGTTCACTACAACACCGCCGAGGAGGTCGACCGGCTTCTTGCGGGGATCGCGGAGCTGGCGTGAAGCTGCTCCTGCTCGGAGGCCCGAGGTTCGTCGGCAGGGCGGTGATCGACGCTGCGCTCGCGCGCGATCACGAGATCACGCTCTTCAACCGCGGAACGACCGGCGCCGATCTCTACCCCGAGCTCGAGCGGATCGTCGGCGATCGCGACGGCGGGCTCGAGGGCCTGCTCGGCCGCGACTGGGACGCCGTCGTCGACACGTCGGGATATGTGCCGCGCATCGTCGGCGCGAGCGCGAACCTGCTCGCCGCCGCGGTGGGCCACTACGTCTTCGTCTCGAGCATCTCCGTCTACGCGTCGTTCGCGGAGGTCGTGGACGAGGAGTCGCCGCTCGAGACGCTCGCCGAGCCCGGGTCCGAGGAGGTGAGCAAGCACTACGGCGCGCTCAAGGCGCTGTGCGAGCGGGAGGTCACGAGCGCGTTTCCGGGACACTCCACACTGGTCCGTGCCGGCCTGATCGTCGGCCCGCACGACCCGACCGGCCGGTTCACGTACTGGCCGCACCGCATCGCGCGCGGCGGGGACGTCCTCGTCCCCGGTCCCGCGTGGCGCCAGGTGCAGTTCGTCGACGTCCGGGACCTCGCCGAGTGGATGGTGACCGCGGCCGAGACGGGTCTGCACGGCGCATTCAACGCCACGGGCCCGTCGACGATGGGAGCGGTCGTCGACGCCTCTCGCCGTGCGTCGGGCTCCACGGCGCGTGCGGTCGAGGTGGACGACGCGTTCCTCACCGCCCAGGGCGTCGGCGAGTGGATGGAGCTCCCGCTGTGGCTCGACCCTGGCAACGAGGAGACGCGTCACCTCCACGAGGTCGACACGAGCCGCGCGACGGCCGCTGGGCTCACGTTCCGACCGCTCGACGACACCGTCGCGGCAACGCTCGCCGACGCCGAGCTCGTCGACGGCGTCGGCCTTGCGCCCGAGCGCGAGCGCGAGCTGCTCGAAGCGTGGTGGTCGCGCGGCGCAACCGGCGACCCGGCCGCCTAGAAGAGCTCCCCCGGACGAGGGCCGGAATCACCCTGAGGAGGGGTTCCGCGACAACTGTCATGGGTGGTATCCACCCGGGACGCACCCGCGCGGGCAGGCCGCGCAGGCCTTTCGACCAGAGGGGGAGCACATGCACCGGATCGCGCGCCGCGTGATCATCGTCGTCGCGGCGACGGCCGCGCTGATGGCTGTCCAACCCGCGTTCGCAGGCACGGCGAGCTGCGGCGGGGACGCCAGGAGCACGCTCGCGTCGCGGAGCGGCCTTTCGCCGAGCGACATCGCGAAGCACGGCGGGACGAATGCGGGGGACGTCAACAAGCTCATCGCCGCCGTCTGCGACGACACGCACTCGGCGCCGACGGCCGCCGCTGCCGCGATGCAGGCCGCGAACTACACCCCGACCGAGATCGGCGACGTCCTCGTCGGCGGCTTCGAGCAAACCGTGCTCGAGAGCGCGGGGATCTTCGCCTACCTCGGCTTCGACGCGAGCGAGATCGCGTCGATGCTCCTCGGGTCGTACGCGCAGACACCGCTCGAGGGCGCACAGATCCTGAAGAGCCTCGGCTTCGGCGCCGTCGAAGTCGGCGTCGCGCTGAAGGACGTGTTCGGCCAGACGGCCTTCCAGGCGGCGGGAATCCTCAAGCAGGTCGTCTACACGGCCGTCGAAGTCGGCGAGGCGCTTCGCGACGCGTTCCTCCAGGGAGCCCAGGGCGCGGCGCAGATCCTGAAGGACGTCGCGTTCGGCGCCGTCGACGTGGGCCTCGCCTTGAAGAACGCCTTCCTCCAGAACGCCCAACAGGCGGCACAGATCCTGAAGACGATCGCGTTCGGCGTGGTCGACGTCGGCCTCGCGCTCAAGAACGCCTTCCTCCAAGGGGCGCAGGATGCCGCCCAGATCCTGAAGGCGATCGCCTACACGGCGCTCGACGTCGGCATGGCGCTGCGCGACGCCTTCCTGCAGACCGCGGAGCAGGCGGCACAGGTCCTGAAGACGGTCGCGTTCACCGTGGTCCAGGTCGCGGGGGCGCTGAAGGACGCCTTCCTCCAGTCGGCGCAGCAGGCGGCGCAGATCCTGAAGACGGTGGCGTACGGCGTCGTCGATGTCGCGAATGCGCTGAAGGACGCGTTCCTCCAGACGGCGCAGGACGCGGCCGCGATCCTGAAGGCGATCCTGTTCAGCCCGTTCGACGTAGGCACCGCGCTGCGCGACGCGTTCTTCCGCAGCGCCGAGCAGGCCGCGGCGATCATGAAGGCGGTGCTCTTCGCGGCCGCCGACGTGGCGGTGGCGTTGAAGGATGCGTTCCTCAAGGGCGCACAGGCGGCCGCCCAGATCCTCAAGGACATCGCCTTCGGCGTCGTCCAGGTCGCGGACGCGCTGAAGACCGCCTTCCTCCAGAGCGCGCAGGCGGCGGCGCAGATCCTGAAGGACATCGCCTACGGCGTCGTCGAGGTGGCGAACGCCCTGAAGAACGCGTTCTTCCAGGCAGCGCAGGACGCCGCTGCGGTGCTGAAGGCGATCGGCTACGCGGTCAACGAGGTGGCCCAGGCGCTCGAGACGGCGTTCTCGATGCTTGCGAACGAGGTCGGCAGCGTCCTCAAGGCGATCGGCTACGCGCTGGAGGACGTCGCGAAGGCGCTCGGCGCCGTGTTCGGGCTCGTCGAGGACGGCCTCAAGAGCGTCCTCGTGGGTATCGGGTTCGATCCCGGCGACGTGGACGACATCCTCGACACGATCGCCTGTCTCGTGTTCCCGCCGTCCTGCTTCTTCTGAGAGCTGATGGGCCGGGGGCGAACGGCGCGCCCCCGGCCCTCGACTACCATCGCGGCGTGGCGACCTTCCAGCGCACGACGCTCTCCAACGGCACCCGGGTGCTGACCGCGCCGATGTCGCACGCCCAGTCGGTCTCCTGCTTCGTGATGTTCGCGGCCGGCTCGCGCTACGAACGGCGCGACGAGAGCGGGGTCGCGCACTTCGCCGAGCACATGTTCTTCAAGGGCACCGAACGGCGCCCGACCGCGCGGGACATAGCGACCGAGATCGATGCGATCGGCGGCGAGTTCAACGCCTTCACCGGCAAGGAGCTCACGGGCTACTACGTCAAGTGCGCCGCCGAGACGCGCGACGTCGCGCTCGACGTGCTCGTCGACATGCTGCGCAACTCGCGCTTCGACGCCGACGAGATCGAGCGCGAGAAGGGCGTGATCGTCGAGGAGATGAACATGTACGCCGACACGCCCCGCTCCTACGTCGGCAACGTCTGGGAGCGGCACGTCTACGGCGACCAGCCGCTCGGCTGGGACATCATCGGCACCGAGGAGACCGTCCGCGGAGCGACCCGCGAGACGTTCTTCGAGTACATCGACCGCTGGTACCGGCCCGAGCGTACGGTCGTCGGGCTGGGCGGGAAGGTCGGCGACGACGTGATCGAGCGGCTCGAGGAGCTCCTCGGCTCCGTCGCCGCCGCGCCGACCGGAGCACCGGAAGCCGTGGTCCTCCCGGAGAACGGCAGTCCGGTACGCCTGCACACGAAGCAGTCCGACCAGGCGCACGTCGTCGTCGGCGCGCGGAGCTATCCGCACGGGCATCCGGACCGGTACGTGGTGCAACTCCTCTCCACGGTGCTCGGCGGCGGCATGTCGTCGCGTCTCTTCACCGAGGTGCGGGAGCGCCGCGGGCTCGCCTACTACGTCTTCTGCGCGAACAACTCGTACGCCGATGCCGGCACGCTCTCGGCGCAGGGCGGCGTCGACCTCAACCGGATCGACGAGGCCGTCGAGACGATCGTCGCCGAGCTCCGGCGCGTCGTCGACGAGCCCGTACCGGCCGAGGAGCTCGAGAAGGCGCGCGCGTTCGCAAAGGGCCGCTTCGTGCTCGGCCTCGAGAGCCCGCACGCGACGATCATGTTCGGCCTCCGCCGCGAGCTCCTCGAAGGCCGCGCCGTCGAGCCCGAGGAGGTCATGGCCGGCCTCGACGCCGTCACCGTCGAGGACGTGCAGCGGGTCGCGGCCGACATCCTCGGCAGCGGGCTTCGCCTCGCCCTGATCGGGCCGTTCGACGATCCGGCGCGATTCGAGCCGCTGCTGGCTGCCTGACGCCGACTCGCTTCGACCGCACCGGTTAGGTCGTCGTGCTGACAAACGCACTGTCGGCGTGCTGACAGACGACCGTCGATGCGCGGCATAGCGTCACGGTCCGACAGCCGGGATCCGCGCCGTGCCGTGTCGCCCTCGACGCGGCCATCGGCCGGGGACGGGCAACGCACCTGCGGCGAGAAAAGGGGGAATCGAGATGGCGAGGTCGATCGATCCGAGCGGGGGGACGCCCGCTGGGCGGGGAACGCGACGATCCGGTGCGAGTCACGCGGGCTCGCGCCGACTGCTCGGGGCCGCGTTCGTCGCGGCCCTGCTCGCATTGACAGTGATTTCAGGCGCCTCGGCGGCGTCGATCGGGTCCGCCGGGCCCCTCACGGCAATCACCATCAGCACCGACCTGAACTGCGACGTCCGCCACGCCGGCGACACGGCCCCGGAGTGGTACGGCACCACGGCGTGCGGGACGTTCGCGGTCGACCAGTCGACGTCCACGCTCTACGGCCCGGCAACCATTCCGGCAGGCGGCTCGGCGAGCCCGAAGACCGCCTTCACGCCCGTCAGCCAGACTGGGCCGACGGGGTCCGGCACGAGTGCGGATCCGTACACGATCGTGACGGTGGTCACGCTCGGGACGAGCGGACTGACGATCACGCAGACGGACTCCTACGTCGTCGGTCAGGAGTCGTACCGCACCGAAGTGCAGATCGCGAACGCAAACGCGTCGGCGCGGGCGGTGCGGCTGTACGCCGCCGGCGACTGCTTCCTCCAGAACTCCGACTACGGATACGGACGCGTCGACGGGTCGGCGGTCGCCTGCACGGCCACCCAGGACCCCGCGAGCCGCATCGAGCAACTCTACCCGCTGACTGCAGGCAGCAGCTACATGGAGGCCGGCTACAACACCATCTGGGCGCGGATCGGCAGCCAGCTCGCCGGTCCGAACACCTGCGACTGCGCGATCAACGAGGACAACGGGATCCTCCTCAGCTGGGACGTCACCGTTCCGGCCGGGGGATCGACCGTCGTCTCGCATCTGACGACCTTCTCGCCGCTCGGCGTCGCGCCGCTCGCGACGACGAAGACCGCAGATTCCGCAACGGTCGCTCCGGGTGGCACCGACGGCTACACGATCACGATCCACAACCCGAACGCGGGCGCGGCGACGGTGAACTCGATCACCGACACGTTGCCGGCGGGCTTTGCGTACGTCGCGGGATCGACGACCGGCGCAACGACGTCGAACCCGTCGATCTCGGGTCAGACCCTCACCTGGAGCGGCTCGTTCGTCGCCGCGGGCGGCGGGGACGTCACCCTGCACTTCAACGTGACGGCCTCGAGCACGCCCGGGACGTACACGAACAACGCAGGTGGAGAGGCGGGTGCAGTGACGGTCGCACCGACGGGCGCCACGGCCCCGGTCACCGTGCAGGCGGTCGCTCGCCAGGCGACGTCGCTCACGGTGGCAGCGGCGACCGGCGACTTCGCGGACGCCACGACCGTGTCGGCGGTCCTCACGGTGTCGAGCACCTCGACGCCGATCCCGGGCAAGTCGGTGACGCTGACGCTGAACGGCGTGGAATCCTGCACCGCTACGACGGACGCGACCGGCAAGGCGTCGTGCGCCGTCACGCCCGGTGAGCCGGCGGGGTCGTACCCGCTGGCAGCCTCGTTCGCCGGCGACTCTGCCTACGAGGCGAGCACCGGATCGTCGACGTTCGTCGTCACCCTCGAGGAGACCGCGTTGTCCTACACGGGCGACGTGTCGGCGGTGAACGGCCTGCCCGCGACGCTGTCCGGCGTCCTGACGACGGACGACCCGGCCGCCGGCACGCCGATGGCAGGGCGAACGGTCACGTTCACGCTGGGTTCGGGAGCCACCGCCCAGTCGTGCTCGGGCACGACGAACGCGTCGGGTTCGGCATCGTGCTCCATCGCGTCGGTCGCTCAGACCCCGGGGGCGGTCGGGGTGGCCGGCCGGTTCGCGGGCGACACGTTCTACGAGGCGGCGAGCGTGTCCGCGAGCGTCAACGTGTTCCCGCCCCCGGCCACCGGCGCCTTCGTGATCGGGGACCGGTCTGCAGGGTCGCCGACCGTCGGCAATGCGGTGTACTTCTGGGGCTCTCAGTGGGCCAAGAAGAACTCGTTCAGCGGCGGTGCGCCGTCCGAGATGAAGGGCTTCGCGGACAGCCCGACGAGCGTCACGTGCGGCTCGCGGTGGGAGACTCGACCGGGCAACAGCTCGGCGCCACCGTCCACGCTTCCTGGACGGATCAACGTGATCGTGTCGGCCAACGTGCAGAAGAACGGGTCGACGATCAGCGGCACGATCGAGCACATCGTCGTCGTCGAGGTCGCTCCCGGCTACGGCCCGGATCCAGGCCACGCCGGCACGGGCACGATCGTCGGGATCGTCTGCTAGGGCGGTCTGGGTGAGACGCGCGCCGTGGGGGTGGGACCACCCCCACGGCGCCGTCGTCTCGGTGGGGCGTCTGCCGCGGGCTGACCGTGCCCCGTTGCAACCACTGCCGCGCGAGACGACAATCCGCGCGTGGCTGCGGCACAGCCGTCGGGGACGGTGACGCTGGTCTTCACGGACATCGAGGGGTCGACGCGACTGCTCGAGCGGCTCGGCCTGGTGCGATACCGGGCCGCGCTGGCCGAGCACCGCACGGCGATCCGGGACGCGTGCGGACGTCACGGGGGATACGAGGTCCACTACGAAGGCGACTCGTTCTTCTACGCGTTCGGGCAGGCGGCGGATGCCGTCACAGCCATGCGCGACGCCCTCGCGGCGCTCGACGAGGCCCCGGTGTCGGTCCGGGTCGGGATCCACACCGGCACACCGGCGCCCGACCCGCCGAAGTACGTCGGCATCGACGTCCACCGCGCGGCGCGGATCGTGGACTCGGCACACGGCGGGCAGATCGTCCTTTCGCGCGAGACGGTCGTCGCGCTCGACGGACACGGCGACCTCGAGCTCGTCGACCTGGGAGAGCATCGGTTCAAGGACATCCGACTTCCCGAGCGGCTCTACCAGCTCGGCTCCGCGAAGCATCCGCCGCTTCGATCTCTGTACCGGCTGACGCTCCCCGTCCCCGGAACGCCGTTCCTCGGCCGCGAAGCGGAGGTTGCGGAGGTCGTCGCGCGCCTCGCCGACCCGGACGTTCGGCTGCTCACCCTCACCGGCCCGGGCGGCACGGGCAAGACGCGTCTCGCGCTCCGCGCCGCCGAGGAGGCCTCGGCCCACTTCCCGGACGGGACGACGTGGACCGGCCTCGCGCCGCTCGGTGAGGCGGATCTCGTCCTCCCGGCGATCCTGCAGGGACTCGGAGCTCGCGACGAGCGGGGTGAGCCGCCGCTGACGGCGCTGACCGAGGCGCTGCTCGGCAGGCGCGCGCTGCTCGTGCTCGACAACGCGGAGCACCTCGTGGACGGCGTCGCCGATCTTGCGGCCGCGCTCATCGCCGCGTGCCCGACGATCGCGCTGCTCGTGACCAGCCGCGAGCGTCTCGAGCTCAGCGCTGAGACGGTCTGGCCCGTCCCGACCATGAGCGCGCGGGACGGCGAGGCGCTCTTCCTCGCCCGCGCCCGCGCCGCGGGCGTCTCGCTCGACGCCGACGACGCGATCTGCGAGCTCTGCGAACGGCTCGACCGCCTGCCTCTCGCAATCGAGCTCGCCGCGGCGCAGACACCCGTCCTCTCCCCGGACGAGATGCTCGACGAGCTCGCCGATCGGCTTCCGAGCCTCGCCACACGCGCGCGCGACGTCGACGAGCGCCAGCGGACGATCGAGTCCACCATCGCCTGGTCCTACGACCTGCTTGGGCCCGAGGAACAACGCGTCCTGCGCGCGCTCGGCGTCTTTGCGGGCGGGTGCACGACCGCCGCTGCCGTGGACGTCACCGGCGCCTCGGCGGATCTCCTCGAAGCGCTGGTCGCCAAGAGCCTTCTGGCGCGACGCACCGACGAGACCGGGACGGCGCGATACGCGATGCTCGAGACGATCCGGGACTTCGCGCGCCGCCGACTCGACGGGAGTGGCGACGCCGGAGAGGTCGCCGACCGGCACATCGACTGGCTGGAAGGCGTGGCGATGGCCCATGCGCGTGCCGCGCGGATCCGCGACGAGAATGCTCTGGCGGCGCTCCGCTCCGAATGGCCGAATGCGCGCGCCGCGCTCGTCCACTGCTCGGAGCGCGAGCGTCCAGCGCCCGCTCACCAGATCCTGTGCGGGTTCGCGTTCTCGTGGCTGACGGGCGGGGCGGTCGACGAGGGGGACAGCCTTGCCCGCATGGTCGTCGCCATCCCCTCGGAGCCGAGTCATGGGCTGGGCTGGTCGTATGCGCTTGCCGGGCAGTTCGCCCAGACGCGCGGCGAGCCGACGCGGGCGGCGGAGCTCGCCGGCAGAGCGGTCTCGATCCTCGAGGAGACGGGGCCGCCCGGCGACGTTGCCGCGGTGCACGCCGACCTGGGGATCCAGCTCGCCGATCTCGGTGACCTCGAATCGGCGGCACGCCACGCTCGTCGCGCGCTCGAGATCCGGCGGGAGGTGGGCGAGGAATCGGGGATCGGGCACGCACTGCAGACGGTTGCGTATGTCGAGA
>Ga0173483_10000338_pt1 | contig 12875 bp, 12 predicted proteins | sample NitcycUS178409R2_FD_122621 | JGI IMG/M metagenome (GOLD analysis project Ga0173483, IMG submission 122621) | Soil microbial communities from Arlington Agricultural Research Station in Wisconsin, USA - Nitrogen cycling UWRJ-S178-409R-2 (version... | ecosystem: Environmental > Terrestrial > Soil...
AGGACATCCACGACGCCGAGCTCATCGTGATCGCCGGCCAGAACCCCGGCACCAACCACCCACGCATGCTCAGCGCCCTCGAGAAGGCCAAGGAGCGCGGCGCCCGGATCGTCGCCGTCAACCCTCTGCCGGAGACCGGCCTGATGCGCTTCCACAACCCGCAGAAGGTCAAGGGCCTGACCGGGTTCGGCACCGCCCTGGCCGACGAGTTCCTGCCGATCCGGCTGAACGGCGACCTGGCGCTCTTCCAGGCCATCGGCGCCCTGCTCGTCGAGAAGGACGCCGTCGACCTCGACTTCGTCGACCGCCACACGACCGGGTACGAGACCTGGCGCGAGCACATCTCGCACCTCGACTGGGATGCCGTGCTGCGCGCCACAGGGTTGCCCCGCGCCCAGATCGAGCGGGTGGCCGACCTGTTCGCGGCATCCGACCGCACCGTCATCTGCTGGGCGATGGGGATCACCCAGCACCGCAACGCCGTCGCGACGATCAAGGAGATCACCAACGTCGCGCTGCTCCAGGGCAACATCGGCAAGCCCGGCGCCGGCCTGTGCCCGGTGCGCGGCCACTCCAACGTCCAGGGTGACCGCACGATGGGCATCTGGGAGAAGCTGCCGGCGCACTTCGCCGAGCGGCTGAGGCAGGAGTTCGGCTTCGACCCGCCGACCGAGCGCGGGCACGACGTCGTCAACACGGTGCGCGCGATGAAGGAAGGGAAGCTGCGGGTCCTCGTCGGCCTCGGCGGCAACTTCGCCGCGGCCACCCCGGACAGCGAGGTGACCCACGAGGTGATGCGCTCGCTCGACCTCAACGTGCAGGTCTCGACCAAGCTCAACCGCACGCACGTGCTGCCCGGGCGGCAGATGCTGCTGCTGCCGTGCCTGGGCCGCACCGAGAAGGACGTGCGGCGCGCCGGCTGGCAGGGCGTCACCGTCGAGGACTCGATGTCGAGCGTGCACCTCTCGGTCGGTCGCAACGAGCCGGCCAGCCCTCACCTGCGCTCCGAGCCGTGGATCGTCTGCCGCATCGCGGAGGCCACGTTGGGCTCGCTGCCCGAGGGCTCGCGCATCGACTGGGACGCCATGGCCGAGGACTACACCGTGACCCGTCGCCACATCGGGCACGTGGTGCCGGGCTGCGACGCCTACGACGAGAAGGTGAAGCGGCCCGGCGGCTTCGTGCTGCCGCACGCCCCACGTGACACGCGCACGTTCGACACACCTTCCGGCAGAGCCGAGTTCGGCGTCAGCCCGCTCGAGGTGCTCGAGGTGCCGGACGGCCACCTCCTGCTGCAGACGCTGCGCAGCCACGACCAGTTCAACACGACGATCTACGGCCACGACGACCGCTACCGCGGGCTGGCCGGTGGCCGCCACGTCGTCATGGTGCACCCCGACGACATCGCCTTGCTCGGCCTCGAGCCCGACCAGGTCGTCGACCTCGTCTCGGAGTGGTTCGACGGCTCGGAGCGCGTCGCCCGCGACTACCGGGTCGTCGCCTACCCGACCTCACGGGGGTGCGCCGCCGCCTACTACCCCGAGTGCAACGTGCTCGTGCCGCTCGACTCCGTCGCCGACGGCAGCAACTGCCCGACCTCGAAGTCGGTCGTCGTGCGGTTCGAGCCGCCGGGCACCACCACGTCGCACGACGCGCACGGCGGGATGAAGGCCGGCAGCGACCACACGCATCGCAGCGGGGTCGAACCCAAGCACCTCAGCTGAGCGACGTCGCCCGGACTAGGCGCACGGTCCCGCCGGGGCGCAGCTGGGCCGCGCGGTCGCAGGCGGATGCCGTGAGCACCCCGACGACGGGGTAGCCGCCGGTCACCGGGTGGTCGGCGAGGAAGACGACCGGCTCCCCGCCCGGTGGCACCTGGACCGCGCCGCGCACCACCCCCTCGCTCGGCAGGTCGACGTCGAGCCAGGGTGCGGCACGCAGCACCGGGGAACCGCCGAGCCGCAACCCGACCCGGTCGCTGTCCCCGGAGACGAGGCGATCCACGCCGAGCAGGCCGCCCAGACCGGTGGTCCACCCGCCGACCCACGCCGCGCGAGGGCCGGTCAGCACCTCGAGCACCGTCGGGCCGTCGTGGCTCGCCGGTGGGTGGGCGGCGTGGTCGACCGTGGGGAAGCCGGCCCCCGGCGCCCCCACCGGCAGCACGTCACCGACCCGAACGGGCGCCGGGCCGAGCCCCGAGAGGGTGTCGGTCGACCGGGAGCCGAGCACCGGCGGTACGTCGATGCCGCCGCGGACGGTGAGGTAGGTGCGCACGCCCGTGACCGGCATCCCCAGGGAGAGGGTCGCGCCGTCGGGCACGTCGACGAGGGCGGCATGGGCCACCACGCGTCCGTCGAGGGTCGCCGGAGCCGCAGCACCGGTGACGGCCACGGTGACCCGGCCCCGGGCCCGCACGACCAGGCCGCCGAGCAGCACCTCGAGCGCTGCACGGTCCTCCGGGTGGCCGACCAGCCGGGCACCGAGCCGGTGGGCCGTGCGGTCGGCGGCGCCGGAGCGACCCACCCCGACGGCGGCCCGGCCCGGGCGGCCGTCATCCTCGACGAGCACGAGAGCGCCGGTCGCGAGCACCTCGAGGGCGGGGTTCACGTCGGCGGCCCGGCGTCGACGAACCGCACCGTCGTGCCCGGGCCGAGCAACGCGGGCGGGTCGCGGTCGACGTCCCACACCACGGACTCGGTGCTGCCGAGCAGCTGCCAGCCACCGGGCGAGGAGCGTGGGTAGACCCCCGAGAACTCCCCGGCCAGTCCGACCGCGCCGGCCGGAACCGACGGGCGAGGACGGTCGCGTCGGGGCACCCGCAGCCGGGGGTCGCCACCGACCAGGTAGGCGAACCCCGGGGCGAAGCCACCGAAGGCGACCCGCCACGACGTGCCGGTGTGCGCCTCGACGACCCCGGCGATGGTGAGGCCGGTGAGGCGGGCGACGTCGTCGAGGTCGGGGCCGTCGTAGCGCACCAGGATCTCGACCTCGTGCGAGTTGGGTGCGGTTTCCGGCCCCGTGACCCCTGGTGAACCGCGCTCAACTCGCACGGAGTCGGCCAGCGCGATCACGGCCGCGCGCAGGGCCGCGAGATCGGTCCGCTCCCGGGTGAGCAGCAGCACGGTGCGCGCCGCGGGCACCACGTCGGTCACCTCACGCCACGGCGCGGCGCCGTCTGCGACGGCGGCGCGCAGGGCGCCGTCGAGCGCGAGCACCGCGTCGAGATCGGCCACCTCGAGGAGCAGGCCCTGGTCCCCGACCGGCAGCACCTCGACGGGCACTCCCACCGGCTCGCCCGCCGTCACGGCCCGGAGCGGACGAACGGCGTGATCGTGACCCCGGCCGCCTCGAGCTTCGCCCGCACGGCACGGGCCAGCCCGACCGCCCCCGGCGTGTCACCGTGGGTGCACACCGACCGGGCCGGCACCGCGATGAGCGTGCCGTCGACGGCCAACAGCGTTCCCTCAGAAGCAATCCGGAGCACCCGCTCGGCGACCTCGTCGGGGTCGTGCAGCAGCGCCTGCGGGTGGGAGCGGGGTACGAGCCGCCCGTCGGCAGCGTACCCACGGTCGGCGAACGCCTCGGCCACCACCGGCAGCCCGGCCGACGACGCGACCTGCAGGAGCACCGAACCCGGTTGGCCGAGGAGGGGGAGCGAGGGGTCGTAGGCGGCCACGGCATCCACGACCGCCCCGGCCTGGACCTCGTCGACCGCGGCCGTCGTGTAGAGCGCCCCGTGCGGCTTGACGTAGGCGACCCGGGTGCCCGCCACGCGGCACATCGCCTCGAGCGCGCCGAGCTGGTAGAGCACGTCGGCGGTGAGATCCGCGGCATCCATGTCGATGCGGCGCCGGCCGAACCCGGCCAGGTCGCGGTACCCGACCTGCGCCCCGACGACCACCCCGCGTTCGGCGGCTGCGGCGACGGTGCGGCGGATCGTGGTCGCGTCCCCGGCGTGGAAGCCGCACGCGACGTTGGCGCTGGTGACGACGTCGAGCATCGCCTCGTCGTCGCCGAGCACCCATGTGCCGAACGACTCGCCGAGGTCGGCGTTGAGGTCGATCCGCATGGTCATGGCACGAACGCTAGTGCGACCGCCGGTCCCTCGGGCGGGAAAGCTGGGACCCCGGACACGCACGACCGCCGCCCGGAATCCGGACGGCGGTCGTGGGGTGCGCCTCGCGGCGCAGAAGGAGGCTTGGGTCAGCCGATGACGGTGATGTTCGCCGCCTGCGGGCCCTTCGCGCCCTGCTGGGTCTCGTACTCGACCTTGGCGTTCTCGTCGAGCGAACGGTAGCCGTTCGAGTTGATCGCCGAGTAGTGGGCGAAGACGTCGGCGGAGCCGTCGTCGGGGGCGATGAAGCCGAAGCCCTTGTCGGCGTTGAACCACTTCACGGTGCCAGTAGCCATGTGGGGCCTACTTTCTGAGTAGGAGCGCCCCGCTTGTCGGGGGCTCCGCGTTGGTGATGCCTGTGATACCTCTGCTCAGAAAGTGCTCAGTCCCGGCGGGACGCTGTGCCACTACTTCACAACGGAAAGCTCAACAACTGCGGCCAGCCTAGCGGTCCTCACCCGGGAACGTCACATTAGGGGGAACCAGTTCTCGGTGGATCCGCGCCTGGGCCGGCAGATTGCCCGGTCAGGAGCGTGCGCGCAGGCCACCTACGCTGTCGTCCATGGACGAGTCGGATGCCGGTGACGCCCCCGTGCGCGCCGCTGACCACCCGCTGGCCTCGGCGAAGTACGTCGCGGTGACGACGTTCCGTCGCAGCGGTGTCCCCGTCACCACCCCGGTCTGGTTCGCGCCGTCGCTCGACGAACCCGGCCTGTTCGCGGTGATCACCGTCGACGACACCGGGAAGACCAAGCGGCTCGCCCACACCGACACCGTCGACCTGCAGGCGTGCGACGTCCGCGGCACGGTCGCGACCGGCGCCCCCGTGTTCCACGGCACCGCGCGGATCGTGCGGGATGCCGCCGGCGTCGCCTCGGTACGCCGCGCGCTCGTCGCGAAGTACGGCCTGCCGGCGCGGTTCTCCGACCTCACCGACCTGGTCGGCTCCAGGGTGGGCCTGAAGCGGGCGCCGCGGGCCGGCATCCTCGTGTCCGCCGACCCGACGCCCGGCGCGCCCCGCACCGGCCCACCAGCCGGCGGCTGACACCCGGCGTCAGCGTCCGAGGACCTCGCGGTCGCCGGGGTCGCGGGCGGGGTCGTGCCCGGGGAGGGCGTCGCGCGCCCAGTCGGAACGCTTCCACTCGGGCACCGGGGTGAGGCAGTCGGTGCGGGGGACGAACCGCGACCGTCGCACCAGCTCATAGCGGTGGATGTACCTCGGGCAGTTCGGGTACACGGCCCGGGCGCTCACCCGCACGACGAACTGTGCCTCCGGGTGGTCGTCGCGCAACGGGTCGTCGAGGTCGATCGTGGCGGTGCCCTCGAGCCGCATCCGGTGGCCCTTCTCGAAGTCGATGAACAGCATCCCGACGGCGGGGTTGACCAGCACGTTGCCGGTCGAGAGGTACATGCCGTTCCCGTCGTAGTTGGGAAAGGCCAGGGTGCGCGCGTCCAGAACCCGCACGAAGCCGGGTTCGCCACCCTTGTACGAGCAGGTCGGTCGACCCTCGGCGTCGGCCGTGGCGAGGAAGAACATGTCACGGTCCTGGATGAACGCGCGGTCGCCGTCGCTGATCGTGTCGCTGACCAGGAGCGAGTCGATGCGGTCGGCGAGGGCGCGGCTGTCGTAGCGGTCCTGCAGCGAGCGGCTGCCGTCGTGGAACCCGGAAGGCATGAGTCCTCCTCGGCGGGCCGAGCTCGATGGGGCCCGTCTGGCCGCCGGCCGCGCCTGGTCCGAGTGTGACCCCGCCGCGGGGCCACGTCGAGGGGTGCACAGGGGTGTTGGGCGCCGGGGGTGCTCCGCGTCTAAGGATCTGGCTCGCCGGGCCCTGCGGGGTTAGCGTGGCTGCGTGAGCCTGCTGCGCACCGACCGGTCCTGGCGCGAAGAGGTGCGCCACCGCGTGCCGGTGCGCTACCTCCCCCAGGCGACTCCCGACCACCTGCGCAGCACCTGGCGGGAGGCCAAGCCGGCCCGCATCGAGGCCTCGCTGCGCGCGGCGTTGCGCCGCCCCACCCACGGCTGGCTGGTCGCCGCCGCGTCCGCCGACGTCCCGTCCGGCCGCACCCTGCTCCGCACGGTGGCCGGTCGCGAGGTCGTGCTCTGGCGCGACGCCGACGGGTCGGCCCTGGCCGGTCCCGGCGCCTGCCCGCACCTCGGTGCCCGCCTCGACGCGTGCGACGTCGTCGACGGCACCGTCCTGTGCCGATGGCACGGGATGCCGCTCGACGGTGAGGGACAGCCGAGCTGGCGCACTTACGCCGCCTTCGACGACGGCATCCTGTTCTGGGTGCGTGTCGGCGAGGTCGAGGACGGTGTGGAGCCGACCGACCGCCCGGTGCTCGCCACCCGTCCGCCGCTCGAGGAGTCCCTGGCGTCGGTCATCTCGCTGCCGACCGACTGCGAGCCGCGCGACATCGTCCAGAACCGGCTCGACCCGTGGCACGGCGCCTGGCTGCACCCGTACGCGTTCAGCGACCTCAGGGTCGACGACGACGCCTCAACCGACGACCTGCTCGTGCTCGACGTCGCCTACCGGCTGGGCCGGCACTTCGCCGTGCCGGTGCGAGCCGAGTTCAGCTGCCCAGACTCGCACACCATCGTCATGACGATCGTCGACGGCGAGGGCACCGGCAGCATCGTCGAGACCCACGCCACCCCGCTCACCGCGCCGGGGGTGCACCCCGCCCGTACGGTGATGACCGAGGCCATCGTCGCGACCTCCGACCGGTTCGGGTTCCGCGTCGCCCGCGGGCTCGCGCCCCTTGTCACGGTCGGGATGCGGGCGTCCGCCACCCAGCTGTGGGCCGACGACCTGGTCTACGCGGCCCGGCTCTACGAGTTGCGCCGCGCCGCCGCCGACCGGTAGGCGGCACGCAGAGGTTCGCCGCGCACGCACCAATAGGCGCGTGCCGCCCTAACTTCTGCGTGCGCTCCCGGACCGGTAGGCCCGGATGCCGCGACGCGCCAGCCGCGGAAGCGGCCCGAGCCGCGACCCCATCGGCACCGACCACACGCCGTGCCCGCGCTCGCCCCAGCCGCTGAGCAGCCGGTCGGCCGCCATCCAGCCCGTCGTGGCGGCGCGCTCCATCAGGGCCACCGGCAGGTCGCAGCGCACCGCGTCGCCGGCAAGCAGCACCCGCGGGTCGGGGGTGCGCACGCCGGGGCGCGACCGCCACGGCTCGAGCCCGACCAGCACGCAGTCGGCCGCGACGAGCCACTCGTCGTGCACGACCTGGAGGGCCGCCGTCTCGGGGTAGATCCGGTGCAGCGCGGCGAGCAGCTGCTGGCGCAGGTCGACCTCGGCGGTGCCCTCCGGCAGCGCGTAGGCGTGCAGCTCGACGACCGAGCCGTCGTGCGCCTGGCTCCACCGGGTGGCGTGGCCCTCGAACCGCTCGAGCACCGAGATGTTGTCGAGCGGCCCGTAGCCGCTCGTGCCGAGGAACGGGGCCCGCTCGGGCGACACCGTCCCGGACAGCCACAGCCGCCAGACCGCGAACGACGGTGCCGACCGGATGCCGGCCACGGACTCCCGCCACGCCGCACCCGCGTCGTCGTCTCCCCCGAGCCCCGGGGACGCGGCCACGACCCGGCGCAGACCGCTCGGGTCCAGTGCCAGCACGACGGCATCGGCCGCGAGCCAGTCCTGGTCGTCGTGGCCGGGCAGGCCGTGCAGCACCGAGATGCCGTCACCGAGCTCGGCGACCGAGCGCACCTCGCGCCCGGTGACCACCGAGACGCCGAGGCCGTACAGGTACCTACCGAGCGGCGCCCAGAGCGTCGAGTCGTAGTCGTCGCGCGGCACGTCGAAGAGCAGCCCCTCGGCCGAGCCGACGAAGTACATGTGGAACATCGCGACGAGCTCGGCCCCCGAGAACTCGCGCGGGTCGGCGAAGAAGCTGCGGGCGAACACCTCCAGCGCCAGGTGCCGCGCAGCCTGCGGGAATCGCAGCCGGTCGAGCACGTCGGCGGCACTCTGCCCGTCGAGCGCGGCGAACGTGGCGGGGAAGTCGACGTCGAGCAGGCCCAGGGCGGCGTCGACGTCGACGGCGGCCAGGCCCTTGAGGTCGAAGCTGGGGCTGCGGGCCACGAACGCGGCGAGGTTCCACGGGGGCGTGCGCGGGATGTTCGAGAAGGAGTCGCGCCCGCCACCGTCACGCACGAGCGGGTAGTCGTCGAGCGGGCGCAGCCGTTCCAGGGTCGGGTCGGTGCGGCGCAGCACGGCACGCAGGTTGTAGTACTGCCGGAAGAACGCGTGGAAGCCGCGGCTCATCTCGCCGCTCCCGCCGCCGGGCAGCGCGACCGGCCACGAGCGCACCCGGCCGCCGAGCCGGTCCTCGCGCTCGAGCACGGTCACCCGCACGCCGCGCTCGGCCAGGCCCAGCGCCGCGGTCAGCCCCGCGATGCCACCGCCCACGACGACGACGTGGCGCGCGGATGCCGGCACGCGCGCGGCATCCGTCGTGGTCAGGGGCGCGGGCGGCGGGTGGAACACGGCCCGCCGGTCGAGCCCGGGGGTCCAACGCGCGGCGCGGCCGATCACGACGGTGCCGAGCCGGCGACGGTGTGCACGAGGCCGTGCTGCCACCCGCGGTAGGACCGGTGCCTCACGTCGACGAGACCGCTCGACAGCAGCCTCTCGCAGATGCGGGCGACCGAGTCGAAGTCGCGCACGCTCGCGTAGAGGTAGCGGTGCAGCGGTACGTCGGACCGCTTCACGACGGCGAGCGGGATGATGATGCCGTGGCACACCGCCGCCCACAGGACCTTGGCGCGGGTGTTCCCGGCGACGGAGTAGTCGTGGATGACGATGGCGCCCCCGGGGCGCAGCACGCGGGCCACCTCCCCGACCAGACGGGCGCGATCGGGCACGTTGCGCAGCAGATAGGCCGCCAGCACGCCGTCGACCGAACCGCTGGGCAGCGACTCGAGGTAGTCGACGGCGTCGGAGACGACCAGCGCGACGCTCGGGGGCCACGCCTTCCCGCGAGCCTGCGCGACCATGCCCTCCGAGGCGTCGACACCGGTGACCGACAGGTCGTCGACCGACCCACCACTCGACGACCAGGCGTCGAGCAGCGCCCGGCTGGACGCGCCCGAGCCACAGCCGAGGTCGAGCACCCGCAGGGCCCCCTCACCCGTGCCGCGGACGGGCAGCCGGTCGACGAGCGCCTCCGCCGCGGTGCGCAGCTGGTCGTGGTAGCCCGGGGAGAGGGCGACCATGGCGTCGTAGGTCGGGGCGGCGCGGTCGAACGCGTCGGCGAGCACCCACTCCTCGCGGTGTGGCGCGTCGGTCACGGTGCCTCCTGCGTCATCCGTCGGTCATGGTGATCGGGCCGGTCACCACGGTCACCCTGCACACCGAGGCGCACCCACAGCATCAGGGTCAGGGTGATCATGCTGAACCCGAACAGATAGTCCTCCACCGGGATGTCCCACGGCACCCGGACCCCGGTGATCTGGCCCTCGTCGTAGATGACGATCGGCGCCGACAGCTTGGTCAGCCAGCCGTCGACGAGGACGTGGAAGCTGTAGACGATCGCCATCGCGATCCAGTACTGGGCACGGCGGAAGATGCCGGTGCGCAGCCAGAAGACCTCGACAAGGACGGTCCCGACGACCGACAGCACGGCCAGCGCGGTGTACTCAGGCATCACTACCCCGCCGCTCGCGCCACCGGCCGAGGACCGTGCCGACCGCCTCGTAGGTCAACAACCCGCAGATCGGGATGACGACGAAGAAGACGACCTCCTCGAGCGGCACGTCGAACGGGAAGCGGATGCCGGTCGTGTAGCTCTCGCTGTACCACCAGTGCCGGCGCACGATGCCGACGACGTCCCAGACGAGGAAGATCGCGAGCACCGGGAGCAGCGACAGCAGCAACCGCCGGGGACGCCGGTAGACCCGGGCGCGCAGCCCGAACTCCAGCGGCAGGGTGATGATCAGGCAGCCCGCCATGAGCAGGAGGTACTGGAAGCGGTCGTCCACGGCCGGCCTACGCCGCCTCGGCGTCGGGGCCCAGCTCGGCAGCGGGTGGCAGCCCGTCACGCGGGCCGGCGGGCCAGGCGTGCGGGTCGGGGCCCAGGGCGTCGAGCAGCGGCACCTGCTCGGTGCACCAGGGGGAGACCGTGCGCCCGCCCGCCAGCACCTCGTCGCGGAACTGCGACCACGGCACCCACTGCGCGTCGTCGACCTCCGTGGGGTCGGTCGCCATCCGGTCGTCGTCGACGAAGCCGACGAACACCGGGCACAGCTCGTGCTCGACGAGGCCGTTCATCACCGCGCGGTAGCGGAAGTCGGGCAGCACGAGCCGCAGGTCGCGCACCTCGACCCCGAGCTCGCTGCGGGCCCGGCGACGCACGGCCTCGGCGAGCTCCTCACCCGGCCGCGGGTGCCCGCACACCGTGTTGGTCACGACCCCCGGAAAGCTCGGCTTGCTCGCGGCGCGGGTGGTGACGAGCAGCCGCCCGGAGGGGTCGACGACGTAGCAGGAGAACGCGAGGTGCAGCGGGGTGTCGTCGTGGTGCACGACCGACTTGGGGGCCTGACCGACCCGGGAGCCGGTGGCGTCCAGCAGTACGACGGGGTCGTCGGACACCCAGGCGCCGTCGTGCGGGTCGCGTGCCGCCCGGTCGGCACGAACCAGCCGCATCGGTTCGCGCGCAACCACCATCCGGGCGGCCAGTGCTGCCTTGACGGGCGTCGAAACCCTTGCCCGCGAGTCGAACACGTCGTAGTCGGCATCCTCGATGCGCTCGAGGATTCGCGCGTAGAGCACGCGGGCGGTGGCCACGCACCGCCGTGAGGCGCCGGGGAGCGCCGGGATGCCGTCATCGGCCTCGCGGTACAGCCGGCGGTTCCGCTCGATCTCGAAGGCCATCAGCGCCCGCCACTCCGGCGTGACGATCCGGGCGTGCGGGTCGGCGCCGAACCGGCGCAGGTCCTCCTGCGGGAGGTAGACGCGCCCGCGGTCGAGGTCCTCGCCGACGTCGCGCAGGAAGTTGGTGAGCTGGAAGGCGAGCCCGAGCGCCCTGGCCGGCGCGACGGCATCCGTGCCCGGTCGCAGCACGGGGAGCATCATCTCGCCGATCACGGCGGCGCTGCCCTCCATGTAGCCCAGCAGGTCGCCCCACGTCTCGTACGTGCGGCGGGTGAGGTCGCTGCGCATCGCGGCGAAGAACCGCGCGAAGCACTCGTCGTCGATGCCGCACTCCCGCACCGTGGTGGCGACGGCCGCCATGACCGGGTCGGTTGAGCCGCCGGTGGCCAGCGCGACCCAGAACGAGCGCTCGAACGCGTCCAGGGCGAGCGCGGTCTCCGGCCCGGGGTTCGGGCCGGCGAGGTCGACGATGTCGTCGGCGAGCCGCGCGAGCGTGTAGACGGCGTGGACGTGCCGGCGGCTCTCGGCGGGCAGCAGCCGGGCGCCCCAGTAGTAGGTGGTGCCGTGCTCGCGGGTGATCTGCGCGCAGCGGGCATAGCCCGCGGCGAGCACCTCGGGCGGCGTCACCGGGGCGGCTGCGCTCATCGGACCACCGTACGCGGTACCGGCCGGGCGGCCCCGGCGTACTCCTGCACGCGCTGGGCCGCGAGCTTGCCGCTGACCAGCACCATGGGGATGCCGACGCCCGGCTGGGTGCCCGAACCGGCGAAGACCAGGCCAGGCACCCGGCGGTCGACGTTCGACGGGCGGAACGGCCCGGACTGCAGGAACGTGTGGGCCAGGGCGAACGGGGTGCCGAGGTGCATGCCCTGGGCCCGCCAGTCGTCGGGCGTGACGAGCAGCTCCTCACGGATGTCGGTCGGGTAGCCGCCGACCTCGAGGAAGGCGTGCAGCCGTTCGCGCATCGGGCCGGCCTCGCGGCGCCAGTCCAGGCCGGCTCCGGTGTGCGGCACCGGCTCCAGCACGTACATCGCGGTCGAGCCGGCGGGCGCGGCGGTGGGGTCGCTGACCGACGGCACGGTGACCAAGCGCGACGGGTCGGGCATCAGCTCGCCGCGGTCGATGATCGCCTCGAAGGCGCCGTCCCAGTCGTCGCCGAAGTGGATGTTGTGGTGGCGCAGGTGCGGCGCGGGGGTACCCGACGCGCCCACGTGCCACACGACCGCGGACGGCGAGAAGGCGCCATTGCGTACCGCTCGCGGCGCGGGCACCCCGGGCAGCAGGCGCTCGTAGGCGACCGGCAGGTCGAGGGTGCACACCACGGCATCCGCGGCGAGCCGCTCGCCGTCGCTGGTCGCGACCCCGACCACGGCGCCGTCGGATCGCCGCAGCACCTCGCTCACCTCGACGCCCAGGTGAACCGGCACGCCGGCGTCGGCCAGCGCCTGCGCCATGCCCCGCGGCACGGCGTGCATGCCGCCCTCGGGATAGAACACGCCGCGCACGGTGTCCATGTAGGTGATGACGGCCAGCACGGCCCGGGCCCTGGCGGGCGCGATGCCGGCGTAGAGGGCCTGGAAGCTGAAGATCCGGGTGAGCCGGTCGTCGGTGAAGAAGCGGTCGACGGCCGCGCCGAGCCCGCCCAGCCCGCCCAGCCGCAGCAGCCGGGCCGCCGTGGCGGGGGAGCGCACCAGGTCGAGGGGGGAGGCGTAGTTGTGGTCGACGAAGGCGGAGAACTCTGTCTCGTAGAGCTGCTCGAGCCAGACGAGGAACCGGTCGAAACCGGCGGCGTCGGTGTCGCCGACCTTGGTGCGGATCTCCTCGCGCAGGTCGGCCATGTCGGCACGGACGTGCAGCTCGCTGCCGTCGGGGTAGACCGCCCG
>Ga0173483_10000340_pt1 | contig 12861 bp, 10 predicted proteins | sample NitcycUS178409R2_FD_122621 | JGI IMG/M metagenome (GOLD analysis project Ga0173483, IMG submission 122621) | Soil microbial communities from Arlington Agricultural Research Station in Wisconsin, USA - Nitrogen cycling UWRJ-S178-409R-2 (version... | ecosystem: Environmental > Terrestrial > Soil...
AGAGGATTACACAATCAAACCCTAGTCTATCAATTTCTCTTATTTTGCTTATGATGTTGAGTGATGGATTAGTTATCAAGCCAAATTTTGGAATCGAATCTTTCTCTCGCATAACAAATAATACAAAAAATGGCAGATATCTTATATTTAATTATGGTGTTCATCTCATTCACAATATAAGTCCCTCTATTGGATAAATGATAAGGTTTACTACTACTATTTGTAAATTTGGTAATAAGAAGCAATCCAGCAGTGGTGACCGAGTCTTTTGTCTTCTTCTATTTCTTGTATGTTCAATTAAACATATCAACTGATAACCATATTCAAGGTTGTGTTTAACATGGTTTATACCATGCGAAGCACCAGGTATGAATTTATTATCAAGGATATTCTCCGTATATGTTCTTTCTCTTTTTAAGGAGTTAGGGCAGATTAACTGTATAATTAGTTGTTGTACTTACAGACATAGGTGACAATATAGCTTACAGACATGGGTTATACTTCTGCTAGGAAGTGTATCTCATATAGAACTAGAAAGAAAATTTAATCTAATTCATGAACATGAATGGACTGGTAACACTGTAACCGATATTTGTAAAAAGTATAGTGTTTCTAGGAAGACATACTATAAGTGGAAAAATAGGTATAACGACAATGGTATAGATGGTCTCTATGATCTATCTAGAGCGCCGCACACGATAAAGTACAAGGTAGACAGAGCAACAGAAGAAACAATCCTAGATTTGCGATTAAAGAGATTTGGCTGTAACAGAATAAGGTTTAGGCTACAAAGATTAGGAGTATATTTGAGTAGCAGGACAATCTACAAGACACTAAAAAGACATTCTCTTAACGTGCTTAGATGTAAGATTAAGAGCAGAAAGTATAGGCGATTTGTGATGAAGCATCCAAATGATATGGTACAAATGGATATTCTTGGACCATTTTACATATCCCAATCCAGTGTCAGAAACTATATCATAAGCTGTATAGATGACTGCTCAAGAAAAGTAGCAAGTAAATGGTCTGAAAGAAAGAGGGGTATAGATGTCCTAGATGTACTTGAAGAGTGGATAATGGTAAACGGTAAGCCCAAGAAAATCATGCATGACAATGGTAAACAGTTTATGTCTAAAGTCTTTAAGCATTTTCTTAAGCATAACAGGATAAAAGATAAGCCAATCCCAAAATCTTATCCACAGCTGCAAGGAAAGATAGAAGCATATAACAAGATAGTCAAAAGTGAGTTTATTTCAGTAGAGAATATATCAATCATAGATGATGGGAAGTTAAGATACGATATGTTTGTGAGGACATACAACGACAAAAGAGAACATGGTGGAATAAATGGATTAACACCATCTGAAATGTTTCTACAAACATTCAATAGATCGCATGACAGAATAATACCAAGCAGAAATCTGTAACCTATGTCAGTATGTGAAATTGTAACCTTTGTGTGTAAGTACTACAATTAGTACACCTAAGTAAATTTCTGCTTACTGAGTATGGTTGTCCACACCTACTAAGTTAGGAATTACTACTATACTTAAATAGTCATTTACCTAATGCATATTATCATATGCAAGTAGGAATTGATAGCTTCGCAGCATTTGATGACGCTGGCCTCTCAGTCAGCCCGTCTGAGCGTTTGCGAAGATTGGTCGAACAAATTGAATACGCAGATCAAATTGGGTTGGACGTATTTGGAATAGGAGAACATCACCGTCAAGAGTTCCTCGATTCAGCTCCTGCTATCATCCTAGCTGCGGCAGCTACGCGAACGAAACGCATACGTCTTACCAGTGCTGTAACAGTACTAAGTGCAGCCGACCCAGTACGGGTGTTTCAAGAATTCTCAACCTTGGATCTTTTGTCACAAGGTCGGGCTGAGATGGTTGTTGGCCGTGGCTCATCCATCGAGGCATTTCCCCTATTCGGATTTAGATTGGAGGACTATGACTCTCTTTTCGAAAAGAAGCTCGATTTGCTGCTGAGGATTCGTGACAACGAGCATGTCTATTGGTCTGGCAAATATCGTCCTACTCTGAATGGACAGGGAGTCTATCCGAGACCGTTGCAGCATCCTTTGCCTATATGGCTGGGCGTTGGTGGGACTCCAGAATCATTCGTCCGTGCCGGTCTGCTTGGACTGCCATTGATGGTCGCAATCATAGGTGGCGAAACGCACAGATTTAGGCCACTCATCGATCTTTACAGGGAAGCTGGAAGGCGAGCTGGCCATTCACCCGATAAGTTGAAAGTAGGCGTACATTCGCTGGGCTATGTCGCGGAGAGTAATCAAGAGGCAGTCGATGACTTCTTTCCAGGATATGCACATACCATGACCGAGATTGGGAAAGAGCGTGGATGGCGTAAGATGACGCGTGAGAGTTTTGAAGCCCAGAGAGGTCCGCAAGGTGCACTTCTGGTAGGCGATCCAAACGAGGTAGTCGAGAAGATCGTCGGCCACAGCAAAGCGCTAGGCGGCATATCCCGCATCACTTTTATGATGAACCCTGCGTCATTACCACATGCGAAGCTCATGCAAGCTACCGAATTAATAGGTACGCGCATCGCCCCTGCACTTCGTGAAATCGGTGAAAGTGAGAACTATGTGAAGGTATTATGAAGGAACCTAAAAGAGTACAACAAACTCAGGAATGTGAGATATCCAACGTTTGGGAAGTTCTAGGAAGACGATGGTCATTATTAATTCTAAAGAATCTTTGTAATAAAGAAACCATTCGCTTCGACGAATTAAAAAGGGCTCTGTCAGGAATAAGTAGTACTTTTTTATCAGATAAACTATTAGAACTCGAACGTGAAGGTCTTATCTCTAAAACAATTTATCCTGAAATACCTCTGAAAGTAGAATATAGTATGACTCCACAAGCAAGGGAATTAGAAGCTATCATGAATAAATTGGGAAAATGGGCAAACCGCTGGAAGTCACCACAATTACAAAAGACTAAATTCCAATAATAACAATACACCATCGTCATGTTGTAAATATCAGCAGCAGCAACGCAACTTTCCTCCAATTAATCGACCTTCAGACCATCATTGTTTTGCTTCAGCTCTTAACTTTGAAGCTTTACAATTAGAGAGGCCTCTCATACTATTATGCCGATACACGACGAACCAGATTTACTTGTAGCCTTCAAATCAATTCTATCTAGTAAAGACTACTTTGAGGCCTTTTCAAATCCAAAGGAAGCTTTGAATTGGAAACTAAACTGGAGTGTTTTTTATGCCTTTTGTTATTATTATTTTTCTTCTTCCTATTGCTGTTGGTTTGCTTCCCATTTACCATAACTCTTCTAGGATAATAATATATTTAATCGAATATGATAGAGGGTCTTAAACTTCTACCTAACCTCACTGAGATGATCTGATGATATGCCCTTGTTCAGTTCTTATATTAGGCATGTATTTGCCAATGCGCTCCCAAACAAAGGAATCATGAGTACTCTTGCTATCTTTTACAGTCCAAAAATCATAATCTCCATACTTCCTATCTCCAAACTGAGTTGTGTTGCCTGTGATGCCTTTATATGAATCAGCTATCTTCACAATTGAGCTTTTTAAGTAAGTAATATCATGCATAGCTTTAGTATTATTTTCAGCCAGCGCTGCTTCCCATAACGCATCATAGGCAATACTTGCATAAGATCGTGGCGTTCTTTCTATCTGTTCATGGGTCTTAGCTTCTATATGTATGAGTCTTTCATCATTATCATCTTCAACAGCGTAAATGGGAGTTGGAAAACCAAATAGAGATATTATTATTGCCATTCTATCACTTGTTTAGGTCATGCTACTGAATATTTCAAGTTAATTGAACTACGGTATATCATAAAAGGTTTAATATATTTAGTAAATTATTTCGTTAGGAAAGAAGATGATATTGATTAGAAAAAGGGTACTCTGTCTATCATTGACTATAATTGTACTTTTATTATTAGTTCCAGCATTTTCATTTATAATAGTAGTAAATTCTCCTAATGCGTATGCTCAGGCCACTGGCAGTAGCAGCAGAAATAATACCAAAAAAGGCGCATTCATAGATCAGGTAAATTTCGTTCATTATCTTGATGAAAATTTAGCTATTCAAGATCTAAAGGCTGGTAAAATTGACACATATTTCTTCAATATCCCATCATCACTAGTTTCAGATGTAAAGAATAATCCAAACCTTAATGCATACGAGTCAATAGGTTTTAATGATGACCTTTTATTAAATCCTGCTTCTCCAAAAAGCCCTGCCACTACAGGAGACTTTAACCCTTTCTCAATTAGGCAGGTAAGATTTGCTATGAATTATCTGATAGACAGGGACTTTATTGTTAATGAAATTTTAAAAGGATATGGCATAACAATGATAGATCCATATGGAGTATACTCTCCAGAATATCTTAACATAATTGATACAGTACAATCATTTGGATTTAGACATGACCCAATAATGGCAGAAAAGATGATATCTGATGCTCTCTTGCATGCCGGCGCTATAAAAGATAGTAGTAGTACTAGTGGCAAGTGGGTATATAATGGAAAACCTGTTACAATCAGCATCCTAATTCGAAGCGATATCCCTGTTTCAAAATCAATTGGAGAGGCTGTAGCATCTGATTTAGAGAACACAGGGTTTAATGTTGTAAGAGACTATGGAGACAGGGATAAGGCAAACTCATTAGTATATGGTTCTGACCCACAAGACCTCAAGTGGAATATTTATACAGAGTCTAGTTCAGGCATGACATTTCTAAAATACAGCCCTGCAGATGTTGCTTTATCATATGCCCCTTGGAATGCAAATATGCCTGGAGCTCAAAATCCATCCTATTGGAATTACAAAAATTCTACATTAGATATAATTACAAAAAAACTTGTTTTTGGAAACTTTGGCTCTGAAAATGAACGCAACAATCTTCTTAGAAATGCTGTAAAAGATGGAATCCAAGAGTCAGTAAGGGTTTACATAGCTACTCTTACCCCGACATATATTGCAACAAATAATGTTAAAGGTTTAGTAAATGACTTTGCCGCAGGAATCACAAATAGATTATCATTAGTCAACAGCAGATTGGAAGATAATCGTACAGATATGAATGTAGGTGCGAAGCAAATCAATGTAGGAGCATGGAACAACATTGCAGGTTTCAAAGACATTTACAGTACAGAAATTATAAACGGTATTCAAGATCCAGCCACCTTCAATCATCCATATACAGGTGAAACAATACCTTTTCGCACTCCATGGATTGATATACAAACAAATGGACCTCATGCTGCAATTTCTGTGGCACCTGACGTCATTATATGGGATCCAGTAGGTCAGCACTGGAAAAAAGTAACTACGGCAACAAGCAAAGTTACATTTAATCTGTTATATGGTAAATGGCACAATGGGATAATGATGGATAAAAATGATGTACTATATACTAATTATTTTCAACATGAGTGGGGAACAAATACAGGACCAACAGATAAAAAAGTAGATTCTGAATATACCAGCCGGGCTGCTGCAAGCCTTAAATTCGATCAAGGTATTAGATTCTTATCTGATAACAAGCTAGAATCCTATACTAATTTTTGGCACTTTGATAAAAGTGAAATAGCAGGATTTGCAACTTGGTGGCCTGTAGAACCTTGGGAAATTACTGCTGCAGAAGAACGCCTGGTTACTGAAGGTAAATTTGCTTTTTCAAAAACTGACTCAACATCAAAAGGCATAGACTGGCTTTCTCTCCTAGTCCCATCTCATGCAAATGCATTAAAAGAAGAGCTTATCAAGATGAAAGCTGAAGGTTATGTCCCAATTGCATTAAGAGATACTGTTAGTGTTGATGAAGGAAGGAAGAGATATGCCACAAGCATTAACTGGATTACGCAACACAGCAATGCCATTATAGGTAATGGCCCATTTTATTTAGATAGCTATAACCCATCAGCCGGAGTTATAACTATAAAGGCATTTCGTGATAATTCATACCCATTTAATGTTGGATATTGGAATAAATATGAACATCCCAGGCTAGCTACTATACCAAATGTTGCAACAGATATTTCAAGAACCCTTCACATAGGCCAGGCATCTAACATGGTAATACATGTAAATGTAGATGGAAAGCCAAGCAATAACGCCACAGTACATTATTACCTTTCAAATACTGATGGAAAAGTTATTGCAAGTGGAATGGCAAAACCATTTCCTCCTCTTAGCGGCCGCAGTAGTAGTAGTACTAGTACGATTGGTAGATTCTCAATTGCTCTAAGCAGCAGCGATACCCAGAAACTATCTCCTGGTCCTAACACTTTAAAATTGTTTGCAGTTAGCTTTGACGCCTACAAGCCAGACATAGTAACAAAAACCATTATAGCTATAAAAAATATGTGAGAAAGGAGATTCTGCATTGCATTAGCATTAAACTCAGGTAAAGAAATCGGTGGGAAAAAGAATTCGAAAGATTAAGGTTATGATACTATTATGGTAACAATGATGCAAACAAGAATGCAGTGCTCCTTTATATGTAATGAATTGATGTAAAATGAAGCTTATAAGATGTATTTACAATCAATTCACAGTAGGCAAAAAAGACAGTGCGAAATAGATTTTGGACCGAAATTGCTCAATATTCATACTTAGTTTGCAGGCGGATAACGTTAATAATAATAATAATAATATCGATACTCCTATAGTAAGTGATTCTATTATTCTCCTTTGTATACAACAGTATACGGTACTAATAGTCTCCCATTGGGAATGACAATATCTATTTATTTGATAGCAATGACATGTTGTTGCAACAACAACAACAACAACAACAACAACAACAACAACAACAACAACAACAACAACAACAACAACAACAACAACAACAAAATCAAGAATAACATTTGAAATCAGTATTATTCTTTTTCTCTTCGTTCTTTAATTCTCCAAGAACCCTTTTCTTTATCCTCTACCTTTTCTACTGGTTTTTCTTGAGCTCTTTCAAGGTGTCTTGTACCATTCTCTTCTGTGGAATAGATGTCTGCTTTATCAATACTTTTATCTTCATCAAATGAAGTACCAGAACTAACAACTTTATCTCTGGAGATGTTATTATCATCATCCTCAGTAGCAGTATTTTGAGTTGCTGTTGTTGTTGTTCCTTGGATTATAGATTGATTGCCCTCTATTTGTCCTCTGGCCATGTCAGCTGCGCTAGTACTAACAGTTTTACTCCCTTGATCTCCTCCTACTCTTCCTTTGGCTATGCTTGCTCTTGCTACGTCAGCGGTATCTGTTATATCCCTAGATGTATCGCCAACATTAGTAACAGATCCAGTAGAAGCGTCCTGAATATCCTTTTCGCTACTTTTGGAGTCCTTATTTCTCTTGGAACTACTAGTATTCATACCTCGATATATACACAAATATACTATGTATCAAATATGATATTAATAGCACCAGTAGGATCGCTATTGCATATTCTGCAAATACAAGCGGATGGTTCGTTGGGTCTTCTCTGGAGGCTCCTAGAAATAAAACTGAAAAAACGGAAGAATAATAATTAGCAATAAGATTATCACGATTTGAAATGTTAGCTGCTGTTGTTCCATCAATAAATGGAAAATGGGAAGTTAAAGAAGTTCCCAGTCCACAGCCAGGCACTAATCAAGTGCTTATAAAAATTCATGCTAGTGGCATATGCTACACAGATGTTCATATTACTAAAGGTGCCCTAGGAGTAAAGTTTCCACATACAATAGGACATGAGCCTGCTGGAGAAATTGTTGCTTTGGGTGAAGGTGTAACAACACGAAAAGTTGGCGATAGAGTAGGAGTACCTTGGTTGCAATCAACATGTGGTCGATGTGAATGGTGTCAGCGTGGTAAATTGTTCTTCTGTCCAAACCAAATTGGGACTGGTATAAATATTGCAGGAAGTCATGCTGAGTATATGGTTGCTTATGCTGCTGCAAGTCAATTACTACCAGATGGATTATCATATGAGCAGGCTGCACCGATATTCTGTGCAGGATATACTGCATATAGTGGATTGAGGCTTGCTGATCCAAAGCCACATGAACGTGTTGCTGTAGTGGGGATAGGAGGGCTAGGCCATCTTGGAATTCAATACTCTAAAGCCGCTGGTTTTGAAACAATTGCTGTCACACATTCAAAAGATAAGGAAGAGCTAGCATACAAACTTGGAGCTGATAGTGTTGTTGCAGATGGAGAAGGATTATTGGAACAAGGAGGTTATGGCGGCGCAGACGTAATACTTGCTACAAGTAATTCTTACAAGGCAACTGCAGACTCAATTAAAGGTCTTAGACCTGATGGACGTTTTATTCTGATGGGCGTCTCGACAACAGAAGCACTTACACTTTCTCCAGAGATTTTATTCAAACGTGCTCGCATCCTAGGCTCTACACAAAATGATAGAGAGCATCTCTATGAGGCATTAGACTATGCTGCAAAAGGCAGGGTAAGAGTCATGACTGAAATATTTCCATTAGAAGAGATTAGTAATGCATATGAAAAAGTAGCTAATGGGAATGTAAGATTTAAGGCAGTAATAGAACCTAATAGATAAGAGACCACCACCACCTGGTCTTTGAACGTCAAATTCATTGCTTTACAAGATAAAGTTATATCTTTTTTACTATCGTCCGTTTCTATCTGATAACTTCTATTTATTCATGGTCCCTTCCAAGTATTTTGCGAAAAACTACCATAAGTCCCTTCATATCGAAAGCTCAGATAACCATCATCTGCAACAAGTTTCTTCATAGATGCCTGGTCCATTCTGTTTGATTCAAAGCCTTCAGGTATTTCAATAATAGCTCTATGTACTTTACCTGTTACTGGATTTCTTATAGGTTCAAGCCATGCTTCTGCGATATCTTTTCCCACTTTTACATAACTTCTAATACTCCTTGCTTGGAACTTAACACTTGCTCTCTTTGGTTCTTGAAACTCTTCTATTGTGCTTGCGTATAGTGCAAAAGGTCCTCCTCCAGCTTTACCTGTAATAATATTCGACAAGGCCTCAAACTGTTCTTCATCTGTTCTATTGTCTATATAATAAGATGCTTTTCCATGGCCTTCATGGATAGGACCTGGCCAAGAAGCAATCAATGCCATATTAAATCCATCTAATTTAACAATATTATTACGATCATAACTACCATTTAGTATATGGTAACCAGCAACTCCTTCACAATTACCATGAGTAGGTTTAGCGTTGAACTGACAAGGACATCCCCAATCACAATTACAAGCATCTAGAAAATAGGCATGTATTTTCCATTTTGGTTTTTTAATTGATATCTTGTCATTCTTCTTTTCTCGCTTCAGATTCAATATAGGTGACTATCTTAAAATGAGCACAGCCTTATCTATATATGTATAAAATATCTCATAGCGATCAACGCCTTCAATTAATGATAGAATCGAACCGCTGTCCCACTTGACAGCGATGGACGATGGACCAAGAACCACCGTTCTCAAAGCGATATAATATTGTTCCAAGATCCCCCGTTGATCAGTTTTACTCTCTTGCCGGCTTTAGAATAGTCGAAGATCATTTACTTGTTTGTGGGCATTATTACTATTATCACTACTATCGCTATACTCTATTCTTCTGCTATCAAGAATTTTGGACAGCAATATGTTCTCAAAGCTAGGCTCTAAAAATCTTTTCACCATCAACTATGAACATACCGTATGGAGAATTATTACCATTCAAAATCTTAATATCACGTGCGTTACTGGATATTCTTTTTACAATGTCTGCGTTCTCTGAAGATAATGGGCAGATGATCTTTACCTCTCCACCATTTCTCGATGCATCTATTAGATAATCAATAATTCCTAATCTATCCATTCTTGACATTGCTCTATCAATAGGAAGGAAGAAGAGAGCTTCTTTCTTTACCGATTTTGCCAACTCTACAAGAATCTGACTTGCCTTTTCGTAATCTGTAATAACTTCAAGAAATTCCGGTTCTAGTCCTTGTTCTATAGCTGCTATTCTATCTTTGGCATCAATTCCATTTTTCCATAACTCATCGAAAATAAAAACAAAGTGACTCATGTACGGCTGTTCATTAATTACCAAAAGGTTTCGAATCAGCTCTTCAGGTTCTATTTTCTCTGTCGTACCAATCATTTCTTTATCTGAAACAGCAAAATCAATTGGCTGCATATTCTTGATGTGCCTTATCTGCACACCAATACCGAGAAACTTTTTAACTAAATCTGCATTATCTTTATCTATAGTAGTTACTAATTTGATTCCTTTATGCTCGCCTTTTCTGTATCTTTCCATTACTTTTTGATATACATCAAAGTACTTGTTATGGAATAATCGTATACCGGCAAACCTCGAACAAACTATAAACTGATAAGAGGCTTGCAAAATCTCTTTTCCTTTCTTCAGAATTTCTTCAACGTCTCTAAGAATTTTAATTTCTTTTAACACATTGCCTAGATATTGCTTCACATCATGCTCTGTAAGAGATGAGTCAACTCCACTTTGTTCTCTGAGAACCTGTCGTTGCTCACTTACTACGTTTAGAACTCTCCTTTCTATTTCTTGCTCTATCTTAGGGGCTCCTAGAATCTCCACTAGTTCAGAGACTTCTATGGCCGATTTTCTTATCGATTGCCTTAACGAGCTATCTTCTGATAGTGAGGTTGCGGATGAGTATAATTCTATAGTAAATAGATAGGAAGCCAAAAGCACTAGCGAATGAGCAGCTACTCCGTATGTTTGCTGCAAAGCAGAAATCTCATTTGCAATTCCAACCATTATAATTCCTATTGCAGAGATAAGGAGGTAATCCTTTACTTTTGTAGTAGTTAAATATCTTGATATAATATAAAATGCAAGCCCAAATAGAACACTGCTGCCTATAGTACCCGCTCTAAATACGAGTCTAAAATAGAAACGATATGGAATATCTGAGGGCAACGAGAATATTAGACCACTTCCGACGAGGTATAATATTAAAGGGACAGCTATAATAATCCAAAACTTCAAGTCAAGCTTGCCCGTTCTCTTATAATAGTAACCCAAAAGGAGGGCAGTACCAGCTCATGAAGTTTAATTTGATGAAGAGTGTCAAAGTGCCATGAAATGGTCTGGATGGCCTTTAACTGCAATCATAGCTACAATTTCTCTGGCAATATCCTATGTTCTCTTTCAGTTGGGAATTTACCTTTTCTTTCTCCCAATTATATTTTTTATTCCATTGGCAAGATTTTTCGGAGCTAGACAGTATTCACAGGCCACATGTCCTACTTGTGGATTAGATTCATCAGGAAATTATTGCCCTAGATGTGGCACAAGACTTTAAAAAATAAGATATATCCTGTCCCGTAAGAGATATCTAATGGCATGTGATGTGTATAGATAATGTCCACTAATGAATATGGCTCTTCATTATTGTACAACAAATAAGATATGGATAAATAAAATATATGCAGTATTTTGTTCTCCTTTTTGTGATAGCATATTCAGCTATATCAATTTCCATATTAGTATCATATATGGCAACAAATACATCTTTTTTCCAGTAAGAAGTTTGGTACAGACAGAGAAGAATATTTTATCTTCTTATTCACCCACTTCTTCTTTATTAGCAAGTCCTACCAGCACTAGTGAGATTACGGACGCTAGACTAGACGTTAAGCCAATTCAGATTTATAGGACAAAAATAGTTCCTGGGATTAAAGATTATTACGATATTCTTTCATCAAGAGTAGACAAGGTCAATCATAGATGGATTTTTTCTATGGATCTAGCTGGCGATCCTAACAAAAATGAGAAATATGAAACAGCGTATATTTGGCTATTATATTATAATACTAGCAACACAGATCGCAGTTCATCAGGACATGAAGAACAAATCTACACATTGATTATACCTAACTTTGCTCCAGATTCAAACTTTTCTTTAAAAGGTTGGTATATGGCGATATTCAATAATACTGCAAACACATACGTTCTTCCTCTAGCAAGAATATCAGATATGCCAAAAGATAAGGTACAGCTCTTTATCGATCCAAGTCTAATAGGCAATCCTTCATCATTCAATTACATGGCTTGTGTAATGGTGAGAGTAAATTCTACTTTCTTAAATAAAGCACCTGATTATCTAATGGACTCAGCCCCTGATAATGATAGGTTTTGGCAGGAATGGTTCACAAGATAGACGTGGATATGGAATAAGTAGTATCAATTGCTTCAATGTATCTTTGCTAATTTTAAAGTAGGCGACCTAGACTGTACTTTAAGAATATATCTTTATGCCAGATCGATCTTCGTCGATAACCATTGAATATAATGATAATATAGATAGATAGGTTCGGTATTGATCTGCCCTTACTATCCATACTAGTTTTGACCAGTTGTATATCGGTAACGATTAGTTTACTTCCATTACCTACATTACTAGCACAAAAACATCTAAGAAATAGGTCTTCGATGTCAAATATATCATGTTTGATATACTAGCAGTTTTTAATATAGGAATGTATGCAAAAATGCTTCTGCGGTAAGGATACAAGGACATTTGAGGCATGTACTCCTCTGGGATGTAATACAAGTTCTTCTTTGTATAGGGTGCTATAAGCAAGTTGAAAAATGTGTATGTCAGAAAAACAATTGACTATCAATCAATCCATGCTCTCAAGGGGAATCCAATATGCCTGTGCTAAACAAGTCAATAGAATAGGTGTTGTTACCACAATGATCACAGGTACTCTTGCAAGTCTTGTTTCTCGCATTGTTCATAGAAGGGAACTGCCAATGTCTTATGACCAAAAGAATTCTGGCTTGAACACAGCCGCTGCAGCCA
>Ga0173483_10000343_pt1 | contig 12838 bp, 14 predicted proteins | sample NitcycUS178409R2_FD_122621 | JGI IMG/M metagenome (GOLD analysis project Ga0173483, IMG submission 122621) | Soil microbial communities from Arlington Agricultural Research Station in Wisconsin, USA - Nitrogen cycling UWRJ-S178-409R-2 (version... | ecosystem: Environmental > Terrestrial > Soil...
AACGAGCTCAAATCCGGGACTCAGCAATAAGCAAGTCGCCCGGTGTATCGACCGCTGGTCATGGGGGTCACATCGTCGCTGCCCTAACTGGCGCGACCTTCTCACATATGCCGCGAGTGCGAGGAGAAGGGCAGCGTCGAGCACACCCGGAGCACACGAATTTTTTACAGCCACGTCCGCACAGGTAGTCGGTTCGGCGTTTCGCCTAGTCAACGCCCTTTTGAGCTGGGTGGAGCTAAGGGGACTCGAACCCCTGACCTTCTCGTTGCGAACGAGACGCGCTACCGACTGCGCCATAGCCCCGCGGACCGGGTGGGCCGATCAGCATCGAGACTTTACCACCGTCAGGCAGAGGCGGACTTTGGCGTTTCCTCACCGGCGGTTGGGCTTGGCGCGGGCGATGCCGATGACGGAGCATCGGCGGTAACCGGCCCTTCATGGCGCTCTGCGGAAGCTATGCCCGGACTTGATAGATCGATGGTGCGTACGGTCCTCGGAGCCAGCGGCTTGGAAACATAGGTCGGCATGGTGATCGGGATGGGATCCCAGAAGGCACCTGGCTTCGAGACCTCTGCCTTGCCGCCCGGGTGGTGGGCGTCCGTCCCGCCCTTAAGGAAGTCCCTTCGGCTGAGAAAGATCGTTGACTCATTGCTGCCGTGATGGATTTCGCGATACCGAGCGTCGAGGTTCCGCCGCATGATCCAGACGCTGAACCGAGCGACTACAACGAAGATCGCTAACAGTCCGCCAGGAATAGCGGTACTCCACCATGGGGTGAGGTGCACTGCACAGAAGCCGATCACCCCGCTCAGCATCGCGAGCAACCACAGCAGCACGCGGCTCCGCCTTGAGGCAGCCAGCCGCTCCAGCCGACGCAAGTTATTGATCGCGGCGTGCCTGGTCTGCGGTGTCGAGACCTCAAAGGGCGCAATCTCCTCAAGATCATGATCGAGAAGCGGCGCAGTGCCATGCCGGACGATGCGCATGGAGTCGGAAAAGCGGTCCGCCGGGTCGGAGTCGTCGAGCTCCTCATCGTCATCGCGGCGGCGTACGAAATGCGGGACGAGATAGGCAAGCCACGCCACTGCGATGGCAGCAAAGATCACACCGGTCGTCCCCACACCCAGACGGTACGGGGGCCGCGGGACTCTCTAGGTGATCTTGAGCGGTGTGTCGCAAGAAACGGATGTGACGAATGTTGCGAGAGTCACGAACAGGATCGGCTCAGCGCTGTCGAAGGTTCTCCCATCGCTTCATCAGGCCCTCCGGCACCTCCTCGGCGTTCAACGCAAAGACCAAGTGATCGCGCCAATCGCCATCGATGTGCAGATAGCGCGGCCGTAACCCCTCCGGCCGGAAGCCCAACTTGCCCACCACGCGAAGGCTCTTGGTGTTCTCAGGTCTGATTGCAATCTCTATCCGATGCAACGACATGACCTGGAAGCAGTAGTCGACCGCCAGCGCCACGGCCGTCGGGATGATGCCGCGTCCAGCCAGCCGCTGATCAACCCAGTAGCCAATTTGGCCCCACGACGCCGAGCCGCCAACGATCCCGCTTACCGTCAACTGGCCAGCCAGCTGCGGCCTGGCGCGGTCCAGCCCTTCGTCGTAGAACACCAGCCACGGCAGCATCCGCCCCTCTCGAGCTTGCCGCGTCACCGAACGGACCAGTCCCGCGTACGTCGACGGCCCCATTGGGGATCCTCGTGGAAGCGTTGCCTCCCATGGCCGGAGCCAGCTCGCGTTTTCACGGCGGACTCGCTCCCAAGCAGCGCGGTCCCGATGGCGCAGCGGTGCCAGAATTACTGGGCCGTGCTGCAGTGTGACCGGCCAACGGTGACGACTGAAGCCAGCCAGCCCGTGGAGTCCGTGAGGCGGCTGCTCAAGGCTCGCCATCTCAGTGATCGCCACCTCGTAACTGACTCACTGCGTGCCTGAGCACCGGCCCGAGTACGACCATGCCGTCTCGTGCACCACCGCTCGACCCAGGCAAATTGACGATCAAGGTGCGCTCCGCGACACCGACGATGCCACGGCTCAGCACTGCTGTCGGCACACCATGATCAACACCGTATCGAGCGATCGCGGCTGCGAGTTGAGGTACTTCACGCTCCACCACGGAGCGCGTCTGCTCCGGAGTGTGATCATGAGGATTTAGCCCAGTGCCGCCGGTAGTGATCACTACGGCATGACCGGCCGCCACGGCATTCCGCAAGGCGACGCCAACCGCATCCCCGTCGGGCACGATCACTGGGCCTTCCACTCTGAGTCCAAGATCATCAAGCGCAGCGGCGATGATCGGCCCGGACTTGTCCTCGTACGCACCGACAGCAGCGCGCGTTGAAATAGTGATCACGAGCGCAGTCTCGCTCATGAATCGTCCTCCCGAGTCCAGTCACCGCGGCGGCCGCCGGACTTGGCCAGCACGCGTACGTCGCTGATCACCGCGCCACGGTCAATGGCCTTGATCATGTCGATCACCGCCAGTCCTGCCACAGCAACCGCGGTCAGCGCCTCCATCTCTACCCCAGTTCGCTCAGTCGTGGTGACCGTTGCCGTGATCTCCACGGCTTCGTCGGTCACTTCGGCGCTGATATCGATGCCACTGAGAAACAGCGGATGACACAACGGAATGAGATCCGGAGTCTTCTTGGCTGCTTGAATGCCTGCAATCCGGGCGACGGCGAGTGCATCGCCCTTGGGCACGGTGCCATCCCGAAGCGCTGCAATACACTCCGCGCTGAGCAGCACCCGGCCTGCAGCAGTCGCCGAGCGTGCTGTCACGGACTTGCCCGAAACGTCGACCATGCGTGCGTCACCGGCCGCGTTGAGATGCGGGAAACGACTCTGGCTCACCGCTGTCCCTCAATCAGCTAGGAGACTCGTCGAGCAGCCATACGTCGACCTCCTGACCGGCGCTGACGAACTCGGTGTCTTCAGGCAAGATCACCAACCCGTTCGAGCGGGCAAGATCGGCGAGCAAATGCGAGCCGTGGCCACCGGCAAGTTCAACCTGCCAGTTACCCGAGCGGCCAGCCCTGATGATGCCCCGGGCCAGCTGCAAACGGCCCGGAATGGAGTTGATGTCCCGCGCAGCTTCGCACTTCACAACTGTCCGCACGTACGGTCGCGCGCCCATTAGTTTCCGAATCACTGGGCGTACGAACGCCTCGAAGGACACAAAGGCGCTTACCGGATTCCCAGGGAGCATGATCATTGGAACTCGATCATGGCCGATCAATCCGAAGCCTTGCGGCTTGCCTGGTTGCATGGCGACCTGCGCGAAGTCGCAGGCACCCATCTCGGGCATCACCGCTTTCACGATGTCGAAGTCGCCTTGACTTACTCCGCCCGTTGTCAAGATCAAGTCGGCGCGCAACAGTTGATCAGCTATCAGTCGTTTGAGCTCATTGCGATCATCACTGACTTGTCCGACTCGGAAGACCTGAGCGCCCGCCGCCTTGGCGGCAGCGGCCAGCAGGTAAGAGTTGGAATCGAAGATCTGTTGCTCGTTGGTGAGCTCCTGCCCTGGGTCCACCAACTCTGACCCAGTAGAGATGACGACAACCCGAGGCCGCGGCCGAACCTGGACCTTGTCCAAACCGATGCCGGCCAACACGCCGATGTCACGCGGGCCTAAATGATCACCCTCTCTGAACAGCCGAGTGCCTACCTTGATGTCTTCACCAATCCGACGAATGTGCTGTCCCGCCAAGCTTGGTGCGAAGATCTTGACGTCACTCGCCCCACGATCGGTGTTCTCGTACGGGACGATGGTGTCGGCACCGAGTGGTACCGGCGCCCCGGTCATGATCTTCATCGCAGTTCCAGGTGACAGCCGATGGAGTGCGGCCTTGCCCGCTGCAATCTCACCGACAACCGGCAGGCTCAGCGGCGCATCCTGAGCGGCCTCGGTCACATCCTCGGCGCGTACGGCGTAGCCGTCCATAGCCGAATTGTCGAATCGCGGGAGGTCGATGGTGGCAATGATGTCTTCGCAGATATTGAGACCTACCGCATCGAGGATGTGCTGGCGGAAAGGCCGCAGCGGCGTCACACAGCTGAGCAGATACTGCCGGTGCGCCTGCATGGAACGTAACTGGCCACGATCCGGTTCAGGCGGTTCCGGCAGTGGCTCGAACAGCGACACAACAGACTCCGGTTCTTGGGTTCGCCTACGAGTGAACAACGGCATGCTCCACACAGTAATGCTGCCCACCGGTGATGGCTCGGACATTGCGGCCTGTCAGACACCGCTGAGCCGCAAAAAGATGATCATGAGCGCCGACACGCTGTCGCACTGCAGGGCCTTTGGGCCGGCAGCGCGACTAGGCTAGGTCCGTGCAAACCCAGCCAGAGGCCGCTGACCTTGCGGCGATGGCGGCAATCGACGCTGCAGCCATCGCTGGGGCCAAGCAAACGCTCCGGAAAGCAATCCTGTTCCGCCGCGACTCTCGCACGAGTTACCAGCGACAGCGTGACGACAATCTGCGGATGTCACAGCTGGAGTCTGCGCTGCAAGACCGCATCCCCGACACTGTCGCAGCGTACCTTTCCAGCGGTTCTGAGCCAGCGACCCTGCAACTCGTTGCGTGGCTGGCAGCACATCAGGTCCGGGTATTGCTGCCGGTACTGTCCCATCCGATTGGGGGCCGTCTGGACAAGCCGGCGTGGGCGGCCTACGAGGGGCCAGATGCACTCCGTGTCGGCGCCTATTCGATCTTGGAACCAACCGGTGAGGTCGTGCCGAGTGAGCAGCTCCCCGAGGCGGAGTTGATCATCTGCCCGGGACTGGCTGCCAACCTGCATGGTGACCGTCTGGGGCGAGGCGGCGGGTGGTATGACCGGGCTCTACGGCACGCCTCACAGAGCGCACCGGTTTGGGTGCTGCTCAATGACGACGAGGTGCTGCAAACCATTCCCGTGCATGCCTGGGACCATCGCGTCGATGTCATTGTGACACCGACGCGCATGATCACGTGCGAGCCGTCTGTGCTCTGCAATCTGTGACTCTCAGTTCAAGATCAGCGGACGAAAAACCCGAGTTCACCGCGCGGCTCCTCCTCGATCACATCCAGCTTGATCACCCGTGCTCGCGGTGGACCCTGACGCGTCCAGTCGATGAGCGCTTGGACAGCTGCCGGCTCTCCTTCGAAGACCGCCTCAACTGCGCCATCATCCCGATTGGCCACCCAGCCAGACACCCGCTGAGCCGAAGCCTCGCGACGACAGCTGTCCCGGAAGAACACGCCCTGCACACGCCCATGGGCCACCACTCGACGACGGATCACGACACCAGTTTGGAGGACGAACCTGCTCAGCTCCCGGGCACGAGCTCCTGGCGGGTCTCGGTGCGAGCCTCGACCGCTCCTCGCGACGACACAAACGGCCACAGCTGTTGATTGGCCCAGAGCTGGGTTTGGTCATCGTAGTGCCGGTTGAAGGCATGGCCAGAAACCCCGCTCTGATTAACCCAGCGCGATGCGTCGAGATCACCAAGATCAATAAGCATGCGCATCGTCGGACCGTCGGTCACGGCGTACCCGGTGCGGTCGTCGTACGCCATCGCATTCACTACCGCCGGGCCCCCGCCGACCTGGTAGTTGCCCCGATTGAAAAGATCTTCGATCGGCTTGATGCCGCTAGATCCGAGCGTCGGACTCTGCAGCCGTACCTTGTGCAGCTTGCCCCACTGCCATTGGTCAGTGTCGCGCGCCATAAGTGAGGTGATCTCCTTGCGAGCGTTGATCATGGCGGCCAGCAAGATGTCGTCCCGGGTCTCGATCTTGTCTTTGGTCGTGACATCATCCCACCACGGATTCTGGGTCTGCTTCATCAACATCGTCAGTACGGCGTACCAGCGATCGCCTCCAGCCGGCCAGAGGTCTTGAGGAAGTTCGTCACGGAAAGTGAACTTGAGGATGTTGTGACAGACAACATTGAAGTACGCTGCGGCCGCGGAGTCCTTGCTCGCCGAATAGTCCCAGCCAACGAGCGTCCGTTGGCCCTCGACTACCCAGGGATCGGTGACCTTGATCTTGAGCAAGATCGGTACCAAGTCAGCCGCAAACCGGATGGTGTCGTCGTAGAAGATCTGTTCGGCGCTGTCCATGGTCAGTGGCGGAGCCTCACGGAGCCTGTCGATGATCTCTTGGCTGCGCCAGCCGTACGAGTATGTGGAGCCCAGCGGATAGGGATACTGCGCCCCGATCACCTGCTGATTGGCCGCAACAATGAAGCCGCTGGGTGGATTGAAGACATAGGGCAGCTTTGCGAAGGGGATCATGCCCTGCCAGCCATAGCTTGGGTCCCAGCCCGGTGACGGTTTGGTGCCGTTGCCCTTTCGGCGAAGAGGGACCGCGCCAGCCAGCTGATAACCGATGTTGCCGGCAGTATCGGCGTAGACAAAGTTCTGTGAGGGTGCGCTTAACAGAGCCGTCGCAGCTCGGAACTCCGGAAAGTTCCGCGCTTGGTCGAGGGCGAGCAACGCATCCATCGTGCGGCCCGGCTGAAGTGCAGTCCAGCTCAAGGCGACGGCGTAGGGGGCCGTGCCCGGAGTGGTTCTGGTAGCTGAGACCTGTTGCAGCCGCTGATCAACGTCGGACAACAGCGGCCCATGCGGTGAGGAGCGGATCCGAATGCTCCGCGGCTGATCTTCGCCACGAACGCGGATTTCCTCAGTGATCACTTTGAGCGGGACGTATTTGTCACCTTCGCGGACGGTATCGCCCTGGACATCTTCCAGATACAGGTCCTGGGCATCCACGTAGCTTGTGGTCAAACCCCAAGCGATCTTGGTGTTCTTGCCGATCACTACGCCAGGCACGGCGGCCATGCTGAAACCGGATACGTCGAATGGGCAGGCCTCGGAGAGTGTGCGGCAGTGGAGACCGACCTGGGCAAACACCGATGGGATGGAGGTAGGCAGGTGTGGGTCGTTGGACAAGATCGCCTTGCCGCTTGCAGTGCCGGACCCGGCCACAGCCCAAGAGTTCGAACCGATCTCACCGGTGCCCGAGCCGGTCCCGAATAGTCGCGGAATCGATCTATTGATCTTGGCCACGCTCTCCAGTGCACCTGTGGCTTTCCGCAGTTGATCAACGCTCAACCCAGCCGGCAATGGTCGGCCCGACCCACGGCTGGCCGCCGGATCAAACGCCTTCCCCACAACATCTCCGCGGCGGAGAATGGGCACGAAATTGTCATCTAGCGGGTATCGAGGAAAGAGGCTTGCCGCACGTCCTGCACCCAGTTTGCCGGTGATGATCGCCCGCTCCGCCTCCTCATCCAAGTTCTCCCCCAGATTCCAGGCCATGACCTTGAGCCAGGACACAGAATCGGCAGCTGTCCACGGCTGCGGCCTATAGTCCAGGCCCTGCAATCTGAGTAAGGAGTACTCGAGCGAGAGATCACCCGCGGCTCGGTCCGCAATGGAGGCATTGACGCCGGCCGCGTACGCGTCAAGATAGCGGCGAGTCGACGGCGCGAGCAGCGCCAGCTCCTGCTCAGCTACCCGTCGCCAACCGAGAGTCCGGATATAGGTGTCGCTCTCCAACTGGGACTTGCCAAACAGTTCTGATAGCCGACCGGCGGCGAGATGGCGGCGGAAATCCATCTCGAAGAAGCGATCTTGAGCCTGGACGTAACCCTGGGCCAGAAACAGATCTTCAGGATTGTCGGCGTAGATCTGCGGCACCCCGAAGGAATCGCGCAGCACTTCAACCTGACCCTTGAGACCAGAGACCATCAAGCGGCCGGATGTTTCCGGGAAGGACCTTCGTACGGTGGCAATTCCGACGCTGCTCAAGCTGCCCAGTGCAAGCACCAGCACGATGGCGGTGAAGATCGGCCAGCGTGGGATGCGGCGCACCGTAGAACTCTAATGTCCACAGCTGTGCGGCTGCCTGCAGACACGAGGGGGTCTGGCCTTGCCGCGCCTCAGCTGCGTCATGCTCTGCCAGTGGCCATGCACCCTGATCAGCTGACGGTAAGCGTCGAGACGGTTCATCAGCTAGTTGAGAATCAGTTCCCTGACTGGGCGGGACTGCCGATCATCGCGATTGCCTCCCAGGGAACGGTTAACGCCCTATTTCGTCTCGGCGATCAGCTTGTGGCTAGGTTCCCGCTGCAACCCGCCGACGCGGATGAGACGCGGCGGTGGCTGGAATCTGAGGCTGAGGCGGCGCGGGAATTGTTCGGTCGTACCCCCTTCGCAACCCCGGAGCCGGTGGCAATCGGTAACCCAGGCGCTGGCTTCCCCCTTCCCTGGTCGATTCAGACGTGGCTGCCCGGAACAACGGCCACGGAGGCCGACCCAGGCAGTTCGATCGCATTCGCTGAGGACTTAGCGACGTTCATTCAAGGCGTGCGATCAATTGATACCCGCGGCCGCACCTTCGCACGGTCAGGCAGGGGTGGAGACCTGCGCGCGCACGATGAGTGGATGCAGACCTGCTTCCAGCGCAGCGAGAAACTCCTCCATGTACCGCTGCTCCGCCGCATGTGGGCGGCATTCCGCGAGCTGCCCCGAGTCGCGGCCGATGTGATGACTCACGGCGATCTCATCCCGGGCAACGTCCTCGTTACCAAGGGACGCCTCACCGGGGTCATCGATGTCGGTGGTCTGGGCCCTGCGGATCCTGCTCTTGATCTCGTGGGCGCCTGGCATCTTCTCGAAATGAAACCACGGCAAGTGCTACTTGAGCGCCTCGACTGCGATGACCTGGAATGGGAACGCGGGAAAGCATGGGCCTTCGAACAGTCGATGGGATTGATCTGGTACTACGTCGAGACCAACCAGGCCATGAGCCTTGTGGGTCGTCGCACGCTCGACCGGATCATCACCGACGTAACTGCGCCCTGAGCCTGTCGAGGGCGGTGTGACGCACTGGCGGAAAGCTGACACGCTGTCATGTTTAGGGCATTACGCCGTTGCTCAGGCAGCCACCTCGGTGTCAGCGTTGGTCGACAGAGGAGGTGGAGGAGAACGCGAAAGTGCGGACCGGGGAGTAGCTGGGTGTTGCTCGCGGTGGTACTGCTGGTCAGCTGCGGAGCGCCGTCTTCGTCGCCCACACCAGCCGCAACGTCTCCACCGGCTGCCAGCACATCGGCATCACCAACACCGATCGTTGGTGATGCGTGCTCGCATCGTGGCAGCCAAAAAGCTCCGTAACCGCAGCGTCGATCTGACCATCGCATCACCGGCCGTGGGCGACCGGATACAGGTTCGACTGTTACTGCCGGCCCACTTCCAGACCCAGCCCAAACGGCGTTGGCCGGTGCTGTATTTGCTGCATGGCTGCTGCGACAGCTATGTGAGTTGGACCCGGTCGACCGACATCGAGCAGCTCACCGGCGAACGCGACCTCCTTGTCGTGATGCCCGACGGCGGCACGGTTGGCTTCTATTCCAATTGGCGCATCGGCCCGCAATGGGAAACCTTCCACACCCAAGAACTGCCGCAGCTGCTCATCTCCCAGTACCGCGCCGACACCAAGGCCGCTATCGCCGGCGTCTCCATGGGTGGCCTCGGAGCACTGGGTTATGCCGCCCGGCATCCGGGCATATACAGCGCCGCCGCATCCTTCAGCGGCATCGTTCATACCCGGCTCTCCAGCGAGGTGTCCCAGGGCTACCTGGGACTGGTCTCCTCTCAAGGAACGGCTGACCCCCCCGCGCTCTGGGGCGACCCAGCGGCCGACGCGACAACCTGGAAGAACCACAACCCCTACGACCTCGCACCCGAACTCACCCACATTCCGCTGTTCATCTCGGCTGGCAACGGCGACCCCGGACCGCTCGATGAGAGCGGCACCGCCCCTGACTCCATCGAGCCCACCATCAACGCCGAGAACAAAAAGTTCGTTCAACGCCTACGCCAGGTAGGCGCCAACGTCACAGTCGACCTATACGGTGACGGCACCCACAACTGGGTGTACTGGCAACGCGAACTGCACCGCGCCTGGCCCATCCTCACTGACAAACTCCAATCGGCATGAGCCGGGCGGCGACAGCATACGGTTAGAGGGCTTGGGCGCGCCCAAAACGGAAGCCGACACTTGAGGGCCAACATTGCGCATTGGACAGGGTCTCGAAGACAACAGGCCTCAGCGTGCGGATGATCCGATACTACGAAACTCATGGAGCAAGCATTCGCACGAGTTCCCGGCAGCGTCGGTATACCTCCGAAGATGTGCTCCGTCTGCGGATGCTGCGGGCGCTGCTGGCTGCGGGCATAGCCCCCGACCGAGCGGTGAGCGCTCTCAACGGCGAGCTGCCTCCCGATGAGCTCGCCAAGCTGCGACATGCCCTGACTGAACTTGCAGCGGAGACCGCGGAAGCTGCCCAACACCTCGCTCCAGCACCAGCCGACAGTCTGCGCCTGGAGGAGCCTGACCAGCGGATGGCTGTAGCCTTCGACACCTTTGTCTTACGCACCCGAGTCGAAAGTCTTCTCACCAAGGCGTTGCGACCGGTCGGTATCACATGCGGCGACTACGCCATGCTCAGTTTGCTCGTCGTCGAAGACGGCCTGACCCCCGCAGCAATCACACGACTCGTGGGCCGTGCGCCGTCGACAGTCACCAGCCGCTTGGACAGGATGCTGCGGCAAGGCTGGATCCAACGAACCGTCAACCCCACCACAAAAGGATCCTGGCGCGTCGAGCTGACCGAAGCTGGTCGAAAACGCTTCGAGGCTGCCTTCCCGTACGCGGAGGCCATCCTTCAGCGGCTCAACAACGCTCTCGCTGACGCCGGTATCGACTTGCCCGTGCTCCGGGACAACCTCACGAAGATGTCGTCGGTCGTCCGATCATTGCTGTGAAATCAGCCGAGGTCGCAAAGATCGGAGTGCCGGGAAGCGGTTAGCAGTCGGTATGCTTGAGTGCTAAGTTGCGGTTGAACCTTCGAGGCAGAGCCGCTTCTAAGGAGAAAAGATACCGATGCCCACCTACCAGTACCGCTGCACCGAGTGTGGTGAAGACCTCGAGGCCGTGCAGAAGTTCAGCGACGCGCCTCTCACCGTCTGTCCGGCGTGTGGCGGTCATTTGCGAAAGGTCTTCAACCCCGTCGGTGTGGTGTTCAAGGGCTCGGGTTTCTACCGTACCGACAGTCGCAATGGAACAAAGAGCCACGACGGCGCCGAGTCGGGAGCCTCAGAGAAGAAGTCTGGCACCGACACCAAGTCGACCGATAAGGAGCCAGCCGGCACCGGATCGACGACAGCAAGCAGCTCTAGCAACGGCAAGCAGCCGGCCTCCGGCGGATCATCCACAGCCCCGAAGGCGGCCGCTAGCTAGTCCTGTGGATGCAGCGCACGACCCGCGTGCGCGTCCTTAGCCTTCCGGCATGACCGACTGCTCAGCCGCATATCCATCTTTTTTGCCATCTTTGCCATCCCTCCCATGCCTTCGGTGAAGCCTCGGCGCCGCCGACCGCTGCATGCACTTGCCCGCGCCGCATCGTGGCACCGACGCAAGCTTGCGGTAGCCGCCGCGATTGCCGCGGTGCTCACCGGAATCTCGGCCGCAGCACCACAAGGCCCCGCCATGGTCACGGTGGTGAAGGCGAGGTCTCAGCTACCTAGCGGGATGGTCCTCTCCGCATCTGATCTGGTACTCGATCGGGTGGTGGCCTCTGATGTGCCAAAAGGAGTGCTGACAAACCCCAATGATCTTGTGGGCAAGACGCTGGCGGCGCCGGTCGCCGAAAACCAGATGATGACGCTGCTCACGACGACGACAGCGCGCACCAGTGTTCCGCCTGGCCACGTAATTGCACCCCTACGACTTGCCGATTCGGCGCTGACTGCGTTGTTGCGACCGGGCGATGTTGTCGATGTTGTCGCCGCGGACCCTGAGGGCGAGCAGCCGGCGACAGTCATAGCGGCGGGCGCACGAGTCGTCACTGTGCCAGAGGCTCCGAACGATCGGGCGGGCCCGGGCCCAGACGGTGCCGTGGTACTTATCGATGTCGACAGCCACACAGCAGCGGTTCTGGCGCAGGCCGGGGCATCTTCAACGCTAAGCCTTTTTTGGCGCTAAGTCAGCTAAGTCAGTCGAGGGTCGACCCGGCCGCGATGATTTGAGGATCGTCACGATCCTGCAGGGTTACAGCACCGATCACACGAACGCCAGCCTCGAAGGTCCAATCCCCTTGCACAACCAGTGAGCGTGCCTGGCGTAGCGAGGGAGCGCCAGCCGGAAATCGTTGATCAAAGTCAGTAATGATCTTGTAGTGCCTGTCATCAAGATCAACGACAGGCACAGGATCGGCCACGGCGGTCAACTGTCCGGTGGATTCCAACTCATATGCGTCGGACCGGAGCACCAATAAGTCACTGGTGGTCTTGACAGGTAGGAACCGATCGCGACCGACTCCGATAGCTGTCGCGCCCTCGAAAACCTCGACAGCAGCACCCATAGCAGTCTCGATCTGAATGACCTTGGGCGAGGACGGGTCCGCCGGGTCGGTGGTTTTCTCATTCTTGATCAGTGGAAGTCCCAGCACACCTTTGCGTTCCCGCAGCGTGCGGTCAAGGACCTGAAGATCGAACCACAGATTATTGCAGTGAAAGAACGGATGCCGGAATTCATCGGTGAAGAAATGCATCTCGTCTTTCGGCGTCTGAGCGGTGTCGCGCAAGATCAACTGTCGGTCGGATTTGCGGATGGCCAGGTGACCACCTTTGCGATCAGCAGCGGTGCGGCGGCATATTTCCGCCGCGTAGGGCGCGCCACTGGCCGCGAACCAGCCCGCGATCGTGGCATTGGGGGCGGCACCGAGATTGTCCGAGTTCGACACCGAGGCATAGCGATAGCCCAATGACAGAAGGCGA
>Ga0173483_10000346_pt1 | contig 12801 bp, 16 predicted proteins | sample NitcycUS178409R2_FD_122621 | JGI IMG/M metagenome (GOLD analysis project Ga0173483, IMG submission 122621) | Soil microbial communities from Arlington Agricultural Research Station in Wisconsin, USA - Nitrogen cycling UWRJ-S178-409R-2 (version... | ecosystem: Environmental > Terrestrial > Soil...
ATCTCGCCTTCCACGGCCCCAACCACTCGCCCGACAACATTCTCATTCACCTGCCCGGCCACGACACGATGATGCTCGTCGACATCGTCAATCCGGGCTGGGTGCCGATCTACCGGTCCAACCTCTCCGAGGACATCCCCGGCTACATCGAGGCGCCCACGAACGCCCTGGCCTACTCGTGGAAGCACTTCATCGGCGGCCACATGGGCCGGCTCGGCACGCGGGACGACCTCACCGTGCACCAGCAGTACATGGCGGATATCGCCGACAGTTCCCGGAACGCGATCGACACCGTCGACCCGACGCCCTACTTCGTGAAGTACGGCGAGAACTTCTGGGCGGCGCTGAAGGGCTACCTCGACGAGACGGCCGCCACGGCGGCCGCGCCCGTGATCGAGAAGTACACGGGCGTGCTGGCGGCAGCCGATGTGTTCACGGAGGACGTCACGTTCGAGGTGATGCAGTCGATTCGTCTCGACCTCGGGTACGGCTCGCAGGTGCATCCCTGATGGCGAGCCTTCCGGTACGTGACCCGGTTGGCGATCACCTCCTGACGCCCCAGAACTCGGCGTTGGTGCTGATCGACTACCAGCCGCCGCAGTTCTCGGCGGTTCGCTCGATGGATCCCGAGCTGCTACGGGAGAACATCGTCTCGGTCGTAAAGACGGCGAAGGCGTTCAAGCTGCCGATCGTCCATTCGACGATCAACGTCGCGACCGGACGCAGCGAGTCGACCGTGCCCGAGCTCGCAGAACTCCTCGAGCACGATCCGCCGATCGACCGGACGTCGACCAACGCATGGGAGGACGCCGAGTTCCTCGCCGCTGTGCGTGCCACCGGACGGCGCAAGCTGGTCATGTGCGCTCTCTGGACGGAGATCTGCATGGCCTTTCCCGCCCTCGACGCACTGCGCGAGGGATACGACGTCTACCCCGTGGTCGACGCGATCGGCGGCACGAGCGAGGAGGCGCACAGGGCCGGGCTCGAGCGAGTCGTGCAAGCCGGCGGCAGCCCGGTGGGCTGGGTCGCCCTCGCGGTCGAGTTGCAACGCGACTGGGCACGGGAGGAGACCGTCGCCGACGTCATCGACATCGTGCTGACCGAACGGTTGCAAACGGCATGAGCGCCAATGCGGGGTCGGTCGCCGCCTCTCTGCCGACCGACCCCGCACGGATCCGGGAGCTGCTGCTCGCGAACCTCTTCGCGGTGTTCGGCGAACGCGATCGGGAGCGTCGCTTGCAGGTGATCGCACGCAACTACACGGACGACGTGATCTGGACCGACCCCGACGGGACGACCCAAGGGCATGAAGCCATGAACGAGCAAGCGCAGAAGCTGCTCCAATGCATGCCGGACTTCGTGTTCAGCGCCGCGGGCCCGGTCCACGTCAGCCGTGATCTGGGCCTCCTCGCCTTCAACCTGGGCGTGCCGGAGCAGCCGCCCGCGGTCAGCGGGATCGACGTGGCGCTAGTGCGTGATGGACGGATCGCCCGCTTGTACACCCTCCTGACCGCTGAGGGCTGAGGAGAGGGAGAATCCCGGAATGAGCGTCGACAGCCGACCCCGCAAGCGCGCCGCACTCGCCAGTCGGAAGGCGCGCGAGTTCCTGCGCAAGGCGGACCCGGTGCTCGCGCGCCTGATCGACGAGCGGCCCGGTTTCCGGCCGCGAGCCTGGATGGACGAGCTGCCGCCGCTCGACGGCTTCGGGACGCTCGTCTTCCAGATCGCGGGCCAGCAGCTGTCGGTCAGCTCGACGCGGGCGATCATCCGCCACTTGGAGGATCACTTCGACGGGCACATGCCGTCGGCGGCCGAGGTGCTCGCGGCTGATCCGCAGGTGCTCCGCCAGAGCGGCTTCTCCGCCCGGAAGTCGGAGACGATCAGGGCGCTCGCCGAGCGCTTCGCCGACGGGCGCCTGAGCGACGAGGCGCTCGCGGCCATGACGGACGACGAGGTCGAAGCGACCCTGACCGAGCTGCCGGGAATCGGGCCGTGGACCGCGCGCGGGTTCCTGCTCGTCGCGCTCGACCGGCCAGACGTCTTCCTCTCCGGCGACCTCGCGCTCCGGCGCGCGATCCAACGGGCTTACGGTTTCGACCACCTGCCGACCGAAGAGGAGGTGGCCGAGGTGTCGGATCGCTGGCGGCCGTACCGTAGCCTCGCCGTCAGCTACCTGTTCGCCTCCGAATACGACGCGTAGCCGTGGCGGACAGGGCTACCGCCGCGCGGCCGTGAACGCCACCTCGTCGACGTAGCACCAGCTCCAGTCCTCGCCCGGCTCTGCCGAGCGGATGATCGGGTGCCCGCTCTCTCCGGCATGCGCCGTCGCGTGGCGGTTCGGCGAGGAGTCGCAGCAGCCGATCTTGCCGCAGGTCATGCACATGCGGAGGTGCACCCAGCCGCTGCCGATCTTCAGGCACTCCTCGCAGCCTTCGATCGGCTCCGGTAGCTCGGTCACCTCGATCTGGTCGAGGTGGCTGCAGATGGGGCTCGCAGACATGACGTCTCCTTCCGTTTGGGTGACGCTAGCTCAGTGGGTGCGCCAGCACGACCGCGAAATCGCCCGCAGCGTCTGTCCACCACGACTCCGGAGAAAGGCCGGCGCGTTTCAGCTCCAGCTCGAATGCCTCGCGCCGGAACTTGGCGCTGATCTCGACGCGGAGGCGCTCTCCTACCGGGAAGTCGAGCTGGAGCCCGAGGCGCCGAACCGACACGACGTGTGACTCTCGCGCACGAAGGCCGACGTCCACCCACTCGTTGACGGGGTCCCAGAGCGGGTCGTAGCCGAAGCGCTCCTGCTCGAACGTCGCATCCAACTCGCGATTCGCCGCTCGAAGCGCGTTGCGGACGAACGCCTCGGTCACGCCCGACCGGTCGTCGTAGGCCGCCTCGAGCCGACCGACGTCCTTGACGAGGTCGACGCCGAGGACCAGCGCGTCGTCGTCGCCGAGCTCGAGGGCGAGCGCGGACAGGAACGCGGCCCGCTGTGCGGGGTAGAGGTTTCCGATCGTGCTCCCGAGGAACGCGACCAGCCGCGGCCCGTCGCCAGGCATCGTCCCGAAGTCGCGCTCGAAGTCGCCGACGACCGGCTCGACCGAGATCGCCGGATACGCCGCTGCGATCGCCCCCGCACTGTCGTGCAGCGCTTGCTCGCTGACGTCGAACGGGACGTAGCGCTCGAGCGTCTCGCTCAGCGCGTCGAGCAGGAAGCGGGTGTTCGGCGCGCTTCCCGAGCCGAGCTCGACCAGCGTTCGGGCCTTCGTGCGCTCGGAGATGAGGGAGGACCGGGCCCGCAGGATCTCGGCCTCGCGGCGCGGCAAGTAGTAGTCGGGCAGCCGCGTGATCTCGTCGTAGAGGCGGGAGCCGCGCGCGTCGTAGAGCCAGACCGCGGGCAGCTCCTTGGGCACCGCCTGGAGGCTCCGCCGAGTCGCCTCGTAGAGCCAGTGAGTCGCGGCGGTCTCAAGCATCGGACGCGCACCGAATTCCCGAGAAGATCTGGCGACGCTCTGGAAGATCCCAGTTGCGGAAGGTCGGCCGGGCAACGAGCGGATCGGTCACCCACGAGCCGCCGCGGAGCACGCGGTACCCCTTGCCGAAGAAGACCTCGGAGTACTCCGCGTAGGGGAAGGCTCGAAAGCCGGGGTAGCCGTCGAAGACGGACGAGGTCCACTGCCACACGGCGCCATGGGCGTGCTCGAGCTCGTCGCCGAGGAGCTTCGCCGCCTTCTCCCACTCCGGCTCGGTCGGCAGGCGCTTGCCGGCCCAGCGCGCATACGCCTCGGCTTCATGCCACGACACGTGCTGCACCGGCTCGTTGTCGCGACCCGGGCTCGGCGGCGGAGCGAACTGCGCGTACTCGGCGTTCGTCACGAGGGCGCGGTCGATCCGGAAGGGTGGGAGGTCGACGACGTGCGCGGGCCGCTCGTTGTCGTAGGCCCACGGCTCGTCGGACCCCAGGGTGAACGGCCCGCCCGGAACGAGCACGTCGCCGCCGGCCTCGACCTCGGGAAGCGCGTCGGCGCCGGCCACGCCGGCGAGTGCGAGCGTCTGACTCATCGTCTCCACGTGCTGAAGCTCGTGCTGAGCCACCATCCCGACGAGAAAGTCGTCCTGCGCGAGCTCCGGAAGCCGCTCTAGAACCTTCTCGCGCACATTCGTCACGTAGGCGCGGGCCTCGGCCGGTGGAAGGATCGGAAGCGTCCCGCGCTCGGCGCGCTCGTGCGCGAACGAGTCATAGAGATCGCCCAACCCGCCACCGTCGTCGTTGCCGTTCCGGAGCAGCCAGAGCTCCTCGAAGTAGCCGATGTGGGCGAGATCCCAGACGAGCGGCGACTGCAAGGGCGAGACCTGGCCCGTGAGCTGCTGGTCGTCGAACGGCTCGAGCAAGGCCTCGGTTCGCTTGCGCGCGTGCTCGAGAACAGCCTCGAGCTCAGTAGGTGACACCGAGCTCGGCAAGGCGGCTGAAGATGAGCGATGCGACCATCGACCCCTCGCCGACGGCCGCGGCGACGCGTTTCGTCGAGCCGTGCCGCACGTCGCCGGCGGCGAAAAGCCCGACGCGGCTGGTTTCGAGGGCCAGCGGATCGCGCTCGAGCGGCCAGCACTCCGGCAGGCCCGCCTGGCCTCGCAGGTCCGGCCCGGTGAGGATGTAGCCCCGATCGTCCGTGATCACGTGCTCGCGGGAGCACCACTCGGTGTGCGGCCGGCCGCCGATGCACAGGAAGACGCCGTCAACCGTGCGCGTCTCGGCCTTGCCGGCCGAGTCGGTGAACGTCACGCCGTTGAGCGCGCCGCCGTTCGCGTGCAGCTCGGTCAGCTGCGTCTCGAGGTGGACGTCGATGAGCGGATGGGCGTCGATCCGCTCGATCAGGTAGGCCGACATGCTCTTGCTGAGACGGTCGCCCCGGACGAGCATCGTCACGCGCGCCGTCTGGTTCGCGAAGTTGAGGACGGCCTGGCCTGCCGAGTTGCCGGCCCCGACCACGACGACGTCCTGGCCTGCGCACTGCGCCGCCTCGCTGCGCCCGGCCCCGTAGTAGACCCCGTCACCGACCAGATCGTCGATGCCCTCGAGGTCGAGCCGCGTCCAGTCCATGCCCGGCGCCGCGAGAACAACCGAGGCAGTCACCTCGGAGTCGTCGTCGAGGATCAACCCGACCGGCTCGTCGAGCCCGTTCATGCGGCTCCCCCGAACACCGCGCATGAGCAGGAGCTCGGCGCCGAATCCCTCGGCCTGGCGGCCTGCCAGCCGGGCGAGCTCCGCGCCGCCGATCCCCTCGGGGAAGCCGAAGAAGTTCTCGATCATCGTGGCGTACGAGGCCTGACCGCCCGGTACGTCGGCGTCGCAGACGAGCGTCGAGAGCCCGTCCGAGGCCGCGTACACCGCCGCCGCCAGGCCCGCCGGCCCGGCGCCGATGACGACGAAGTCGTAGTGCTTCTGCTTCGCGGGCCGATTCCCGCCCCAGGCCGTCATGATCGACTCGACGCTGGCGCTCGTGAACTTCTGGTCCCCGTCGACGAGCACCGGCAGCGTCGCATCGACCAGGCCGAGCTGCTCGAGCAAGCGATCGGCGTCGGGCGTTCCCGCCTCGTACCAGTCGTACGGCTGCGCGGTGCGGGTGAGGAAGTCGCGGAGCCGGTAGTGCTCCGCGTCCATCCGGTGGCCGACGACTTGCACGGCTGGCCGAACCGGGCTCATTCGGCGATGGTACTGACGCGGCGCCGGGTCACGGCGCGCCGCTGGGGCTAGACGCGACCCGAGCGGGGCTCGTCCGGGTCGACGTCTCGGCCGACGTAGTTCTGCTCGAGGGAGGCGCGCACGTCGAACGCCGTCACGGGTAGGTGCTCCTGGCGCTCCTCCTCGGTGAGCGGGTGATCAGGCTCGGGCGCCTTCAGTAGCCGGCGAATGCGGTCCAGCAGGCTGATGAGGCGAGATAGTAAGCCGCGAACGCGAGCGCGGACGTGCACGGGGGCCGCGTCCCTGTCATCGTCGTGCCTGCAGAACGACCCGAAGGCTGCAGCGACATGAACGTCAGCGTCCTCATCTCGACGTTTCTCGCGGCCACGATCGAGGTGATCGAGATGGTTGCGATCGTCGTCGCCGTGGGCGTTACCCGTTCCTGGCGTGCCGCGCGCCTGGGAGCGCTCGCGGCGCTCGTGCTGCTCGCCGTCCTGATCGGCGTGCTCGGCACGGCGCTGCAGGACGTGCCCCTGCGGCCGCTCCGGCTCGTGGTCGGAGCGCTCCTGCTCCCATTCGGATCGCAATGGCTGCGCAAGGGGATCCTCTCCGTCTCGCGCGACGGTTGGGCCACGGGCAGCGCTGAAGAGCGCGTCGACGACGACGTGCCCCCTGGCTTCGACTGGAAAGGCTTCGTGCTCTCGTTCAAGGGCGTCTCGCTCGAGGGGCTCGAGGTGGCCGTGATCGTGGTCGCCTTCGGTGCCGCCTCGCAGGCCTTCGGATCCGCGGTGATCGGGGCGGCGGCGTCGGTCGTGATCGTCGGCGCGTTCGGGCTGGCCAGCTACCGCTGGGTGGCGCGCATTCCACGGCGAGCGCTGCAGCTGTTCGTCGGCTCGGCGCTCGTTACCTTCGGGACCTTCTGGGCCGGCGAGGGACTGAACGTCGACTGGCCCGGAGGGGATCTGGCCCTGGTCTGGCTGGCCGCCTTCTACCTGGCCGCCGCGCTGCTGCTGGTGCGCGCGGTGTCCTCCTGGCGCCGCCGGATCCCACCGCGCCTGGAGAGCGGACAGCCGGCGCCGGCAGGGGCGGCCAGATGATCCTCTGGCGCTGGGCCAAGGCGTTCGTCCTCTTCTGGGTCGACTACATCGTCGGCGACGACTGGACCGTCGCCGCCGTGATCGGCGTGGCCCTGCTGGCGACCTGGGGCCTGGTCCAGGCAGGGATCCCCGCCTGGTGGCTGCTGCCAGTGGCCGTGGTGGCCGCCGCGGCGGAGAGCCTGCACAGGGCGGTTCGGCGCGAGCGCCCGTGATGCTCGCCGGAAGGGAGACGACATGACCGTCAGAGAGTTGATCGAGACACATCCGCATCCAACCAGCACCGATCGCGAGGTCCTCGTGCGCTGCATCGAGGACTGCTTCGAGTGCGCCGCGACATGCACCGGCTGCGCCGACGCGTGTCTCGCCGAGGACGACGTCCGCGAGCTGGTCCGCTGCATTCGCCTCTGCCTCGACTGCGCCGATGCTTGTGTCGCCACCGGCCGCATCGTCATTCGCCAGACGGAGCCCGACTTCGGCGTCATCCGCGCGACCATCGAGGCCTGCGCGACGGCGTGCCGTGCCTGCGGCGAGGAGTGCGGGCGGCACGCTCAACATCACCAGCACTGCCGCATCTGCGCCGAGACCTGCCGCCGCTGCGAACAGGCCTGCAACGACCTGCTCGCTGCGATCGAGTAGAGCAATGACCCGCGTGCTGTCCCCGCCGCTGACCCCGTTCGTCGACGCCCTTCCGCTCCCCTCACGACTGCTCGCGACGGAGCACGAAGGTCGGTTGACCGTCCGCATACGCGCCGGCGAGCACCGGTTCCACCGCGACCTTCCCGCCTCGAGCGTCTGGGGCTTCGAAGGTGCGGTTCCCGGCCCGACGATCGAGGCCGAGCGCGGGCAGCCGGTCACGGTCGACTGGCGGAACGAACTGGAAGGCGCCTTCCCGGTCTCCGACACCGTTGCCCCCGCGGCGACCGACGCGGACGGCGTCCCAGTGCAGTGCCTTCCGGGCCTGAGCGGCGGGGAGCCGAACCGTCACGCGAGCGCGTTGACGGGCAACACGGTGGTCCACCTGCACGGCGGTCTCACGCCTGCCTCGTACGACGGCTGGGCCGAGAACCTGTTCGCCCCTGGGCAGCCCGCCGTCTTCCAGTACCCGATGGACCAGCGGGCGGCGCTGCTCTGGTACCACGACCACGTGATGGGGATCACCAAGCTCGACGTCTACGCAGGGCTGGCGGGACTCTGGATCGTGCGGGACGAGCGGGAGCGCGAGCTCGAGCTGCCTGAAGGACCGCCGTTCGAGGTGCCGCTGTTGATCCAGGACCGCAACTTCGACCTCGACGAGCAAGGTCGCCTGACCGGCGGCCTTGTCCACAAGACCGACCCGGAGGTGATGGAAGCCTTCGCACCCTTCACGGTCGTGAACGGGAAGGTCTGGCCCGTTCTCGAGGTCCAGCCGGCGACCTACCGCTTCCGCGTGCTCAACGGCTCCAACGCCCGCACGTACCGGCTCGTGCTGCTAGGCGACGGCGCGCTGGAGCTCGAGCGGATCACGCAGATCGGGACCGACCACGGGCTCCTCAGGGCGCCTGTGCCCGCGCCGACGGACGGGCTCGTGCTCGCGTCGGCCGAGCGCGCCGATCTGTTCGTCGACTTCTCCGACCTCGCGCCTGGGAGCGAGCTGACGGTGCTCAACACGGCCGCCGCACCGTTCGACGGTTCGTCCTTCCCGGCGGAGGACGCCGAGAACGCCGCCGACCTCGAGGGCCTGCTCCCCTATCCGGAGGTGCTGCGTTTCCGGGTCGCCGGCGAGGCCGCGGGCCGCCGCTCGATCCCGCGCGAGCTTGCGACCGACTACGAGCCTCCAGCCGCCGAGGCCCTCGCCGCTGCGCCTCGGCGTGCAATCGCACTGGTCGAGCGCGAGCTCGAGAGCATGCCGAACATGCTGACGATGCGTGAACTGGCGGTTGCCGACGGCGAAGACGGCCCGCTGGTGACCCTCATCGACGACGACCAGACCACCCACTATCGCGTCGTCGCCGCCCACTTCGAGGACGCGACGACGTTCTTCCCGATGCTCGGCCGGTACGAGGTCTGGCAGCTGATCAACCTCACCGGCGACACGCACCCGATCCACCTCCACCTCGACCCGTTCCAGCTTCTGTCGCGCCGGCCGATCCGCTACGAGATCCCGGAGGGCGGGATCGGCGAGCGCGACCTCGCCGCGACCGTCACGCTCGAGCCTGACCCGGAGGACGAGCTCGCGCATGCGATCGACGACAACGAACTGGGTCTCAAGGACACCGTGCGCGTCAATCCCAACGAGCTCGTCGAGATTGCCGTCCGCTTCACGACCTACAGCGGCCGGTACATGTACCACTGCCACATCCTCGAGCACGAAGACCGCGACATGATGCGGCCCTTCGTCACGATGCCTCCTGAGCTGATGCCGTTCATGGCCTGACCGGCGCTATTCGGTCAGCGACGGCTCGTCGGGCGCCGACAGGCTGAGCACGGTGCCCGCCACCGCCGGCGATGCGTCGATCTTCGCCTCCAGGGCGCGCAGCCGGGTCGCAACGCTCGATTCCCTTTCGTCCCCGGTCAGATCAACGTCGGCGATGACCGAGACGAGGCGCGGGCCGACGAACTCGAGGCGCAGGTAGGTCACGCGAGCCACCTCGGGCTCGGCAAGCAGCGCCTGGAGGGCGGCCGTGCGTACTCGTGGATTTGCCTCTTGCCCGACCAGGAACTCGCGATTGCGGTCGATGAGAACGGTCGCGACCGCCGCGAGCAGGACCCCCACGAGAATGGATCCGACGGCGTCGGGGGCCGAAGAGCCCGTCAGCTGGTGGGCACCAAGCCCGACGGTTGCGATGGCCAATCCGATCAATGCCGCGAAGTCTTCCGCGAAGACGGCCCGGAGCGTCGGGTCGCTGCTGGCCATGACAGCGCCGATCAGGTCACGTTTCATCAGTGCCGCGGTCGGCCTTGCCTGGCGGACCGACCGTAGGAAGGAGATTCCCTCGAGGACGAACGAGACTGCGAGCACGACGTAACCCACGAGGAAGTCGGTCGCAGGCTCGGGGTGCAAGAGCTCCTGCACCCCGTGCGTTACCGAGACGGCGGCGCCGGCCACGAACAAGCCCACTCCTGCGAGCAGCGACCAGACGTAGGCCTCCCGGCCGTGTCCCAGTGGATGCGCGCGGTCAGGCGGGCGGCGCGATCGACGGTGGGCGATGACCAGCAACACCTCGTTCCCTGTGTCTGCCCAGGAGTGGGCCGCCTCGGCCAGTAGCGACGCCGACCCGGTCACCACCGCCGCAACCGATTTCGCGACGGCGACGAGGAGGTTGGCGGCGAAGGCGACGAGAACCGTCGTCAGGCTCGCGGAGCCGGCGCCGCCCGCCGCGCGCCAGAGTGGGCCGAGAAACGGCTCTGAGTTCACAGCAGCACCGCCGTTAGGGCGGCATCATGCCGAAGCCGAGCCGGGGAGGTTCGGCGCTAGCAGTACGCACCCGGTGCATTTGCACGCCGGGAGGCGTGTGGCGTTTCGAAAAACCCCTAGCGGCGGATGTGTTTGAATTGCCCGAGCGATCCGGGAGGGAGTTGCCATGTCAACCAGTTCGCAAGCCTCATGATTTCGGCGGCGACGGCAGAGCGGACGCTTGCGCGCACGCTGCCACCGTGGTGGCTGCTGCTGATCACCGGCATCGGCTGGACCCTCGTGGGCCTGATCGTGCTGCGCTTCGACTACACGTCCGTGAGCGCGATCTCACTGTTGTTCGGCTTCGTCGCCATCGGCGCCGGCGTCATGGAGCTCGCGACGATGTTCCTCGCCGCCGGCTGGTGGAAGCTGCTCAACATCATCCTGGCGATCGTGTTCATCGTCGTCGGGATCGCCGCGTTTATCCATCCGGGTGACACGTTCAGGGCGTTGGCGGCCGTGTTCAGCTTCTTCCTCATCTTCGCCGGGACGTTCGACATCATCATTTCGATCTCGACGCGACACGAGATCGAGGTCTGGTGGCTACAGCTCGTCGGAGGGATCATCGAGTTGGCGCTCGGCTTCTGGGCGGCCGGCTACTACGGTCGCAGCGCGGTGCTCCTGATTGCGTGGGTGGCGGCCTTCGCGGTGATTCGAGGTGTTCGAGACATCGTGCTTGCCTTCCGGGTCCGCGAAGTCCAGCACGCTGCGCCGGCCTGACGGTCCGCAACGCTGCACTGACGACGAATCCTCCGAAAGGGGCTGCTCAGCCATGAAGAACCCGGTCCTTAGTGAACGCCTTTCTCGGCTACCAGTGGAGCCGAACCCAGCGCTCGTCAAGCACGCCGAGGAACGGGCAGCGAGCGTGCAGAACCGGATCGCCGACCAGATCACGACGTTCGCCGGCTCGATGTGGTTCGTCTACATCCACATCCTCTGGTTCGGGCTCTGGATCGGGCTCGGCGTCGAGGGGTACCCCTACGGGCTGCTGACGATGATCGTCTCGCTCGAGGCGATCTTCCTCTCGACCTTCGTGATGATCAGCCAGAACAGAGCCGATGCGAAGCGTCAGGTCGTGGCCAACCTGGAGTGGAAGACGGTCCAGGAAGAGGACCGGCAAAACGAAGAGTTGCTTCAGCTCTCCAACCAGATCCTCGAGCTGACGAAGGCGATCCACTCCTCGACGAAACCGCAGTCGGGCGGAACCGGCTAGCCGATCTGCTCCTTCAGCGCAGCGTCCTGAACGCGGCGCGTAGCTCGTTCGAGAAGAGCTCCGGCTCTTCCCAGGCGGCGAAGTGCCCGCCCTTGGCGGCCTCGTTGAAGTAGACGACGTTCGAGTACGACGCCTCCACCCAGCTGCGCGGCGTCCGCCAGATCTCGCCGGGGAATGTCGTGAAGGCGACCGGGATCCGAACGTCCGGCGGCGGCGCCTGTCCGGCTCCCGGGGCGTCTGCTCCGTAGGCCTCCCAGTAGGACCGGGCGGACGAGGCTCCCGTCCCGGTCAGCCAGTACAGCGTGATGTTGTCGAGGATGTGATCCCGCGTAAGGTTGCCCGACGGCTTGTCCTCGGTGAAGGCGGCGGCGATCTTGTAGTAGGCGTCCGTGTCGTGGTCGACCATCCACGCCGCGAGCGCAGCGGGCGAGTCAAGCAGCGCGTAGCCGATGGTCTCGGGCCTCGTGGACTGCTCCACGAAGTACCCGTTGCCCGTTGTCTGGAAGGTCTTGATCGCGGCGAGCGCCGCCTGTTCTTGGTCGGTGTCCGCCGGCAGGGCCGCCGGGTCGTTCAGGGCCGGCACCAGCAGGTTGGTGTGGATGCCGACCAGCCCCTCGGGCCCGAGGCGTCCCATCGTGTCGGTGACGCCCGCACCGACGTCGCCGCCCTGGGCGACGCACCTGCTGTATCCGAGGCGCGTCATCAGCTCGGCCCACGCCTGCGCGAACCGGCCGAGGTTCCAGCCGAGCTCGGTCGGCCGGCTGGAGAAGCCGTAGCCGGGCAGGGAGGGCAGCACGAGGTGGAACGCGTCCTCCGCCGAGCCGCCGTGCGCGGTCGGATCCGTCAGCGGGCCGATGGTGTCGATCTGCTCGATCACCGAGCCGGGCCAGCCGTGGGTCATGATCAGCGGCAGCGCGTCCTCGTGCGACGAGCGGACGTGGATGAAGTGAACGTCGACGCCGTCGATTTCCGTCACGAACTGCGGCAGTGCGTTCAGCCTGGCTTCGACCCGGTCGAAGTCGTACTCGGTTCCCCAGTAGGTGTTGAGCGCCTGCATCGTCGCGAGCTGCACGCCCTGCGTCCGATCGTCGACGGTCTCCTTCTCGGGCCAGCGCGTGGCCGCGATCCGCCGCCGGAGGTCATCGAGCTCAGACTGCGCGATCTCGACCGTGAAGGGTCGGATCTCGGTTCCGGCGGCTACCTGGGCGCTGCTCATATCGACCTCCGATGGTCGGAAGAGGCGGCTCCGGACACGGCAAGCCGACATCTCGAGCCGTCGCGCACAAAGCGTCTGCTTGCACGCCGCGGCGAACCGCCCTGGCGCCGCGAAGCTAGGGCTCGGGCCGTCCTCGGGCATCACCCCATGCGGACGAATCATTGC
>Ga0173483_10000347_pt1 | contig 12778 bp, 14 predicted proteins | sample NitcycUS178409R2_FD_122621 | JGI IMG/M metagenome (GOLD analysis project Ga0173483, IMG submission 122621) | Soil microbial communities from Arlington Agricultural Research Station in Wisconsin, USA - Nitrogen cycling UWRJ-S178-409R-2 (version... | ecosystem: Environmental > Terrestrial > Soil...
ACGAGCGGGTCGGAGAGGCCGTAGCCGGGCCGGTCGTAGGTGATCCAGCGGACGCCGTGCCGCTCGTACAGCTCCGGGTCGGAGTGGCGAGCGAACCTGGAGCCGGGCGTCCCGTGGAGCCCGAACACCGGCAGGCCGTCCTCGGCGCCGCGCTCGCTGTAGGCGAGCGTCCGGCCGTCGGGCGTGGTGACGGTTCCTTCGCGCACGGGGCGGATCATAGGGTCGCGCGTCGCACATGGCTGCGCGTCACGTCGGCCGGCGACGGGCAGCCGAGCAGCTTGAGCCCGAGCTCGATCTCGCGACGTAGGACCTCCAGCACCCGCGTCACCCCCTCCTCACCACCGGCCGCCAGGCCCCAGAGCACAGAGCGTCCCGAGAGCGTCGCCCGTGCGCCAAGAGCGAGCGCCTTGAGCACGTCGATCCCACGACGGATGCCGCCGTCGAGGAGCACCTCGACCCGCTCGCCCACCGCCTCGACGACCTCCGGCAGGACGTCGAGCGTCGGCGGAACTCCGTCGAGCTGGCGTCCACCGTGGTTGGAGACGACCACGGCGGCGGCGCCGTGCTCGGCGGCCAGCAGCGCGTCCTCGGAGGTCAGGATCCCCTTCACCACGAGCGGAAGGGAGCTGATCGAGTGCAGCCATTCGAGGTCGCGCCACGTCAGCGTGTCGTCGACGACCGCATGCAGTGCGGTGTGAAAGTCGTCGCCGCGCAGCTCCTGGGGAATGTTCGGAAGCGGGAGGTCGTCCGGGAGCCTGAACGCCGCGCGCACGTCGCGCTCGCGCCGGCCGGCAACGGGAAGGTCGACGGTCAGCACGAGCGCGCTGAAGCCCGAGGCGAAAGCCGCTTCGACGAGTCCCTGCGTGAAGCCGCGGTCACGCGACCAGTAGAGCTGGAACCACTGCGGCGCTCCCGGCGCGGCCGCCGCAAGCTCGGCCGGCGTCACGCTCGAGAGCGTGGAGAGGCTCATGACCGTCCCCGCAGCGGCGGCCCCACGCGCCGTGGCGAGCTCGCCCTCCGGGTCTGCCAACCGCTGGAACGCCGTCGGCGCGACGAGCACGGGCAGCGCCACCTCGGTGCCGAGGACTGTCGTCGCTGTCGTGACCGAACTGATGTCGACGAGCACGCGCGGGCGCAGCTCCCAGCGCCCGAATGCGGCGCGGTTCTCCCGCAGGGTGTGCTCGTCGCCCGCGCCGCCCGCGATGTAGTCATGTGCGCCGGGATGGAGCCGCTCGCGGGCCGCGGCCTCGAAGTCGTCGACGTTGACGAAGCCGGAGCTCACACGAGCCGCACGCGCAGGGTCTCACCGTCGACCTCGATGCTGCCGCCGCGGGCGCGGATGACGCGCACGGCGACGGCGGCGCCGAGGTCGCGCAGGTCCTCGCCGAGCACCACCGGCGCCGAGGCCGGCGTCACCGGCGCGAGCTCAAGCTCCGGTCCGCGCACTTCGATTTCCACGCGCTCGAGGCCTCCGTGGCGCAGCAGGCAGCGCGCGAGCGCGGCGACGGCGCGCTCCGTCGCGTCGGGGTCGGTCTCCAGCTCGGCGCCCTCTCCGCTGACTCCGACGCGCTCCTCGCCGAGCGTCTCCGCGGCGCCCTCCGCCAACGCGAGGGTGTCGGCCGCCCGGAGCGGCGGGTCATAGCGGTCGGCCGCAAGCCGTGCCGCGACGGACAGCTGGTCGATCAGCTCGGCCATCTGGCCCGACGCGGTCCCGATCATCCCGACATAGCGCGCGGTCGTCTCGTCCAGCCCTTCGTCGCGGGCGAGCGTGTGCGCGAAGCCGTGGACGGTCGCGAGCGGCGTCCGCAGGTCGTGGCAGGCCAGCAGCACGAGCCGTGCGAAATCGGGATCTTCGGACAAAGTTGCGTTGGTAGCGTTGAACCGTGGACGAGCCTCGCCAGCTTCTCACACCCGACCTGCAAGCCGGGCCTTCCGAGGTTCCGCTCGCGCTCTCGCGCGCCGGCGTGCGCGGGGTCCAGAAAGCGATCCGCATCAGCCACGGCGGCCACGAGAAGCTGATCGCGGCGGACATCGACTGCACGGTCGACCTCGACCACGCGCGCAAGGGCGTCCACATGTCGCGCTTCCCGGAGCTCTTCGAGGAGGCGATCGAGCAGGTCGTGATCGGCGAGGCGCTGCTCGTCGAGAACCTCGCGGAACACATCGCGTCGCACATCGTCCGCCGGCAGCACGCGCTGCGGGCGGAGGTGCGGATCGTGGCGCGCTACCCGCTCGAGCGCGAGACGCCGGTGAGCGGGCTGCCGACGCAGGAGATGGTCTCGCTGATCGGCCTCGCGGCCGCCTCCGAGGCGCGGACGCGGCGGCTGGTTGGCGTCGAGGCCAACGGCATCAACGCCTGCCCGTGCGCCCAGGGCCTCGTGCGCGAGCGAGCGGCCGAGCGCCTCGGCGACGCAGGCTTCGGCGACCTCGACGTCGAGCGGATCCTCGAGCTCGTCCCGCTCGCGACGCACAACCAGCGCGGGCGCGGGACGCTGTTCGTCGGCTCGGAGGAGCCGGTCAACGCGGAGGAGCTGGTCCGGATCGTGGAGGGCTCGATGAGCTCACCGGTCTACGAGCTGCTGAAGCGGCCCGACGAGTTGTTCGTCGTGGAGCACGCGCATTTGCAGCCGCGCTTCGTCGAGGACTCCGTGCGGATCGCGCTGCGCGACGCGCTGGCGGCCTACCCCGGCCTCGGTGACGGCGACTTCCTGCTCTCGCGCCAGGTGAACCTGGAGACGATTCACGCGCACGACGTGGTCGCCGAGCGTTACGGCACGGCCGGCGAACTGCGCGCCGAGCTCGAGGGCGCCGCGCCGGCGGAGCACCACACCGAGCTGCGCGAGTGGCTCAGCGCGTAAACGCGGTGTCAGACACGCACGCGGAAGTGCAACGCATCCGTCAAGAAGGTGTGACTTCGCCTGCGTAGCGCGGACATCTGACCAGCCGCCCCGTGTCAGACACCGTGTCGGGTCGGCGCAGCGGGAGACCGGCGGAAGCGGAAGCGCGTCTCGGCGCCCGCCCGCAGGCGGCTGATGTTCGGGCGGTGCAACACGACGACCGCGAGCGCCGCGAAGGCCGCGAAGACGATCACCGGCCAGGGCTCGTGGAGCACCACCGCCGCCACCGGTAGCGAGATCGCGGCCGAGATCGACGCCACCGACGCGTAGCGGCAGACCGCGAAGACGACGATCCAGACGACCAGCGCGATGCCGCCGACGAGCGGTGCGACGCCGAGGAAGGCTCCACCGGAGGTCGCGACCACCTTCCCGCCGCGCGCGAACTTCAGGAACAGCGGCCGCCAGTGGCCGAGCGGCGCCCGCGATAACGCCGGCGAGATGGCCGACGTAGATCGTCGCCAGCAGCGCGGGAATGAACCCCTTCAGCGTGTCGAGCAGCATCACCGGCACGCCGTAGCGTGCGCCGTACGTCCGCCAGACGTTGGTCGCACCGATGTTCCCGCTCCCGACCTTTTGGATGTCCTCGCGCCGGAGGAGCCGGACGAGCCAGTACCCCGTCGGGATGCTTCCCGCGAGGTACCCGACCAATGCGAAGAGCGCGGTGCTCAGGGCATCAACGCCTCAGGGCGTGATCTGGTACCCCTCGACCCACTCGTTCACGACCTTCCAGTCGAGGTTGGCGAAGAACACCTCGATGTAGGACGCGCGGTCCGTCTGGAAGTCGAGGAAGTACGCGTGCTCGTAGACGTCGAGCGCGATCAGCGGCGTCGCGTTCCAGACCGGGAACGTGTTCTGTGCGTCGCCGATGTAGTTGAACAGGCGCCCCTCGTCCCAGTCGTAGGCCGTCCAGGCCCAGCCGCGCCCGGCCATCCCGGTCGCCTTCAGGTCGGCCCGCCAGTTCTCGAGCGAGCCGAAGTCGCGGAAGAGCAGCTCCCGGATCGCCCCGTCGGGCTCGCCGCCTCCGCCGCCGAGGTGGTCGAAGTAGATCTCGTGGTTCTTGATCCCGCCGATCGCGAAGCTGAGATCGACCTTGAGCGCGCGCACCTCCGAGTAGACCTGGTTCGCGGAGGAGACGTCGAGCTCGTCGAGCTTGCCCATGATCTCGTTGCGCTTGTTGACGTAGCCCTCGTAGAGCTTGTAGTGCGCCTCGACCGACTCGCGCGAGATGCCGTCGAGCTCGAGCAGCGCGGGCTTCAGCTGCCTCGGCGTGATCTCTTCCCGGTTGAACGCGAGCGTGGCCAAGCTAGCTCCTTTCGAAGTGGCGGAACGGCTGAGCATAACGCCCGCAGGAGCGTCGAACCCGTTAGCCTCAGCGCAGCTAGGAAAGGAGCCCAGATGCCGTTCGAGGTACCACCTCTCCCCTACGACTACGCCGCGCTCGAACCGCACATCGACGAGCAGACGATGCGCGTCCACCACGACAAGCACCACCAGGCCTACGTGGACAACGCGAACGCCGCCTTGGAGGGGACGCCGCTCGCCGACAAGCCAGTCGACCACATCCTGACGAACCTCGACATCCTCCCCGCGGACAGGCAGACCGCCGCGCGCAACAACGTGGGCGGGCACGCCAACCACTCGCTCTTCTGGGAGATCATGACCCCCGACGGCGGCGGCGAGCCCGGCGGCGCGCTCGCCGACGCGATCGCCGACACCTTCGACAGCCTCGACACGCTCAAGCAGCAGCTGAACGACACCGGCGTGAAGCGCTTCGGCTCAGGCTGGTCGTGGCTCGTCCATGACGGGACGGGCCTCGCCGTCTATTCGACCGCGAACCAGGACTCGCCGATGCTCACCGACGACGTGCCGCTGCTCGGGATCGACGTCTGGGAGCATGCCTACTACCTCAAGTACCAGAACCGGCGTCCCGACTACCTCGCGGCCTGGTGGAACGTCGTCAACTGGGACGCGGTCGCGGAGCGGTACCAGGAGGCGATCGGCCGCTAGGTGCGGATCGACTTGCTGGCCGCGGTCAGGTAGCAGGGCCCGGCCTGGGCCTTCGAGATCATCACGCGCACGCGCGTGCCCGCGCGAAGTCTTGACGTGAACGAGACGGAGCTGACGACGGTCGGCTTCGTCCCGGCGACCGAGGTCTTCAGCGCGATGCGCTTCACCTGCACCCAGCGCTTCTTCAGCTTCTTGTAGCGCTGGAAGAGCACGAACTTGCCGGTCAGCGCCTGGCCGGCCGTCACGTTCGCGGTGAAGGAGCCGCGTGCAACGCGCTTCAGCTCGAGCGCCGGCTTGACCGAGATCACGGCCGGCTGGCTCGTCCCGTTCTTGAAGCTCGCGCGGTAGGTCGTCCCGAGCGCCGGCGTGGCCGGAACCGTGTACATGCCGTTGGCAGTCGTCTTGACGGTCGCCGCCTTCGTCGTGTTCGTCGAGCCGCAGGCCGTGCCCTGGATCACGACTTGCTGGTTCGCCTTCTTCGTCGAGACCTGGCCACTGAACGCGACCTTCTGGCCGTAGGTGACGACGGTCGGCGTCGCCGTGAGCGTCACCGTCACGGGCGGGAGCGCGAGGGCGGCGGACGCAACGGCCCCGGCTGCGATGCAAACTGCTGCGAGCGTCTTCATGGCTACTCCAGATGATCCCGCAACGCGCCCGGACTTGCGCCGCGCTCTCGTCACCGGCGGGCTGGGCCGCGTGGGCGAGGCAATCGCCAGGCGGCTGGAGCGCGAGGAGTGGTCGGTGCTGGCGGCAGGCCGCGCAGACGGCGACGTCTCGCGGCCGAAGGAGGCGCGGGCGCTCGTCGAACAGGCGGCGCGGGAGCTCGGAGGGCTCGACCTGGTCGTCAACGCGGCGGGCGAGGGATTCGCGCCCAAGCCGGTCGAGGAGCTCACGGAGGCGGACTGGGACGCCGCCTTCGGCGCGACGGCAAAGGGCAGCTTCTTCGTCACCCAGGCCGCAGCGCCGCACCTGCGTGCCTCCCGCGGCTGCGTGGTCATGATCGAGGACGTCGCCGGCTACCAGCCGTGGCCGTCGTTCGCCGCGCACTCGGCCGCCAAGGCCGCGCAGGCGATGCTCACGCGCGTGCTCGCGCGCGCGCTCGCGCCCGAGGTGCGCGTCTGCGGCGTCGCCCCGGGGCCCGTCGCGGTCGCGCGAGACAAGGAGGAACGGCGCGCCGAAGAGACGGTGCTGGGCCGCGTCGGCTCCCCGGAGGACGTCGCCGAGGCCGTTGTGTTCCTCGCCGGCGCCGACTTCGTCACCGGCACTACGCTGTTCGTCGACGGCGGCCGCTCGCTGCAAACCGTCGTCTCGCCGAGGCCGTAGATTCATGCGATGGAGCTCGTCCTGACCACACCCTCCTTGCCCGTCCGCCCGGGAGCCGCCACGATGCCCGCCGTGGCCGCCGACGAGTGCACCGACGGCGAGTTGATCACCCGCTCCGCGGAGGGCGACCGCGACGCCTTCGAAGTGCTGTACCGCCGCTACTCCCGGCCGGTGTTCGGGCTGGCGCTGAGGCGGCTCGGCGACCGCGGCCGCGCCGAGGACGCGGTGCAGGAGACGTTCGCCTCGATCTGGCGCGCCGCCCGAAGCTACAAGCCCGAGCGCGGGCCCGGGGCGCCGTGGCTGTACGCCGTCGCGCGCAACGCCATCACCGACCGCGGCCGCGCCCGCGCCGAGCCGCCGGCAGAGGTACCCGACCGGGCCTCCTCCGAGCCCGGCCCGCCCGAGCGAGCCGAGTCGAGCTGGACCGCCTGGCGGGTCCACCGCGCTCTCGAGGGGCTCTCCTCGAACGAGCGCACCGTGATCGAGCTTGCGTACTGGAGCGGCCTGTCGCAGTCCGAGATCGCGGAGTTCCTGAACATCCCGCTCGGCACCGTGAAGACCCGCACGCGCGCCGCGCTGCACCGCCTGTCCGGCTTGCTGGAGGAGGAGCTCGCATGAGCGACGCGCCTGACTTCCGCGACCTCGTGGGCGGGGACCTGCCGCCCGAGGAGGCGGAGCGCCTCCGGCGGGTGCACGAGCTGCTCGTCGCCGCCGGCCCGCCTCCAGAACTGTCGCCCCAGCTGCAGGAGCCTGTCGAGCCGGAGAAGCCGCGCGACAACGTCTCGTTCCTGCCGCGACGCCGAACCGGCCTGCTGCTCGGCATCGCCGCGGCGATCGCGCTGACGGCGTTCCTCGGCGGGTTCATCTCGGGCGAGCGCCACGGGTCGCCGTTCAACGAGGTGGCCCAGCTGCCGATGCACGGCACCACGGCTGCATCAAAGGCCTCCGCCTTGCTTTACGTCGGCAAGAGGGACTCAGCAGGGAACTGGCCGTTGAAGGTCGACGTGAAGAACCTCGCGCCGCTGCCCAAGGGCGAGTACTACGAGATGTTCATCAGCCGCGGCGCGAACGCCCGGGCTGCTTCCTGCGGCACCTTCCGCGCCGCGGGCAACACCGACGGGCTGCGCCTGAACGCGCCGTTCAGCCTCAAGGGCGTCACGGGTTGGGTGGTCACGGTCGAACGACCCGGGAGCGGCAAGCACCCGGTCGTGCTGACGACCTAGTCGGCTAGGGCGCGGTGCGGTCGTTCGCGACGAACGCCGCGTACGTGACCGGCATCTGCTCTTCGAGAAACCGCTCGCACGCCTCGGCGTAGCGGCGGATCTCGCGCTGCGCGGTCTCGGAGTTGCGCAGCGAGATGAAGTTCATCAGCGAGCGCGCGTTGACCGTCCAGTAGAACTCGGTGTAGGCGCCGACCGGCAGCGCTGCGCGGGCAACCTCGCGCGCGACGCCGGCCTCGACCAGCTCCTCGTACGTCTGGTACGCGGCGTCGTAGACCTCCTGCAGCTTCTCGCGCGTCTGCTCGGCGAGCTCGTCGGACACAGGCTCGAACGAGTACGCCCCCGGTTTCCCGACCTGCGTTCGCACGTCCTCGGCGTCGGGCACGTAGAACTCGTCCGAGGCCCTCGCGTAGCGCATCGAGAACTCGTTGAATGAGCCGACGCGGTGCCGGAACCATTCGCGGGCGACGAAGATCGGGCAGCGCACGTGGAAGCGGAACGCGTTGTGCTCGAACGGGGTCCCGTGCCGCTCGCGCATCAGGAAGCGGATCAGGCCCTCGTCGGAATCGTCCATCTCCTCCTTGCGCCGGGCGAAGCTGACGCGCGCGCCGTTCACGACGGAGAGGTCGTCGGCCAGCGCGCCGTCAAGCCGAACGAAGCCGTGGTCGAGGACGGGGATGCCGGTCTCGGGTATCACTTCGGCGGTCGTGGACACCTCGGCGAGTGTATCCGGGGCATATGTCGGCACTTCCGGCTGGTCGTATCCGTCCTGGAGGCCCGACTTCTACCCCGTCGGCACGAAACCCGAGGACTTCCTCCGCCACTACGCCGAGCGCTTCGCGACCGTCGAGCTGAACACGACCGGCTACCGCCTGCCCCGCGAGGAGCTCTTCGAGCGGTGGGCCGAGCACACGCCATCGGGCTTCGAGTTTGCCCCGAAGCTGAACGCACATCGGCGTTCCGACTTCGGGACGTTCTCGCAGCGCGTTGCGCTGCTCGGCGAGCGGCTAGGGCCGATCCGCGCCGTGGTGGCAGCCGCCCGCGACGACGGCCTGCTGACGCTGCTCCTCGGTTCGTTCGATTCATCGGTGCAACTGGCCCTCGACCTGCGCCACGAGTCGTGGGACGGGATCGAAGCCGACCTGCCGCCGAACGCCGTCCGCGTCGGCTCATTCGAAGGCGAGGCCCCCTTCCGCTACCTGCGCCTGCGCGAGCCTCCGTACTCCGACGGCGAGCTCGCGGCTTGGGCGGATCGGATTCGGCCGCTGCTGAACGAACGCCTGTGCGTCTACTGCTACTTCATGCACGAGGACGAGCCGACGGCGCCTAGGTACGCCGGGCGCCTGCTGGAGCTGCTTGGCCGCTGAGCTCGACGATCTGCTCGACCGCAAACCGCAGCTCGTCCTCGGAGTTGTAGAAGTGCGGCCCGAGGCGCAGGCCGACGTCCGGGCGCCAGTCGCAGATCACACCGCGCTCGGCGAGCCCACGGTTGATGCGCTTGGAGTCCGGAGGCTTGACGCAGACGGTGCCGCCCCGCCGGGCGGGGCCCCGCGGGCTGCCGACCGGGAAGCCGGCCTCGTCGAGTAGCTCGATCAGCAGCGTCGTCAGCTCGAGTGACCGCTCGCGGATCGGGCCAACGCCCACCTCCTCGATCACGTCGTACCCCGCGGTGGCGGCGTAGAGGGCGGGGACGTTCGGCGTGCCGGTGAGAAAGCGCCAGGCGCCCTCGGCGTAGTCCTGCTCCGGCTCGAACGCGAACGGGCGCGCGTGCGCCTGCCAACCGGTCAAGGCGGGCTCGAGCGTCGCGGCGAGGTCTGGCCGCACGTAGAGCCAGCCCGCACCAGGGCCGCCGCAGAGCCACTTCACCGAGCCGCCGACCGCGAAGTCCACGCCCAGCGCGGTGACGTCCAGTGGGACCGTGCCCACGGACTGGTACGCGTCCAGCACGACGAGCGCGCCGTGCTCGCGCGCGGCGGCAACGATCGCCTCGACGTCCTGGATCTCCCCGGTCTTGAAGAGCACATGCGTGACCGGGACGAGCAGCGTCCGCTCGTCGATCGCCTCGACGACGCCCTCGTCGTCGGCCGCGACCAGGATGTCGGCGCCGCGGCGCTCCTGCGCCTGGTAGAGGTAGCGGACGGACGGGAAGTTGCCCTCCTCGTAGACGACCCGTCGGCGGGGCCCATCGAAGGTGAAGCACGAGGCGACGACCGCCTCAGCGATGGTCACGTTCTGGTGCATCGAGACCGAGCCCGGCGGTGCGCCGATGAGCCGACCAATCTGGTCGCCGACCGTCAGCGGCAGGTCCCACCAGCCCTCCTCCCAGGCGCGCACGCCGCGTGTGTTCCAGCTGCGCGCGTACTCGAGCACCCGTTCCTCGGCGGCAGCCGGCATGGCGCCCAGCGAGTGGTTGATCAGGTACGTGGTCTCCGCGAGGATCGGGAACCGCTTGCGGTAGTCGAGAAGACTCGGCACCGGCCGCGAGTATAGGTATGGCCGCGCGGGTTTCCTGATCCCTCGATCGAGTGAAGCCGCGTCGAATCCCCTTTAGGGGTGATACCTGCGTCCCGGGCCGCGCGTACGGTCGGATCCACTGAGGACTGCGGCGTAAGGGGAGAAAACTTGAAGCGGAGCGAGGACGGGGTACGACGCGACGCTCGCGGCAGCGGGCTGTGGGGCACCGGTCGCGGCGGGCGAGGCTCGAACGGACGGCGTAACCGTGCGGTGAAGCGCGGGCTTCCGCTGCTGCTCGTGATGGCGCTGGCCGCCCCGCTGGCGGCCTCGGCCGGCGGCGGCCACCACTCGTGGCAGACGAGCTACCTCGCGCCCTCGCTGGTGCGGGCCGCCGCGCAGACGCCGAACGCCACCGTTCCCGTGATCGTCCAGAGCACGGACGGGACCGGCAACGCCGTGGAGGCGCTGCACGACTTCTCGGACACCACGCGCAAGCTGCCGATCGTCGGCGCCGCCGCGGGAGAGGTCGTCGCGGGCGACCTGCCGGAGATCGCCGAGGAGCACAACCTCGTGATCACGCCCGACCAGGCCATGGTCTTCGACGGCAAGGCGGGCGGCGTCCAGAGCACGAAGAAGCCCAAGCCGTACCACAACCCACACCAGAGCGGCCCGTACAGCTCCAGCGACGTCTGGCCCGCCGCGGTGGGTGTCGACCAGTTCTGGCCGACCCTCCCTGGGCCGAGCGGCAAGGACGCCGGCAGCACGCCGACGATCGCCTTCGTGGACTCGGGGATCGAGGCCTCGCGCAGCGATTTCGGCGACCGCGTCCTCGCCGCGGTCGACCTGTCGACGCTGCCGAGCAACTCGCCCGGCGACGGTCTCGGGCACGGCACGATGGTGGCAGGCGTCGCGGCGGGCTCCGCTGCGGGTCGCGCAGGCGCTGCGCCCACCGCGGGGATCGTCTCGCTGGACGTGATGGACGACCACGGGATGGCGCGCACGAGCGACGTGATCGCGGCCACACAGTGGATCCTGCGCAACCGCAAGCAGTACGACATCCGCATCGCCAACTTCTCGCTGCACTCGGCGAGCCCGTCGAGCTTCCGCTGGGACCCGCTGGACAAGGCGGTCGAAAAGCTCTGGCTCTACGGCGTCGTGGTCGTCGCGGCCTCCGGCAACCAGGGCCAGGGCGGCCGGCCGACACCGATGGCCTACGCGCCGGGGAACGACCCCTTTGCGATCACGGTCGGCGCGCTCGACCTGCACGGCAGCACCAACCCGGAGCGCGCGGACGTCCCGACGTGGTCGGCCTGGGGCTACACGCTCGACGGGTTCGCGAAGCCAGAGCTCTCCGCACCCGGCCGCGCGCTCGTCGGCCCGGTTCCGGCGAACTCGACGCTCGCGGCGGAGCGGCCCGGCCAGCTGATGAGCACCGTCGACGGGACGTACATCACCCTGTCAGGCACCTCGCTCTCGGCGCCGATCGTCGCCGGCATCGCCGCCGACCTGCTCGCGCTCCGGCCGACGCTGACGCCGGACCAGGTCAAGGGCGCGCTGATGCACGAGGCCCGCTCGCTGCGCAGGGTGCGGACGCTGGCGGCCGGCGTCGGCGAGGCGTACGCGCCCGCGGCTGCGACGCTCGCGTTCCCGCCGAATCCGAACCGCGCGCTCGACGGCTTCCTGATCAAGGATCCCGCAGGCGACGGAATGATCTTCGACGACGTCTCGTGGCTCGACGCGGCCAAGGCCTCGCCGACCTGGGACGCGGTCTCGTGGCTCGACGGCTGGGCCGACGTCTCCTGGTCCGACGTGTCCTGGTCGGACGTGTCGTGGTCGGATGTCTCCTGGGCGGACGTCTCCTGGTCTGACGTCTCCTGGTCGGACGTGTCCTGGACCGACGTCTCCTGGGCAGACCTGGCGAACGCGGTCTACGCCGACGTCCCGCCTAGCTGAGGCGCTTCAAGACTCCGAGCGCCCGCTGGTCCCACGGGACCCGGTGCGTGACCCCGGCCGCGCTCAGCGTGTCCCGGTTGGCGAGATACCAGTCGTAGGTCTCGCAGAGCGCCTGCTCGTTCGACAGCCGCGGCGTGACGCCGAGCGCCCGCTCCGCCTTCGAGACGTCGACGAACGAGTCACGATGCGCGGTGCGGTAGTGCCACTCCGCGAGCGGTGACAGCCGAGCCAGCTCCAGCGCCCGCAACGCGAGCTCGGCCGGGCGCGCCGGAACCGGGCGGAGGCGGCTGCCCGAGCCGGCGTGCGCGATCAACGCCTCGAGGTCGGAGCGGACGGTGCCAAACTCGGTCGCCCCGACGTTGAAGGTGTCACCGGCGACCTGCGCCTGCGCGGCGGCGACCGTCGCCTCGACGAGGTCCTCGACCGCGAGCAGCTGGTACCGGTTCGAGCCGTCGCCCAGAATGGGAATCCGCCGGCCCTCGCGGATCCAGTCGAAGAGGATCTCGAACACCCCGAGGCGCTCTGGGCCGATGAAGGTCTTCGGGCGCAGGATCACGACGTCGAGCCCGCGCCGGCCCACGTCCCGCGCGACGCGCTCCGCCTCGATCTTCGACTCGCCGTAGTGGCCCACGCCGACGAGCGGGGCGTCCTCGGCGATCGGGTGGTGCTTCGGCACGCCGTAGACCGCCGTCGAGGAGATCAGCACCGCGCGCTTCACGCCCGCTTCGAGCGCGGCCGCGAGCGTGACCGCCGCCCCCTCGACATTCACGGAGCGGATCGAGTCGGGCGAGGCCTGGATCGGCAGCGCGGCCGCCGCATGGACGAGCACATCGACCCCGTCGGCGAGGCGCGCGGCGTCGGCCTGGTCGCGCACGTCGCCGCGGATCTCGTCCACCTCGCGCTCGAGCTGCGCGTCGTCGAGCG
>Ga0173483_10000349_pt1 | contig 12763 bp, 15 predicted proteins | sample NitcycUS178409R2_FD_122621 | JGI IMG/M metagenome (GOLD analysis project Ga0173483, IMG submission 122621) | Soil microbial communities from Arlington Agricultural Research Station in Wisconsin, USA - Nitrogen cycling UWRJ-S178-409R-2 (version... | ecosystem: Environmental > Terrestrial > Soil...
AGTGCTATTTCGAAAGGGTTTAGAGTGACATCGTTGTCTGATTTTGACATTGTAGTGATTCAAAAAATCGATATATTTAAGTGTTGAATATGTTGACATCTCGCAGAATACCAGAACTTGTTACCTTATCTATGTTCCAATTTCATACCTGGACTGCGGACCTATTTTAAAAGTATCACCCATGCATTCTCTCGGATATCATAATCCTTAGTTCCTCTTCAGTTGTGCTATCCGAATATATAATGCCAAGCGAATCTGCAATTGTTGCCAATTTTTCCTTCTCGCTAGATACTGGTCCGATTATGTTTGGCGACATAAAATTCACATCGTTAGAATAGCCCAAGTTGGCGTTCTGCATTTGGCTTTTGAACATTTGATGAGCTTTCTGGTATTCCCCAGCTGCCCTTCCTAGGGTTCTTGATAACTCGGGAATTTTTTTCGAACCAAACAACAAGATCAACGCAAGCAGGATTATGATTAGCCATTCCGATCCACCAATCTCTAACACGAACGAACCGAATAGCACTGGTGAATACATGTAACGATTTGCCGATAATTATAACTTTGCTTCTCAGCTAGCTATAATGCGAGGAAATTAATAGTAATAGCAACGAATGCGAAGTTTACTCGCGTTGAGCTAACTAAAATCGGGCTCTTTCAGTTCACAGCTAGATACGGATTACAACAAAAAATAAATGTCGGCGTTACCGCAGTAACATAAGTTCAATTGATCTTTAGAACTATTGATCATGAGAAGCTGAATAGATTGCACGATTTCATCTTCATGTTAAATAAGGAATCGGAAAATGGTTCAGTTATTGTGGTTGAGGGCAAGAGGGATGCCAAAGCACTAACGAGCGCCGGATTCAATGGCAATCTAAGCGTATTCAACCATTTTAAGGGAGTTACGGATTTTGTCGACAGCCATTCTTTGACTAAGAAGAAGATAATTTTGTTATTCGACATGGATAGAACTGGAAAGCATTTGACAAGAAAACTGCTAAGCCAACTACAATACAGAGGAGGAAGTGTGAGTTTATTATATAAAAAGAAAATGGCCGGCATTGACAACGGAAAGATAAGACATGTCGAGGATCTTTCTTCTTATGCGCCTTACCTTTCAGGGATCACAGGTTCCCGACCCGACCTTTATTTCTATACATGATTGGAATGCTTCAGATGTAAGTACTGTCAAAGCACTTATATTCAAGCGATGACTCCGTAAATTCACTTAATAATAATGAGGTTATGAAATTGCCCAGTACCGGTATTGTAAAGTATCATGTTAAATTAAAGTTCGAGGTTGATGGTTTAGTTGAGAAGGCCGATATAATAGGTGCGATTTTTGGACAAACAGAAGGTCTCCTCGGCCCGGAAATGAATCTGAATGAACTGCAAAAGGTTTCAAAAGTCGGAAGGATCGAGGTAAATGTTGACACTAGGTCTAACATGGCAAGAGGAGATGCCTTAATTCCAATGAGCACTGATATCTCTACAGCAGCCCTTATAGCGGCTGCGATCGAAAGTATCGACAAAGTAGGCCCCTTTCAAGCTAAATTCGGGCTCATCGGCATTGATGATATCAGAGCAATAAAGAAAAAAGTTATTGTGGACCGAGCAAAGAAAATAGTTCAGGATTGGGCAACAAAAACTATTAGCGAAGGTGAAGAAATGCTAAAGGATGTCTATGATGCTAGCAAGCCAGGAAAGTTGACAGCGTTTGGCAAGGCACAACTTGCCTGTGGAAGCGGAGTTTTTGATTCTGATTGGATTATCCTTGTAGAGGGACGAGCAGATGTGATAAACCTTCTTCGTGCAGGCTTTGATAATGCTATTGCTATAGAGGGCGCAAAAATTGACGAATCTATAACGAAGCTTACGGACGGAAAAAGAGTGGTAGCGTTTTTGGATGGTGATCGAGCAGGTGATCTAATACTAAAGGAGTTGCAGGGCATGGTTAAGATGGATCGAGTAGTTAGGGCTCCTCCAGGTAGAGAGGTTGAGGATTGTACTCCCCTGGAGCTCGCAGAAATACTACGCGAGGTGGCCCCAATCAGCATCCCAGACGTAGTTAGCACAGAGCAATTATCGGATCGAAAACATACTCACCGAAGAGATAGACAAGAGTATCCAATTGCTGTACAGCGTGAGGCAAACCAGGCCCAAACGGTTCCTGCTGGAAATGATATTGACAATCAAGATAATCAGCAAATTGTTTCGGTTGTTAGAGACGTTTATCCCCAGATTAATGAAACATTAGAGGCCGTAGTTTTGGATGGCTCAATGAAAATTCTTCTGAAAGTCCCGGTATCAGATCTACTAAAACGCCTGAATAGTACAGAAGGTGCAAAGGTATTGGTTCTAGACGGAATAGTCACCCAAAGACTAGTGGAAGCTGCAAACAAGGCGGGTATTGAATATATTGTAGGACATAGAACAACTGATTTTAAGAAGCCTTTAGATATAAAAATAAGAACATTTGGAGATATAGGTACAGGCAATTAGTAGTAGGCCAAATGTCAGATGTCAACTTTATTCACATACTTACATTAGCAGAGCTGCTGGTAATGGGTGCGGGTCAAGGCTTTATAGAAATCAATACTAGCAAGTTAGGAAAACGCATAAATAAATCGCAGCAAGCCGCTTCAAAGCACCTTTTGGAATTGGAATCTCTGGGATTTATTGCACGGGCACGAACGGGGCACAAGTTCAAGGTGCGAGTAACAGATCGAGGTTATAAGGAAATCGAAAACATGTCGTCTTTGCTTAAAACGGCGTTAGAAGCCCCCTCTCAGTCGACACTTATTTCATTTGAAGGAAAAGTCGTGTCGGGCATGGGTGAAGGAGCCTACTATATGTCGCTGGAAGGGTATAGGACACAATTTATCGAAAAGCTGGGTTATCAACCATACCCTGGAACTTTAAATGTCAAATTGTCTGAACAATTGTATACCAATCCGAGACACAACATAGACCGATCCTCTCATATCTATATTGATGGATTTAGCGATGGATCACGGACGTATGGCTGGGTTAAATGTTACCCTGCAGACATAAATGATGGAGCTATCACAGATTCAGCGATCCTCATTTTGGAGAGAACACATTATGACAATAGTCTATTAGAAGTTATCGCCCCGGTCTGTATCAAAGATTATTTGGGAATTCGAAATGGAGACAATGTCAAGATAAGAGTTCACTCTAGTAACGTCAGGTGACGATAAGATTCAGTCAATCGATTATATCCCATAAATTGATTCTCCAAGTTCTTCTTTTATCTTAGAGCTTTTGATCTTCGGTACTGGCGTATTTAGTCTGATTACCCTAACGTTTAGATTTCTCTTTCGACAGTTCTCTGCAATTTCTTTCTCGCTGTGGGTCTGATCGTATCCCAACGCAATAATATCAGGTTTGATAAATTCGACAGTATCATAAAGTGAGCTTTCTCTGCCAATTACGGCTAGATCAACAAAACTCAGGGATGATACCAATTCCCTACGCAAATCTTCATCATGATAGACTTGTCTGTATTTCTTTAACTTAAGTGCAGTAGAAGTTCGTGCAATAACCACTATCAAAACATCTCCATGTGATCTTGCTCCGAGTAAGGTTCGAATGTGGCCAGGGTGGATCAGATCAAATACTCCACCTACCAAAACCACCTTAATAGCATCTCTGCCAATAAAGGTGAGCCTATCAGTATTTTTTTCAACTAATCCTTTGGAAACTAGATCTTCAATTCTGTTATTATAAATGTCCTTAGGCAATGGAAAGCGAGTTCTAATCCTTTCTAGCGGAGCTTGTGTTGGATCTAATGAGCTTATATATAGCGACACTAGAATGGCCTTATCTGTCGGATCCATCTTACCAAGGCTGAAATGATAGATGCTTTAAACATTTCATTTTGTTTATTAATGCATCACATCGTATAAACTATCAATTTCATCTTTATATTGATTGACAATTAAGTAGGATGAATAGATCATCTATCATAGTGAACTATAGATGTACTGCAAAGAACAATTGAACCACCCTCGTCTTTAAGCAATTGAGGATATGCCATTATCAAGTCTCATCTCGTGTTGCTATTACTATTATCAAATTTTTAGTGCAGCAAATCCTGAGCCAGCGGGCTAAGATGATTACACATTAAAGTGTAACATTTATTCAATCGGGCGGAAGAATTATGAACTTCGCCCTGACATAATCATTTCTATAGAAGCCGTTTGTTGGCTTCTCCTAGTTGTTGATCTAGCAAGACTCACTAGTAGCTGACAACCTGATTTCGGGCAGACTGGCCTTGATCCAGCTTTGTTTATGGACATATTCCAAAGAGATCTTCACAATTAATCTTAGCTACTGTATATTATCCTTTATATACCTGCAGTAATGTTATTGTTGGATCAATTCTGTTTGGGAGAATAAGAACATGGTGTTGGTGTCTCCTAGCGCTTCCTATAAGGCTACTTGGTCTTCACAAAAGGCTAAAAGGATAGATAATTTTCCTTGCTATAATCCGTGGTTTATATTTTGATCTCTTTCAACGGCACGAGTTTAACATTATCTTCTATTATCTATAAATTGATTTTCATACTAAATTCGCTTGTCATCTAGTAGACAATTATGATAAAATATTAGGTAATCGGGGACGACAGGTCCATCCGTTTTATCAAAAATTCTCATACTCCTCGTGTGGTATCTTCAAACAATTCGTTCCAAGAATCACTACCGGATTGAATTTTATTTTGCCACTAGGTATTTTTGAATTAGCTTGCAAGGCTTGAATCCTAGCCTTTACAGCCTCCTTATGTATATCGCAAACCGCCCCAATCATGTATTCGTTATTATCATTATCTTCAAGTGAAAGTATATAATTAGGGGGCAAATTACAATTCGTTTGCTGGGACCTAAAAGAGCAGGACCTTGGTAGAGTCACGTAATTGTAATTGACTAAACTGATATAAAACTAATTATGCCCGGAGCAGATAAATACCTTCCATAAACAGAATTCATTATTTTGAATAAAGAGAACACTAAATCCGTTTGTATATACTTTTGTATATGTATCGCTTGTCCTCAACCGATCTTTGCAAAACTGTTTCGAAAATGGTACGAAATATCGTACTATAACATTTATCTTTTGCCTAAAACCCTTCATGACTAATAACTGTTAGCAGAATTCGATAGCCACCCCCATACTTAGGATAAAAACAATTCTTGTACCACAAAGTCAATTTCAAGAAAATATTACATAGCCATCAAACAAGAGCTTTACAATGATGCCTAAACTCAGCGAATAGAAGACCAACAAGCATAGTTCACCCTACTTGACCTCTTAACATGCTAAAATATTTGTGATAAAATATGATAGAAGATCGATATTCATACTTTATGTATCGGAATATGGTAGAAATAGGTATCATCTCTTGATAAAAACAACGCTAACAAAGAGTAATCTTGCGATCTTACTTTCTATTGCAGCCATCGGGATATTTTTATCTGCAATTTCATATCAATATTCCACGATTACGGCAAACGAAATATCTCAAATTGCCTCAATGGATGTGCGATCCAACGCAAAGATAGAAGCACATGATCTATCCCAAATTCTAGTCCACAGTATAGATTCAGTTACTAACAACTTACAAGCTCTCACAAACGCACCTCCTCTCCAAAACGCTAGTCAAGCCAAGACAGGACAAGTATTGCTTAACGCGGCGCAGGATTCTACCAAACAATTGACCGACGGTTACTATTGGCTTGATAAACAAGGCAGAATTGTTACCTGGAGTAATATAGATACCCAGACTCTGAAAAAATATAAGGGATTCAATTTGAGTGACCGTGAATTTTTCAAAGTTCCAAGAGATTTGCGAGTTCCATACTACAGCAGCATATTCGAATCGCCTGATAAAATCCCTAGATTGTATGTTTCATATCCGATATTCGAACCGAATAAGTCAGATTTGAATTTGACCAGTTCACGAAACTCCACTGAATCAAGAAAGTTTGGAGGAATTATAATTGCTGCAATTAGCGTACAAACTATTGGGAAATTCTTACAGAAAGGACTCTCGCCTTACTTTATAAGTAGTTTAGGCCTGATGGATGAGAATGGCGTTTTTATCTATGCAAGAAATCATACTCTTGTAGGCAAAAACTATCTATCGGATGAGTTCCAATCTACTATTCCTACAGACGCAAAAAGATCATACAATAGCATATTAAAGCGATCTTTGGGAGATAGTCCTGGCGCAGAAGATATCACTTTTCGTGGTAATACAAGTACCATTTCTTACCAACCTGTCCTAATTAACGGAAAGCATCTCTGGACTATATTTATAGGATCCCCGCACAATTTGACGAGCGATGTGGGATACTTGATTGACCAACAAAAGAATTTTAGTACAATAGTTGTTGCTACCATTGCCGCTATTTCCATGGGTATGGCCTTTCTGATCCTATCTTGGAATAGAAGATTGGTAACGGCAGTTAATACTAGAACTAGTGAGCTAAAGAATGCCAACCAATCCTTGATTGAATCCAACAGGTTACTAGCAAGCGCAAATGAACAACTTAAAGTCCATGACAAGATGCAAAAGGAATTCATTAATATCGCAGCGCACGAACTCCGTACGCCAATAATGCCCATTTTAGGAGATGCCGAATACATGGAAAGACAGGTTAACACGGGAATAGAGCCAACGTTCCTTGATAATGAACAAATTAAGTCTATTATTCGTAATGCAAAGAGACTTGATCGTCTTGCGTCAGATATTTTGGACGTCACCAAGATCGAGAGCAAGAGCCTTAAACTTCGCAAAGAGCTGTTTAATTTGAACGATGTCTTAGCAGCAGCAGTACAAGATGTAAAACTGCAGATTGCAAATAACCCCGAGCTTCAGTATATTCAAGTATTTTACAAACCTGTTGACGTTGATGTCTTTGCAGATAAGGGGAGATTGTACCAGGTAGTTTCTAATTTACTTAGTAATGCCGTAAAATTTTCTGAAAGAGGTTCAATTTCAGTAGAACTCCAAAAATCGTCAAATCAAGTTACTGTCTCGGTTCGGGACACCGGTCTTGGAATAGATTCCGAAATCCTCCCAAGACTCTTTTCTAAATTTGCGTCAAAGTCTGAAAATGGGACAGGGCTGGGACTGTTCATTTCACGAAGTATAATCGAGGCACACGGTGGAAAAATTTGGGCAGATAATAACGGTACTGAACGAGGTGCGACATTTACCTTTTGCATTCCATTGGGTATAAGATAAAAAAATGCGTATCTGTATATCATAGAACCAGTGTAGTCAGTACTAAATAAATAAACAAATCAACACTACACTAAAATTCTGAGGCTATTTTTCAATGGATTCATTGGACATTATACTATTCTTTATTAATTTTGAATGACCAGTCTGCTCTTTATGATCAATTACGTCAGAATAGAATATGAAATGTGAGTCACAATCTTGGCAAATCCATATTATCTTTAGGTCATCGGGATGCATAACGAATTATGAGCGATAGCATGTCTTTTAAGCGATAGGTAACATATCTCATACTAATTTTCTTTGGAAATATTTTTTGTTTAACTAATTCATTGGTTATAAATTCAGTTTGAAATATTGTCAACACCTTTTTGTGATCCAGCCCTATTTTCTATCTATTACTGATAGCTAAAAAACTATTGCTAACCGTCAATACTTTCAAGGTCAAGTATTACGGTAAATTGTTTGATAACATTAAATATTAGTCATTTTTTTCAATAGTCAATGATCAACAATCGAATAGAAGACGAACGGCCCAGAATCTTGGTTGTTGATGATGAGAAGGATATATTACGTATAATTAAACGGGATCTGGAATCCTCTTTCTTTGATAATGATAGTTCCTCGCAGGACAGATTTAATGTTGAGACATACTCCAATGCTGAAGAGGCCCTGAAAGCAGTAGAAAGTCATCCTGAAAACTATTATGACCTCGTACTTACTGACATTAGGATGCCTAAAATGAACGGTTTTGAACTATATAGACGCATTAAGGAGAAAAACTCGTCTCTGAAAATAGCGTTTATCACTGCATTCGAGATTAACCAAGATGAATTCAGCAAGGTATTGCCATCCATAGATGTCAAAGATTTTATAATAAAGCCTATTGGGATGTCGAACCTAAAGGCAAAACTAAAATCAATGATCCAAAAATCAGCTTAACTGGACCAAGAAGAGTTATTTCGGACCAGTTGCAAGGCTCAAATTTTATATGAGCTAGAAGATTACTTTGTTCTTTTCTTCTAGAAGTTATAATCGTGAAAACCTCTACTAAATATATACCGACTCTTTATATCCAAAGTTTTTTCAATACATTTTCCATGAATTATGATGATCTTAAGAGCGTTTGGATTTGTCATATTTGCAAGTTCGATTTTGTATTCAAATCAGACGTGGAATCCCATGTCGCTGAAACAGGACACGAATCCATTGGCAAATACGATATGGTATCTTCGTTACATGTTGATACTTAGAGCCTATCCCAAAATTATCCTCTGATAACTATACAACAGCCTAAACTTACTACTACTAACGCAAAATAGCTTCCTAACTTCTTTTCATACCTAACTAAAAGTTTTCTGAACCTGTTGTGCCAGGAGTTGGTTCTTTTCTACAACCCATCTTCTTCTAGCATGATGACGATGATTATTACCACCATTAATCTTTATAATTGATCGTTCTACTCTATGTCAAATATGCGGTAGATATCCTCTATTGGTTTGTATACCTCGATCTCTTCAAAGTCATATCCTTATCAAGATAAAGATTCTATTCCTTCTATGTCCTAGATGATGGTCTTTTGATTACAATATTATCGCATATTCATAGCGGCGTTCATATCATGGGTATTCTCTGCAGTTATAACAACACATAATGGGACACCTTATTCATCAGTCAATAAACGATGACGTTTTGTTCCTAACTAACTTACCTCTGTCTGTGGGATTAGATCCAATCAGTCATTTCTGCCTAGAGATTCTCTTATCGATATACTACTATTACTATCAAGTGCTTTGCCTCTGAATTTCTAATTAGTATAATACGCTCTTTTTAGCAAGTCTAGTCAATAATCTCTCTAATATCTTATATTGACCATACAGGAATCCTCTATGACATGTCGAACCTGAACTATACTCCTCTGGCAACATCTATCTTCCATTGACATTGACATTCAGGTCTTAAGACATTCCAAAAACATACAGAATGCCATCGAATACCTTCCTAAATGATACTACTGCTGCTGGACATCAAATGGAATTATTTGGTTTTTCTATTGAAAGATATCAACAACTTGGCCTCATTCCATAACGCATCAGGGATTCTTTTGACAGTTGGAAGCCACTTGACTTTATCATAAGCGTCACTTATGAACAAAATCCTCATAAGCTATACTCTATTTTTGTGATAGATCTAAATCAAATTCTCGCTCGAATGCTTGGCAAATCAATTAAACAAATGAAGGCGTATAGATACCTAATGTCAAAGCTAATTTTCCACTAGTGTTTTTGCAAGAATACCGGACGATACAGGACCAATGCCTCCGAAACAGCCCAACAGATGTGCAGAAAGTTCATGGCCATCTTTGAAAAACATCAAAAACAGAAAATTGCTAGCATGTTTTGAAGTCCCATATTAAGTAAGCTAAAATATGAATTAGTGTAATTAAGGATGTTTTGTTTAATCGCCCTAGCAGATTTGAATGGAGTCTCGAGTATGAAGACGCCCTTTACAAGATTTATGATTCAGCAAAGCGTCTTGCAGGTTATTTTTTTCCTGATTATAGTAGTACAGATCAGAATAAAGATGAGCTCGCGAGCAACGGTGAGCTCGGCCGCGGATTGGATGAAGATAGTGCCCTTAGGTTGATGAACAAGAAGCATAAACAAGTTCAGGGGGGTAGTATGATGCTTCCTATGCTAAAACTCGAATTGCTCGATAACCAGAGCGGAATTACAATTAATGATGTCGTTGATAGTTTGGATAGGAATACCAGAACCGCTGGTATCTGGAGGACTTGGTTATCCCGAAATAGTGCTATTTTGGGGATTGTCGGCAGTCTAGTGTATACTGCACGCGAAGATAGAAACATGCTTTCAATAGTTCTGATCATTAGAGATCGGATAATTTTGGGAGAAAAAGAAACAATGAAATCACTTGCTCCTATATTGAATAAACTACACGAAGATGGGCTATTATGAGCCTACGCCATTGGTCAGCAATTTCACTGTAGCACAGCCAATAAAATACGAAAACGAAAGAAATTCGAATATGAATTGCTATTAAAGGTTGACGAGTGTCGAACAGACACTTGTTCCGATGCAAGAAATGAACCAAAGACAAATGAAAAAATGTCAGGTTCAAAGTAACAAGAAGTAGATAGGAGGGAAACAAGTCTGAGTTTATCACGTACGATTGAGGGATTTATCATGGAGTCTAATACCGTATTTTTATTGCAAACCTCCTATAGATCCTTTGGATGGAATTTTGATGTTCACAATCTTGATTTTCGCCCTAGTTAATTTTAGATTACTAAGCTGCCAACTATATTAATTATTATATACGACTACTGTGAATAGGATCTATGGTCACTAATTGTTTTGAATCTTCTTGCCGTTTACATTTATGCCGTACCTTTTACCTGAAGAGGGAAGTATATGATAATCACTGATGCCTTCAAATTGCCGTCAAGTATATTTCCTATAGGCTTGACCACTGACGTCAATAAGGTAATCGTTACAGAGAAGCAAACTGCGCATTTGATTGGTTGTATTTCAAGGTCTCATAGCACTCGTGTAGGTAGTAGTTCGAACTGTAATTTAGAAGGCTTCGATAAATCACTTGATGAAATAAGGGATATTTCGAGTCGTGATAATGCTGGCGAAGGAAAGAATGCCATTAAGTCTGACTTTTTAAATGTACGCTCTGGACATCAGTCGTTCAAGAGGATCCTTATTGTTGACGACGAACCAGATATTATTTTTACACTAAAATCAGTATTCGAAGGCCACCCTACTAGGTTCCAGATAGCTTCATACGCTAGCTCTGTAGAAGCGCTTTCGACCTTTAAGCCTGATTATTATGATCTGGCGTTAATTGATATCAATATGCCGGTCATGAATGGATTTCAGCTGTGCGAGAAATTGGTAGATTTGGACGCTAACATTAGGGTGTGCTTTTTGTCCGGCGGGGAAATGAACCAGGAGGCTATCCGGGAGATATATCCGAGAATTAGTCTCGGATGCTTCATAAAAAAGCCTGTTGGAGCAAACGAGCTGATTGAGAGAGTGAATTCACAGTTAGAATGAACCTGTGATGTAGGATATTTATAGCTCATTAAGAAGCGGATCAGTTATATTCAATTCGGACAATTCCGATCAATTGAAAGAATATTCTTTACTTTTTTAATTAATACATTATTTTCAATCGGAATTTTTATGAAACAATCTTCGGTCGTTATCTCCGGAAACGACGCTGCTTTTTTGAATTGTTCGTAATTAATTTCTCCTGCCGTTAAAAAGCATACTTTCACCTCATTATCAAATTGTCTTAGCCTTTCGTAGAGTTCAAATCCATTCATTTTTGGCATCAGTATATCGACGATTAATAGATCATAGAAACCATCTTCAAATTTCATAATAGCAATGTCTGGATCGGTAAATGCTTCAACGTTGTAACCTTCGTCGCATAATAGCATTGTAAAAAGAAGATTGATGTCATCTTCGTCGTCAACAATCATAATATTCTGACGTTTTGCGGAACTGTTGTTACTTTCCGCTTTTATTTTTTTTTGATATCCTTCTTTGCTTTTCAATTGGCTCTCGCATGATATAATAGATTTTTGCTGAAATATTATTGGAATTTTCATATTGGGAATATCGGAATCTCTTGGTGATATGGATCGGTGACACGCTGAAGGTGGAAGGGTACGGATATTCGTACTGTCAGATGGATAGCTAAGTCTGGCGAATCTAAGCATCGAAGTTCTATCCATAGATAAGATGATAATTAGTGCTTTTAGAACATTAGTAAAAAGTACATATTATTACTCAGTATTAGAGCTAAACTTTGTTCTCGGCATTACCAAAGATTCCATATAGATGGGCTTGTCCTAAATTCCCCAGCTCATCTTACGCATAGGTGTTACCAAAACAAATGGCGCTTCTCCTTCATTCCACGGTTCACGCCGTACCCATTCAAATTTCTTGTAGAATTTGCCATATAATCCTTCAAATTCGACGCCATTTTTTACTATCTCAGCATCGCCCTCAATGACAACCGCTCTGTTAATCGTTGAGGAGTCGTAGGTATCGATAACAATAGCTACATTCTTATTTTTTACAATGTTCTTGTATTTTCTTGTATCATAATCTGTCGCAAAAGCCAGTTTACCTTTTACAAAGATGTACGATACAGGAGTAACGTGAGGAAAATTATTGTTAGCCGTAGCTAGTCTACAAACCTCCTGAGCTATTAGAAAATTTATTTCATCATTAGTAAAATTGACTGTCAAATCACGGTTGGTATCACTATGACTATCACTGATATAATTCATTCTGCAGTAACACGCTAAACTAAAGTCATCTTATTACCGTTTTTGTTTTCGCGAATTTATAAATGCCATATTACACCAGGATATCCTATTCAGCCATAGCAGAGCTAATTTGACAGCACATCGTAAATTTTCGGTAGTGAGACGTCGTACCTGTAGCTAA
>Ga0173483_10000351_pt1 | contig 12742 bp, 13 predicted proteins | sample NitcycUS178409R2_FD_122621 | JGI IMG/M metagenome (GOLD analysis project Ga0173483, IMG submission 122621) | Soil microbial communities from Arlington Agricultural Research Station in Wisconsin, USA - Nitrogen cycling UWRJ-S178-409R-2 (version... | ecosystem: Environmental > Terrestrial > Soil...
TCGCGGCCGTGCGCCACCGCCGCCTCGGGCGTGAACCACGCCCCACCGTCGCTGAACGAGTCGGGGGTGACGTTGACGACGCCCATGACGAGCGGACGGCCCGCCCGTGGTTCCGGCAGGGTCACCGGCTGGTCACCGCTTGCCGCCGAGCAGCAGCGACATCGCCTCGGCGCGGGTGGCGGGGTCGCGCAGCTGGCCGCGAACGGCGGAGGTGATGGTGCGCGAGCCCGGCTTCTGTACCCCGCGCATCGACATGCACAGGTGCTCGGCCTCGACGACGACGATGACACCCTGCACCCCCAGGTGCTCGACAAGGGCATCGGCCACCTGGGTGGTGAGCTGCTCCTGCACCTGGGGGCGCCGGGCGAAGATCTCGACCAGCCGGCCGAGCTTGCTCAGGCCGGTGACCTTCCCGTCCGGCGCCGGGATGTAGCCGATGTGGGCCACCCCGTGGAAGGGCAGCAGGTGGTGCTCGCACGTCGAGTACATCGGGATGTCGCGCACGATGATGAGCTCTTCGTGGTCGATCGAGAAGGTCTTCGACAGCACCTCGGCGGGGTCCTGCCAGAGCCCGGCGTAGAGCTCGCGCGCGGCACGGGCGACCCGGCCCGGGGTGTCGAGCAGGCCCTCGCGTTCGGGGTCCTCCCCGATCGCGACGAGGAACTCGCGCACGGCCGCCTCGGCGCGCGGGAGGTCGACGGGGCCCCGCATGGTGGCGTCGTCGTCGACGCCCTCGGGCTCAGGGCTCGACACGTCCACCGTCCGGCACCTCGATGACCTGCGACGGGGGGTTCTCCCCCGCGGCCGGGTCGGCGCCGGCCCGGGCGGCCGCATCGATCTCGGCCTGGGTGCGAGGGTCACCCGGGGTCACCGTGGCGCCGACGGGGGCGCCGATGCCGTTGCTGTGGCCGTTCATCGCGGCCTGCTGCTCGGCCGGGGTGAGCACCGGCGGCAGGTCGGACAGCGTGCGGTGCTCACTGGACAGCCAGGTCGGGCGCACCGGACGCTTGACGATGTCCTTGAACATCTCGGCGAGCTCGGCCGCGTTGAGCGTCTCGCGCTCGAGGAGGACGAGCACGAGCTGGTCGAGGATGGCGCGGTTGTCGTTGACCGCGCGCCAGGCCTCGTCGTGCGCGTCGTCGACGAGCTTGCGGACCTCCTCGTCGACCACGGCGGCGACCTGCTCGGAGTAGTCGCGCTGGTGGCCCATGTCGCGGCCGAGGAAGACCTCGCCCTGGCTCTGGCCGAGCTTGACCGCGCCGACCCGCTCGCTCATGCCGTACTCGGTGACCATCTTGCGGGCCATCGCGGTGGCCTTCTCGATGTCGTTGGCGGCACCGGTGGTCGGGTCGTGGAAGATGATCTCCTCCGCGACGCGGCCACCCAGCGCGTAGGCGAGCTGGTCGAGGATCTCGTTGCGGGTCGTGGAGTACTTGTCGTCGGTCGGCATCACCATCGTGTAGCCGAGGGCGCGACCGCGCGGCAGGATCGTGACCTTGGTGACCGGGTCGAGGTGGTTCATCGCCGAGGCGACGAGGGCGTGGCCACCCTCGTGGTACGCGGTGATCTTGCGCTCCTTGGCCGACATGATGCGGGTGCGCTTCTGCGGGCCGGCGATGACGCGGTCGATGGCCTCGTCGAGCACCTCGTCGTCGATCAGCTTCTTGTCGGTGCGGGCGGTGAGCAGCGCGGCCTCGTTGAGCACGTTGGCCAGGTCGGCGCCGGTGAAGCCGGGGGTGCGGCGGGCGACGGCGAGCAGGTCGACGCCGGTGGCCAGCGGCTTGCCCTGGCCGTGCACCTCGAGGATGCGGTGGCGGCCGATCATGTCGGGGGCCTCTACCGCGATCTGCCGGTCGAACCGGCCGGGGCGCAGCAGCGCCGGGTCGAGGATGTCGGGGCGGTTGGTCGCCGCGATGAGGATGACGTTGGTCTTGACGTCGAAGCCGTCCATCTCGACGAGCAGCTGGTTCAGGGTCTGCTCGCGCTCGTCGTGGCCACCGCCGAGGCCGGCGCCGCGGTGCCGGCCGACGGCGTCGATCTCGTCGACGAACACGATGGCCGGCGCGTTGGCCTTGGCCTGCTCGAACAGGTCGCGGACGCGGGAGGCACCGACGCCGACGAACATCTCGACGAAGTCGGACCCGGAGATCGAGTAGAACGGCACCCCGGCCTCACCGGCGACGGCGCGCGCGAGGAGGGTCTTGCCGGTGCCGGGCGGGCCGTAGAGCAGCACGCCCTTGGGGATCTTGGCGCCGACCGCGAGGAACTTCGCGGGCTCGGCGAGGAACTCCTTGATCTCGTGCAGCTCCTCGACCGCCTCGTCGGCACCGGCGACGTCGGCGAAGGTGACCTTCGGGGTGTCCTTGGTCGCGAGCTTGGCGCGGGACTTGCCGAACTGCATCACCCGCGAGCCGCCGCCCTGGGCCTGGCTCATGAGGAACCAGAAGAGCCCGACGAGGAGCAGCACGGGGAAGAAGCTGATGAAGATCGTCCAGAAGGCGCTGTCGCCCTCCTTCTTGTCGTCGTAGCCGTTGGGCACGTTGGCCTTCAGCGCATCGATCAGCTGCTCGGCCCGGGCGTCGACGTAGTCGGTCTGGACCTTGGTGGCCCCGCTGATGTCAGCGGCCGAGTCGCTGAACGTCTGGCCCGGCCTGAGGTCCAGGGTCAGGACGTTCTCGGTGGTCATGACCGCCGACTCGACCTTCTTGTCGGTGATCAGCTTCTCGGCCTGGGCGGTCGTGACCGTCGTGTAGCCGCCGCTGCCGTCGAAGGAGAACACCGTCAGCATCACCACGATGACGGCCAGGACCCAGAAGAGCGGGGTCTTGAAGATGCGCTTGAAGTCCATGTGGGTGCGGAGCTCGCGCTCCGGTCCTCCTGCTCGTGGTCAATCGGCCGCCCGGAGGTCACACCGGGTGGGACGGGTACACGCTAGCAACGAGCCCCGTCGCCCCCGTGTTCCGCACGGCGACGGTGGTTCGACGCCCTTCGACGCCGCGAGGTCAGCTGTAGACGTGCGGGGCGAGGGTCCCGACCACGCGCAGGCCCCGGTACGCCTCGGCGTAGTCGAGGCCGTAGCCGACGACGAACTCGTTCGGGATGTCGAACCCGACCCACTTGACGTCGACCTCGACCTTCGCGGCATCCGGCTTGCGCAGCAGCGTGCAGATCTCGACCGAGGCCGGGCTGCGCGACTCCAGGTTGGACCTGATCCACGACAGGGTCAGCCCGGAGTCGACGATGTCCTCCACGATGAGCACGTGGCGGCCGGTGATGTCGGAGTCGAGGTCCTTGAGGATGCGCACGACCCCGCTGGACTTGGTGCCCGACCCGTAGGACGACACCGCCATCCAGTCGACGGGCGCGGTGACGGGCAGAGCGCGCATCAGGTCGGCCATGACCATGACCGCCCCCTTGAGGACCCCGACGAGCAGGAGGTCCTTGCCCGCGTACTCCTCGGCGATCTCGCCGGCCAGCTCGGCGAGCTTGGCCTGGATCTCCTCCTCGCTGATGAGGACACGTTCGAGGTCTGCTCCCATGTGGTCGGCGTCCACTGCGGCTCCTGGTGGGGTGGGGCGCGGGCGGGGGGTGGGCCCCTAGTCAACCCGATCGTGGGGGGCGATGGTGACCCGACCGCCGGATCGCCTCACCCGCAGGTCGCCGGGGGCGTGCACCGGGCCCTGCCCGTGCCACCCGGTGAGCAGCCGGTCGCAGGCGTCGGTGTGCCGGGTGCCGACCTGGCCGGCGGGGGCACCGGCCGCGACGAGCAGGCGCCGCCAGACCCTGGTACGGACCGCGCGCGGGATGCCGGTCAGCACCTCGACCGGCCACGGCTGCGGTCCCAGCGCGGCCACCGCGGCGTCGGCGAGGTCGGCGAGGTGGTCGGCGTCGTCACGCAGCAGGGATGCCGTGCGCGCCAGCGCCGCGGTCACCCCCGGCCCGAGGTCGCGCTCCAGGTCGACCAGGGCCCGGCGGGCGCGGACCCGGGTGAAGGCGGGGTCCTCGTTCATCGGGTCGTCCCACCAGGTGAGGCCCTGCGCCAGCGCGGACTCCCGGCACTGCGCCCGGGTCACGCCCAGGACGGGGCGCCGGAAGCGGCCGCGGGTGGCCGGCATCCCGGAGAGCGACCGTGCCCCGGCGCCGCGGGTGAGGCCGAGCAGCACCTGCTCGGCCTGGTCGTCCAGCGTGTGCCCGAGCAGCACGGCCACGGCCCCGTGCCGGTCGGCGGCCGCCTCGAGCGCGGCGTAGCGGGCCTCGCGCGCGGCCGCCTCCGGGCCGTCGCCGGACGCGGTGACCTCGACCGTGACCACGTCGACGGGGTCGAGGCCCAGGCTGCTCAGCCGTTGCGCCGCCTGGGCGGCCACCTGGGCCGAGCCCGGCTGGAGGGCGTGGTCGACGACCACCGCTCCAGCGCGCCACCCGGCCGAGGTCGTCTCGAAGGCCAGGGCGGCGGCCAGGGCGAGGGAGTCGGCGCCGCCGCTGCACGCGACGAGGACGAGGTCACCGGGCACGAGGTCGGCGAGCGCGGCGCGCACGGCACGGCGAACCGCGGCCGTCGCGGCATCCGGCCGTCCCCACGCTCTGGCACTCGTCATCCCCGGATCCTCCCCGATGGTTCGCGACTCATTGCGGATCGCCCACCCCCGACGCCGAACTTCGGGGGGTCAGAGGTGGGCGATCCGCAATGAGTCGGGGTGTCAGCCGTGGACGCGACGAACCCAGGACTCGGGCTCCTCGATCTCGCGGGCCAGCGGCAGGGTGTCCGGGGACGTCCAGATGGCGTTGAAGCCCTCGACACCGACCTTCTCCTGCACGCCCCGCACGAAGACCGCGCCGTCGCGGTACTGGCGCATCTTGGCCTCGAGGCCGAGCAGGCGGCGCAGCAGGCGGTCCGGGGTGCCACCGCCCTTGCGGCGCTCGCTGAACCGGGCCCGGATGTGGGCGACGGTCGGGATGTGCGCGGGGCCGACGTCGTCCATCACGACGTCGGCGTGCCCCTCGAGCAGTGACATCACCGCGGTCAGCCCGGCGAGCTTGTCGCGCTGCTCCGGGGTGGTGAACAGGTCGGCGACGCCCGTGCTGCCCTCGCGGAAGAGGTCGGGCAGCTTCTCGGCGAGCCGGCCGGCGATCTCATGCAGCCGCTCGGGGTCGGGAGCGAGGTCGACGGCCAGGGAGCGCGCCTGCTCGACCATGTGGTCGCGCAGCCACGGGTTCGCGGTGAACTGCACGCGGTGGGTCTCCTCGTGCATGCAGACCCACTTGCGGAAGTCGTCGCGGTCGACCCCGAGCTCGGTGGCGATGGACAGGATGTTCGGGGCGACGAGCAGCAGGGCGGGGGTGCCACCGGGCGCCAGGTCGTACTGCCCCAGCACCTTGCTGGCCATGAACGCGAGCAGGGCGCCGGCCTCGGCACCGGTGACCTTGCCCCCGAACGCCACCGCCGTGGCGCCGGGCGGGTTGCCGCCGCGCTTGGCGATCATCGCGTCGAAGGTCGGGTCGAGCAAGGCGCTCATCGAGTCGGCGTTGACCGCGATCCAGGTGGCCCGGTCCACGACCAGGGCGTCCGGAGCGTCGGGCGGAGTCTGCATCCGGGCGGTCTCGGCCACCGGCTCACGCGCGACCCTGGCGGCCGTGCGGATCGCGGCCACCTCGGCCTCCGCCTCGGCCCGGGTGACGGTCGGCCCCGCGGGCACGAACGTCCTGCCGGTGGTCTTGGCGAACTCCCAGTCGACGTAAGCCACGCAGGTCCTGCCTCTCCTCGTGCCGCGATCAGCGGCAGCCGCACCTGGTCAGTGCGGCCACGATCCGGTCCAACGCGGCCCGGGCACGCAGCGTTCCAGCGTAGGTCCTCGGGAACCCGTCGACGAGCAGCACGTACGTGAGCGGACGCCCGTCGGCGTCGACGGTGGTGCCGGCCAGCGACGACCCGGCACGCAACGTGCCCGTCTTGGCGCGCGGCAGGCCGACGACGTCCTGCGTCGCCTTCGCCTGGAACCGGCGGGTCAGGGTGCCGGACAACCCGGCCACCGGGAGCCCGGCGACGACGCCGCGCAGCTCGTCGGCCGCGCCGGTGGCGGCCAGGCGCAGCACCCCCGACAGGGTGTCGGCGCTGGCCCGCTGCCCGGGGCTGAGCCCGCACGCGTCGGTGATGACCAGCCCCGCGGTCGGCACCCCGTCGGCGGTCAGCCGCTCCCGGATGAACCGGGCGTTGTCGCCCTGCCGGGTCGTCGAGCGCCCGGCCGTGAAGGCCGCCTGCCGGGTGAGGTTCTCGGTGAGGGCGTTCTCGCTGCGGTCGATCGCGAAGTCGAGCACCTCGGCGTAGGTCGCCGACTCGATGCTGCCGAGCACCTGCGCGTCGGTCGGTGCGGCCGTCGACCAGGTGCGCTCGGGGAGCAGGGTCGCAGTCACCCCCCGGGCCTTCAGCTGCTTCACCAGCGCCGTGGCGACCTCGCGCTCGGGGCGCAGCGGCGAGGGGTGCAGCGCCCGCGGCAGCTGGGTGGCCAGGCCGGTCATGACGACCGCCTGGGTGAAGCCGTCGCGCACGTCGTGCGGGTTCCACGTCGAGGGGTACCGCGGCCCGGGGGCATAGGTCAGGTCCAGACGCAGCCGCACGCGGGTAACCCCCGACGGTGCGAGCGAGGCCGCGACCTGGGCAGCGAGGTCGGCGAGCCCCGCCCGGCCGGCGACCGCGTCGGTGTCCCCGGCACCGGGGGCGAGGAGGCTGTCCCCGCGCACGACGAGCACGACGTCGGCGGAACCGGGGCGCGCGACCACCGAGGTCGTCATCCGGTCGGCGAGGTCGAGGCCGTCTGCGATGGCGAGCGCGGCCAGCAGCTTCTGGGTGGAGGCGGGCACGCGGGGGGCGCCCGCATCCAGGGCCCACAGCTCCTCGCCGGTGATGCCGTCGCGCACGCTGATGCCCGTTCCTCCCTTCAGGGCGGGGTCGTCGGACGCCGTCGTCAGCGCGCGCTGCAGGCCGGTGCTGGTCGGCACGGGTGCGTCCACGCCGGTGTCGGAGAGCATCGGGTCGACGCTCGCGGCGGGCTCGGGCAGCGAGACAGGCGCGGGGGTGCCGGACACCGTCGGCGTCGGAACGGCGACGGGCCGGTCGAGCGTGAGGACTCCGGGGGCGACGTCGAACACGTCGGCGGCGGCATAGCCCGCGACGGCGAGCAGGGCCACGGCCGATCCGACCACCGAGGCCAGCATGACCCGTCTCACCCGGCATCCCTTCGTGCTTCGGCCCGCCCATGGGCCAGACTGTGCAGCGAGCCTAGGTCACCGACGAAGAAGGAGAACCCGCTGTGGAGTTCGACGTCACCATCGAGATCCCGAAGGGTCACCGCAACAAGTACGAGGTCGACCACGAGACCGGCCGCATCCGCCTCGACCGGATGCTGTTCACCGCGATGGCCTACCCCTCGGACTACGGCTACGTCGAGGAGTCGCTCGGCGAGGACGGCGACCCCCTCGACGCCCTGGTCCTGCTCGACGAGCCGACCTTCCCCGGCTGCCTGGTGCGAGCCCGCCCGATCGGCATGTTCCACATGCGCGACGAGGCCGGCGGCGACGACAAGATCCTGTGCATCCCGGCCGGCGACCCGCGCAAGAACCACATCCGCGAGATCGAGGACGTCAGCTCCTTCGACCGGCTCGAGATCCAGCACTTCTTCGAGACCTACAAGGACCTCGAGCCCGGCAAGTCGGTCGAGGGCGCCCACTGGGCCGGCCGTGAGGACGCCGTGCGCTGCATCCTCGAGGCCTTCGACCGGGCCAAGGCGGCCGGCGTGAGCACCGCCCGCTGGCGGATGCCGGAGCACGAGGTCGTGGTCGGGGCCGGCTACGCGCAGCGCACCGCCGACGAGATGTCGGCCGCGTCGGAGCGGGCCCGCAACGAGCTCGCGACGAAGGACCGGCCGCTCAGCGACGACTGAGCCACAACTTTCCCGCCCGATGCAAGGGCCTTCACCACCGCAGCCGAACCGTTCCGGTACGAGGGTGAAGGTTCCTGCGTGACGGGGTCACCAGCCCCACGAGCCGGGGCCGCCCTTGAACGGGCCGACGACCCGTGCCGTGATCCAGCCGCCGTAGAAGCCGCCCTCCTGCGCGCGCACGACCTCACCGTCGACGGTGCACCGCTCCATCGCGCCCGGCATGACGGCGACGTACCCGGCGATGCGCTCGAAGCCGGGGGACGGGGTCGGGTAGGTCCACGCGGCACGCGGCGCGACGACATCCGCACCGTGGACGTCGAAGTACGTCGCCCGGCCCTTGAACTCGCACCACGACGAGCCCCCGGTGGCGAGCAGCGCACCCGGCTCGAAGTCGTCGACCGGCAGGTAGTAGGTCGGCGGATGGCTGGTCTCGAGCACCCGCAGGGACCGGGTGGATGCCGCGATGCGCACCTCGCCGAGCCACACCTCGACGCGCTCGTCGCTGGGCTCGACGCGGGGCGGGCGGGGGTAGTCCCAGGCCGACTCCTGCCCCGGCCCCGGGGTCTCGGGGACCGGGCGAGGGCTCATCGTCAGTCCCGCTCGACCCAGCGGTCGACGGCCCAGACGATCGCGAACGCGAGGCCCGGGTCGGCTCCGTCGGCGACGTCGACGGTGTACTTGTCGTGCACGGTGACCCACTTCTGGGTGATCCGCACGACGTCGCGGCCCCCGCTGGTCACGGTGTAGTTCTTCTCGATGAACTGGCCGGTGAGCTGCCAGGGCTCCCCGTTGGCCATCTCCATCGTCATCTTGTCCTTGACGAGCGTGAACTTCTTGGACTTCAGCGACGCGACCTCGGTGCCCGCGGCGTCGGTGATCGACATCTTCTTCGGGATGCCGAGCAGGTGCCCCCGAACGCTGTAGATCACGCTGCCGTCGGCGGCCTGCACCTCGGCCTTCGGGCGCGGGCCCATCTTGCCGTCGACGAAGAACAGCTGCGCCTCGGTGTTCGGGTCGAGCACTGCGAAGTCGCGGCCCGCGCCGAACTTGCTCTTCATGAGGAACCGGGTGAACCCGGCCGGACCAGCGGGGATGTCGCCCATGACGCGCCTCCATCGAGAGTGGGTTGCCAGCCTATCCAGCCGCCGCGGGGCGGGCCGGGGCTGGTGACCCCCGACCCGACCGCGGGGACGGCCCGCCGCGCCTCGCCGGTCAGCTCCGACCGAGGCGGCGAAGCGTGCTGATCCGCTGCTCGTACTCCTTCTCGTCGATCTCGCCCGCCGCGAAGCGCCGGGCCAGGTCGGACTCGGCCGAGTGCACGGCGTCGCGGTACTGCGGCGGGCCCCACCCCCGTCGGCGCCCGAAGACGCCGAACACCAGGAAGAGGATGAACGCGAAGAAGAAGAAGCCGAAGATCGGGACGAACGGGAAGAACGGGTACCACCCGTAGCCGCCGTTCCAGGGGCCGGGGTGCGCGGACAGGGACTGGGCGAGGGTCGTGACGGTCGTCATCGGTCGCTCCTTGCTGGTCGGTGATGTGGCACCGCCCATGCTTCGCCGGATCGGGCCGGCGCGAATCCCCCCGCGGGAGGCTCCTGCCGCACTCCCCCGGCGGTATGCCGGGGGCGGTCACCTGCGCGAAGTCAGGAGCACTTCGGGGGCTCCGGAGCTTCTCGCCGAGTCAGGGCCGTACACGACCCTGACTCGGCGGAGTGCTCCTGACTTCGCGGATAAGGCTCACCCGTCGGACCAGCCGGGGCGGACCAGGCCGGACTCGTAGGCGAGCACCACGAGGTGGGCACGGTCGCGCACCTGCAGCTTGACCATCGCCCGCGACACGTGCGTCTTGGCGGTGGCCGGCGAGACGACGAGGCGGTCGGCGATCTCGTCGTTCGACAGGCCCTCCCCGACGAGCGCCACGACCTCGCGCTCACGATCGGTGAGCGGGGCCAGCCGTTCCGCGGCCCGCCCCGCGCTCGGTCGGCTGCGGGTGGCGAACTCCCCGATCAGCCGGCGGGTCACCCGCGGCGAGAGCAGCGCGTCGCCCGCGGCCACGGCACGCACCGCCCGCAGCAGCTCGGTCGGCTCGGTGTCCTTGACGAGGAAGCCGCTCGCCCCGGCGCGGATCGCCTCGAAGACGTACTCGTCGAGGTCGAAGGTCGTCAGCACGACGACCCTGGTCGCGGCGAGCGCCGGTTCGGCCGCGATGAGCCGGGTCGCCTCGAGGCCGTCGGTGCCCGGCATCCGGATGTCCATGAGCACGACGTCGGGGTGCAGGTCGCGCACGAGGTCGAGCGCCTCCCGCCCGTCGGACGCCTCGCCGAGCACGGTGATGTCGGGCTCGGCGTCGAGCAGCGCGCGCAGCCCGGCGCGCAGCAGTGCCTGGTCGTCGGCGAGCACGACGCCGATCACGGGGACACCCCCGTCGGGAAGCTGGCCACCACGCGCAGCCCGCCGAGCGGCGACGGCTCGAGGCGCACCTCGCCGCCGAGCGATGCCGCCCGCTCCCGCATACCCCGGATGCCGTTGCCCTCGGCGAGCGCGTCGGTGGCACCCACCCCGCTGCCGTCATCGTCGACCGTGACGACGAGCCGGCCGGGACGGTGCTCGACGGCGACCTCGGCCCGGTCGGCACCGGAGTGCCGCACCACGTTGGTCACCGACTCCTGCACCACCCGGTAGGCCGCGAGCTCGACCCCCGGAGGGAGCGGTTCGGGGGTGCCGGTGACGTGCGTCGTGAGGTCGAGTCCGGCGTACCGGGTGCGCTCGACGAGGTCGTCGAGGGCGGCCAGGCTCGCTGCCGGATGACGCGGGGCCGGGCCGTCGCCCTCGCGGAGCACCTCGATGAGCGAGCGCAGCTCGACCAGGGCCTCCTTGCTCGCGCCCTTGATGACGCGCAGGGCCTCGTCGACCTGCTCGGGGTGGGTGCCGCGCAGGTGCAGGGCCACCGAGGCCTGCACGTTGATGAGGGACATGTGGTGGGCGACCACGTCGTGCAGCTCCTGGGCGATCCGGAGGCGATCCTCCCCCGCCCGGCGACGGCGCTGCTCGGCCAGCGCTCGGCGATGGCTGAGCGCCCGCTCGCGTCTGACGCGGCCCACCTCGGCGAGGGTGAGCACGAGCAGGGCCCAGGCGAGGGTCGCCGTGGCCGCTCCCCACGACCACCCCCGGGCGGGGTCGAGCGCGGTGGCCAGCCCGTGGGCGACCAGCACCCCACCGGCGACGAGCCACGCGACCAGCCGGTGCCCGGTGAGCACAGCCGCCACGAGCACGACGACGAGCGAGAGCACCACCGGCCCGTACGGGTAGCCGAGCACGAGGTAGGCGCCGGTGGCAGCCCCCACCACGACGGTCACGACCGGCACCCGAGGGCGGGTCATCAGGGCCAGCGCGACGGGGCCGGTGAGCAGGAGCGCGACGGCGAGCAGGTCGAGCGGGCGGCGCCCGGGCTGGGCCTGCGCCGCGCCCAGGCTGCCGACGAGCTGTACGACCGCGAGGACGACGGCCAGGAAGACCTGCGGTGGTCGACCCGGGCCCCACGGGTCCCGGCCTCCCCACGGGGGTCCGAACCCGGCATCCGGCGCCCAGCCGCCACCCTCCGACCGGTCGTCGACCGGCGCTGGCGTCGGGCGGGAGGTCGGGCCGGGCATGCGTCCAGCCTAGGGACGAGCGCGGTGTCGGGTCGTCCCGCGCACGGCGGAGGTGCGCCTACTCCCCCGGGAGTACGCCGCCGGGCCGGGCGCCGACCGCCCCGGGCAGCACAACCCACCCGCCCGGTGTTGGCGCCCGGGCTGCCGGTAGGGCAGCGTTGGGCCCGTGAGTGACTCGACGTGGGTGTTGGTGTGCGCGCTCGCCGTCGGCGTCATCCTGGGTGCAGCCGGGCGTGCACTGCTGCGCAGCCGAGTTCGGCTCAGCTGGTCGGACTCGGTCGTCGCCGGGCTGCTCGGCGCCCTCGTGGGGACCCTGGCCGGCGGTCTCCTGCCGGGGGGCCCGCGCCCCTGGCTCGCGGGCCTGGTGGCAGTGCTCGGGACGGCGGCCGTGCTGCTCGTCATGGAACGCCTCGCCGCCCGGCGGCGGCTCGTCCGCGGGAGCGTCGACGACCTCGTGCGTGCCGGCGAGTCAGCCAGGGTCGAGTTCAAGTCGTCGGCTCGGTACAACCGGCACTCCGGCAAGCGCGACGAGCGACTGGAGAAGGCGGTCGCCAAGACGGTCGCCGGCTTCCTCAACGCAGACGGTGGCGTCCTGCTCATCGGGGTCGCCGACGACGGCTCCATCGCCGGTCTCGAGGACGACTACACGCTGCTGAAGGCACCCGACCGGGACCGCTTCGAGCTCTGGCTTCGCGACATGCTCACGAAGTCGATCGGCGTTGTCGCCACCAGCGACGTGCGGGTCGCGTTCGACGCGGCCGACGGGCACGACGTGTGCCTCGTCACCGCGCCCGCCTCCGGGCGACCCGTCTTCGTGCACGGCTCGGAGGGTCATGACGCGACGCTCTTCGTCCGGCTCGGGAACGGCACCCGAGAGCTCGATGTCGAGGAGGCACTCACGTACTGCGTCGACCGGTGGGGTCGCCGCGCCCTACGAAGTGCCGGGTCCGCACGGGTTCTCGACTGACGTCAAACGCCCCGACGCCACCCTGCGATGCGACTGACGGCGGGTCCATCCGAGGCGGTGTCGAACGTGAGCGGTTCTGCGACTGAACCTTGGAGCGGGCTCGCGGCGTCCTAGTGGTGTGGGAGCTCTCCCACACACGCTGGGCTGTACGACGAACAGGAGCGCGGAGATGCCGAAGGAAGCAGGAGTCA
>Ga0173483_10000352_pt1 | contig 12735 bp, 11 predicted proteins | sample NitcycUS178409R2_FD_122621 | JGI IMG/M metagenome (GOLD analysis project Ga0173483, IMG submission 122621) | Soil microbial communities from Arlington Agricultural Research Station in Wisconsin, USA - Nitrogen cycling UWRJ-S178-409R-2 (version... | ecosystem: Environmental > Terrestrial > Soil...
ACCCAGACAGCTCGACCTTATCGGTCGCCTCGACGTCCATCACGGCCCTCGGCAGAGAGCATTGATCGGCGACTAGGCACGACCGAACGATGGCTGATCACCCTTGAGTCTCCTTGCTTCCACCCAGGGCGACCGCAGAACGTCTGGGCAGCAAACACCTCTGCCAGCCAGCACTGCCGCTACATGACCACCGGCCACCGGCTGGAGCGCGATCAGCATGTCGTGATCACCGTTACGGGCAGGTGGACTCCGAAATCTCATCCCCGGCAAGTGTCTGGTTCGCCACTACGAGCACCTTCGACATTTGCTCACCTCCGAGTGGTTACCAAACAAGAGCACCGATCGGGTGCCCGAGCTGTCATGATCTCGCACGTCGATGCCGCTCATGCGAATGCGTTGAACACGGCGGAGACCACTGCCGGCACAATGCCGAGCAGCATGAACGAGGGAATGAAGCAGATCATCATCGGTAGCACGCTGCGTACACCTACAGCGCGGGCCCGCACCTGGAGCGCGCCGCGCCGTACTTCTCTAGCTGCCGCGGCATGGTGTTGCAGGCTCTCGACCATCGAGGTTCCGGACTCGACAGAGCGTGCTAGGTCATCAGCCGCCAGCCCTAGCTGCTGATGATCACGAAGTGCCCTCCAGGCTGGGACCTCACCGACCCCCAACTCCAGCATTGCCAACACTCGACCAAGATCATCGGCAACCGGACCATCGAAGGCCCGTACCACGGCAGCGCATGCGGTACTGGCCGGCAAGCCAGCAGCTAGGCAGGCGGCCAATAACTCCAGCGCCTGCGGCGCCTCCATGATCAACTGTTGCCGACGGCGCCGCACGGAGCGAGGCTCAAGCCAACCAAGTGTCAGCAGTCCGGCCACGGCGATGATCGGCATGGCCAACCAGATCAGACCGCCAGGCACATTCATGCGAGCGGCGGCCAGGCCTAGCGCGAGAGCACAGGCGCCGCTCAGGACCATTCGACGGACGACCGGCGACGCATCGGCTCGTCCTCGGATGAGGCGCCCGAGCGGTACCGCCACAATGGTGAGCTTCGACGTACCGCTAGCTATCCGGCGAAGCTGACCGGCGGGATGCCGCAGCGCCAAGAACATTGTCAGACCTGCCAACGCGGCGCAGAGCAGGCCCGTCCACGACACCGGGCCGAGGCCAGTCGTCCCGCTGCTCATCAGCATGAAGGGCATCGGACTATGCCTCCCCGGAGGCCTGCCGAGCAAGTGCCTCAATCCACAGCACACCTGCGCAGGCCAGCAGTACCCCAACCAACAGGGATGCCCAGCCGGCAGGCCCGGCCAGCAACCAGCGCGCCGGATCACCTCCCAGCAGGTAGCCGATCCCGACACCACAGGCCGGTAACGCAGCCATCACCTTGCCCGTCGCTCGGGCAGCGGCGAGCTCGCTGTTTACCATCCGCGTTAGCGCCTGGTCAGCCGCCAGGCTGGCGGCGACTTGATCAAGCGTTGCGGACATCGGCGCACCGGTCTCAACCGAGATTTGCCAGGCTCGTGCCAGCTCAAGAAGGCCCGAGTGTCCAGCGTGTCGTGCCTGCTGCCGCCACATCTCGACCACATCCCCGCCGAGCGTGCGTGCCTGATGACCTTCGCGAAGTACCTGGCAATCGGCAGCGGCAATGGCCAAAGCCGCAGATGGGACTTGTCCCACCCGGAGATAGGAGGCCAGCACTGTGCACGCTTGTGCAACATCGGCTCGCGCTTGAAGCGCTGATCTTCGTCGCCGGTACTGGATGGCCAGCCGGAGAATCGTTCCACCCACCGCGACGGCCGCACACGCCAATACCGCTTGCCTGGCGCCCGCCAGATACCCTGCCGCAACGATTGAAGCCGGCAAGGTGATTAGGATCGCGAGATTGGTCCATGATCGTCGGCGCCGTCTTTGTCGCTCCGCGAGTGTTGCGGCAGTCTGCGTTGCCGCCGAAGCGAGTCGGGTCCTGAGGCGTCCGGCCGCCGGTCGCGGCACCGCCAACCATGCCGCGAGCGCGGCACAGCCGAAACACAACAGGGTCATGATCATCGGTCGAGCAGGCGTTCCAGTTGCCGGCCGCCTGGCCCGAGCACGGTCCGACCATCCACGTGAAATGCGACGGCGCGTTCAGTGTGAACTAGTTCAGCCGTTCCATCGCGGGCGAAGATCGAAATCTCTGCAACGCGCCGCACCCCCGCGGCATTACGGGTGACATGGATTACCGCGTCCAGCGCCGATGCCAGCTGGGCGTGCAATGCCGCACGCGGCAGTCCACCGAGTGAGGCTAGGGCTTCCAGCCTGGCCGGAACATCGGTGGGGGAATTGGCATGCACCGTGCCGCAACCGCCCTCATGACCGGTATTCATCGCCGTCAATAGATCACAGATCTCAGCTCCCCGTACCTCACCCACTACGAGCCGGTCGGGGCGCATGCGCAGCGACTGACGAACAAGATCGGTAAGACTGATCGCGCCAGCCAACTCCGTGTTTGCTGGTCGTCCCTCGATCCGTACGACATGAGGATGGTTCGGCGCCAGCTCCCTCGAATCCTCAACGATGACAATTCGCTCGTTGGGCGGAACAAGAGCGAGAAGTGCTGCAAGCAAAGTCGTCTTGCCTGAACCCGTTCCGCCACTGATCAAGAACGCCAGCTTGGCCTCGATCAGGCGCGACAGCAGATGCGCCGCTCCCGGCGTCAAGGATCCTGAGGTGACGCAGTCCTCGATCGAGAAGCTTCGCTGTGCCGGCACCCGAAGGGAAATGCAAGTCCCGGGTAGGGCCACGCAGCCCAGCACGGCATGCACCCGAGTCCCGTCGGCTAACCTCGCATCCACGAAGGGCACCGCATCGTCAAGACGGCGGCCCACCGAAGCAGCGAGCCGCTGCGCCAGGCGACGTACGTGGCTCTCACTTGGAAACCTCACATCAGTCGGCTCAAGGCCGGCACCGCGATCGATGAGGACTTGATCCGGGCCATTGACCAAGACGTCGGTGACTCCTGGCTCGCGGAGTAGCGGCTCCAACGGACCAGCGCCGACGCTGTGCCGCCGTAACAACTCCATCGCATCGAGCACCGCCGCGTCGCTCACGGCAAGCCCCTCAGCGCGCATAGCACTGGCCACGTCGGCGGGCGTGTACTGCCTGCGGAGGCCAACCAGGCGATCCCGTACCAGGTCCAGAGTCACCGCGTCGGTATCCAGATCCCCTGACATCGAAGAGTTCGTTGCGATCGTCATGCCCTCACTAGCGCCTTCTCGTCGGTCGGATGCCCGAGCGGAAGCGCATCGAGCACCTGGCGGCAGAGCCGAGAAAGTGAGCTGCGCCCAGATCGGCCCGGCGGATCGCCTCGCTCCGCGGCCAGAACGAGGGTCGGATCCTCGACAAAAGACCCGAGCAGCGGCAAACCAACGCCGCTAGCTACAAGATTCGGCTCCAGTAGGCGTGAGCGACCATGTCTGACCACGAGCACAAACCGCTCGCACTCCCCTCCGAACTCCCGTACCACCTCCCGTCCACCAGCAATTCCGCGGATGTCGTCTCGCACCACGATCACTGCTAGCTCCGATCGCCGCAGCGCCTCTCCGGCTGAGACACCGAAATTGCGCGAGAGGTCGACCACGGTCATCTCATGACTCCGCATCGCCGACAGCAGCACCGCTTTGAACTGCTCGGCATGCGGCGCCCAGCCTGGTGGCGACTCACCCCGGGCCATGGACAACACATCAATTCCGTCGGCGGACGGCAGCTGCCCCGTCAGGTCACCAAGGTGTCCACGCGCAGTGGCCAACCGCGGCCAGCGCCAACCCGGTGTCCGTTCGGCACCGAGCAGCAAGTCGATGCCTCCGGAAAGCGGATCGGCATCAATGATCATGGTCCGATGCGTACGTGCTGCAACAAACGCCAGGCCCGCAGCCAGCGTCGAGGCGCCCACCCCGCCAGACCCGCCAACTACGCAGATAAGCCGACCGGTCCTGCGACCCGTCACGGCTGCGTTCGACAAAGCGTCGGACAGCCAGCTGGCACTCGATGGCAGCGTGACCAGCGCGGCACCAAGTTGCATCGACCACTGCTGCGTCTGGCTAGCGTTCCTCTCCCCAGCGACCAGGTAGACATCAGTTCGCCGCGGCAAACCCATAGTCACGACACGAGCCGCCTGATCGACGCCGAGCAGGACCATCGACGCTGCGGCCCAGTGCTGTCGCAAGAGGCCTACGTCGCCGAGCACCAATGGCTCGACTCCGACTACTGCCGTAATGGACAGCACCTGGTCGAGCAGCTCGGCGTCACTAATCGCCACCACGATCGTGGCCTGGCCGAGCGCACGCGGGTCCATGTCAAGCAGTGTGTGGACGTCGACCTGGTACGTGCCGCCTCAGCCGAAATCTGTGGATGACGCTTCGTGTGGCCTTGAGTCTGTGGACAGCCGCCACCTGATTGTCAAGCTGACGCCTTTAGGCTCCGGCCCAGCGGTGAGCGTTTCGACGACCGTGCTGCGAAACGACCCCTCCGAAAGCGGCGGGGAGGGTCGTTTCGACGTCTGTGCTGCGAAACGCACCGAGGTCGACGAGTCTCGTAAATCCCCTCGGCAGCCTCAGGTAGTTGGAATTTTGATCTTGCTACAAAACAACCGGTTGGCATGGCCAGGACATTTTCAACGTACGGGAGATGCACAGATTTCTCCTAGCTGGGAGACCTTTCCATTGCGTCCCGATGGGGGTAGAAAGGACTCCAAGGAGAGCCGAGTCGTCGAGTAGGAGTGCGCTTCTAGGAGCTTTTCCTGGTGACAGTCAGATGACCGTCTGACAGTCAGATGACCGTCACAGACAGTCCTGACCGACGAGTCGGCAAACCTCGCACGGCATTCAAGTACCCACGCGGCGATCACCCATCCCCGACGGGAAGTTGCGATCCAGGTTTACCTGGGCCAACACGTTGAAAAGATGCACGCATGGTCACTTGGTAGTGACGTGCCAGGCACGGCGCCCGCCTCGGTGGGCGCCGCGTCACATTTGCGGCTTCTTTCTCAAAACCCGTCCGCCGTCGCAAGACGGCAAGCGCGGCTCAAATTCGCCGTTCAGACACCTGCTGGCCGTCCCAAGACCGGAAACGCGGCCATAGATAGAGAGGGACGTTTGTCAACATCCAGGAACTCGACCAGGTCTGCTCAGCTCCGAGCAAGCGGCGAGAGCTCGGCACCGCGTGCCACAGCTGCTGCGCATCGCAGCAGCCACGCTCTGACGCCCGCCACGCTGCCCTCCGCGTAAGCCTCCAGTGCCCTGGAATAGCTAGCCCCGTTCTCCTCCACATGTCCAGCCTCGACGACAACCACTCCGTACGGATCCAGGCCAGCCGCGATCAGCACCAGGTGTTCGGCTGCTCGAGCGATCAGACCGCTGGCGTCGCCAAACGCCGCGACCACTGCGATCTCCGCATGCGCGACGGCGCCAACGACGACCGCCGACGCACTGGTCGGACGGGTCAGTAATTCCCCGAGGCTGTTCATGCGCGCTGCCATCTGAGGCTCGGCCCCGATCTTGCCGAGCTCGCTGTCTGGCACGACACCGGGAGCCACCACGGCGTGCGCTCGAGCCAGCGCCTGAGCCGGCGCGACCCTGATCAAAGCCGCCAGAGATGCCAACTCAGCGGATAGCCGAAGTGCACCTATCTGCCATCGCTGAGGGTCGTCGGTCAATGCCGCATTGGCGCTCGCTGCTGCGAGGAGAGCTTGACTCAACTGCTCCTCGGTGATATTGCGCAGCCCGCGATCGCGTAGCAGCGCATCAACGGCATCTGTCGCCGCCGCTACGGCCGACGCCACGCCCTCGAATCGCGCAAGATCAGCCAGCGGGTCCAGCACCACTAAAGTTTCCCGCATGGTGACGCGGCGGACTTCCTATCCCGAAGCTGCGGTCGCGTGGATGGCCGGCCCGGAGCCGATGCGCGTTCTTGATCTTGGGGTGGGTCGCGGCAGTTTCGCCGCTATGCTCGCCGCTGTCGGCCATGAGGTGTTCTGCATCGATGAATCGGTCGAGTTCGTCGCTGATCTGCCCGATCGCCTCGGCACTCGGCGGCACGTCGTCGGCCGAGTCGAATCGTTGCCGTTCCTCTCCTGCCACTTCGATGTCGTCACTGCGGCGCAGACGCTGCATCATTTCCCGCTGGGGCTTGCGCTCAGCGAGATCGCTCGGGTTCTCAAGCCCGGCGGCCACCTCGCGATCGCGTACAACACTCGGGACGACACCGTCCCATGGGTGCGACGCCTGATCGGGCTGATGCGCGAAGCCGATCCAGAGGCCATGCGCGGCGAATACGGCGAGGACAGTGTCGACCAGGTTGCTGAAAGCCCGTACTTCGGCCTCTTCGAACGTCGCAACTTCCGCAACTGGATGCCGATCACCCGAGACGGCCTGATCTCCATGGTGGAACGGCGGCCAACAGTCGCCCAGCTGCACCCCATAGCGAGGGAACGACTGCTGCGTGAGGTTGGTGCACTCTACGACAACTCCGCGCGACGACCTGATCCACTGATGCTGCCCTTCCAGACATCGTGCTGGCGGGTCGAAGTTGATCATTCCAAGCTGGTGATCGATGACGACTTCGACGACGCGCTACGGATCACACTCTGATCGCTGAAGTTCCCCCAATCGCCACGATGCGCGCGAAATTAGGGCGTCTGTAGGCTGAGATCGATGGGCCGAAGCGCCCGAATTGGGCGCGCGGCACCATCTGAAGATCATCGATGCTCGTGAGGAGATGTAGTCGTGACTGATGATGCCTTGGACAACCTGCTCCACGAGGACCGGCGTTTTCCTCCACCCGCTGATCTAGCGGCGAACGCCAATGTCACGGCCGAAACCTACGCCGAGGCTGAGGCCGACTTCGAGGGTTTTTGGGCCAAGCAGGCCAAACGGCTCAGCTGGCAAATCGAGCCCACCCAGGTACTTGACTGGAGCAACCCGCCGTTCGCCAAGTGGTACGCCGACGGCACCCTGAACGCCGCGTACAACTGCCTTGACCGACACGTCGAGGCCGGCAATGGCGACCGGGTTGCCTTCTACTTCGAGGGCGAGCCTGGCGACACCCAAGTGATCACCTACGCTGAGCTGACCCGGCAGGTCAAGCAGGCCGCCAATGCACTCCTGGAGCTTGGCGTTCAGACCGGCGATCGGGTAGCGATCTACCTACCGATGATCCCCGAAGCGGTAGTTGCGATGCTGGCATGTGCCCGGATCGGCGCACCGCACACGGTGGTTTTCGGCGGCTTCTCCTCCGATGCGCTTTACTCCCGAGTGATCGACTGCGGCGTCAAGTGTGTGATCACTGCCGATGGGGGTTACCGCCGCGGCAATGCTTCGCCATTGAAGCCGGCAGTCGACGAAGCGCTGAAGTACGGCTGCGACGTAGAAAAGGTGCTCGTCGTACAGCGGACCAAGCAGGACGTCCCCATGACGGAAGGACGCGACCTGTGGTGGCACGAGTTTGTGGGCAAACAATCCGACGAGCACGAGTGCGAGTCCTTTCCTGCCGAGCACCCGCTCTATGTCATGTACACCTCGGGCAGTACGGGCAAACCCAAGGGGATTCTGCACACCACTGCTGGCTACCTGGTCGGCGTCTCCTATACACATTGGGCAGCCTTCGACCTGAAGCCCGAGACCGACATCTTCTGGACAGCCGCGGACATCGGTTGGGTGACCGGACACTCCTATCTGGTGTACGGGCCGCTGGCCAACGGCGCCACATCGGTGATGTATGAAGGCACTCCTGACACCCCTCACAAGGGACGCTGGTGGGAGATCATCGAGAAGTATCGAGTGTCGATCTTGTACTGCGCACCGACCGCGATCCGGACCTTCATGAAGTGGGGCGCCGACATTCCAGAGGCCTTCGATCTCTCCTCGCTGCGGATCCTGGGCACGGTAGGCGAGCCGATCAATCCGGAGGCGTACGTCTGGTATCGGCACTACATCGGCGGGGATCGTACGCCGGTGGTCGACACCTGGTGGCAAACCGAAACCGGGATGCAGATGATCTCTCCGATGCCTGGAGTAACCGTCGGCAAACCCGGCGCCGCAATGACGGCGGTTCCGGGGGTCGAGGTCGATGTCGTCGACGACGAAGCAGCGAGCGTGCCCAACGGGCACGGTGGTTATCTGGTGATAACCAAGCCTTGGCCGGCGATGCTGCGCACTATCTGGGGCGATGATCAGCGTTATATCGATAACTACTGGTCACGCTTCGCCGGAAAGTATTTCGCCGGCGATGGGGCGAAAAAAGATGAGGACGGCGATATCTGGCTGCTCGGGCGCGTGGATGACGTGATGAACGTTTCTGGTCACCGGATGTCTACGACGGAGATCGAATCGGCTCTGGTGTCGCACCCCAAGGTCGCCGAGGCTGCGGTCGTTGGCGCAACCGATCCGATGACGGGGCAGGCCATCGTAGCGTTCGTGATCTTGCGCGCCGACGCGGGCGAGGGCGGCGCCGAGGTGGTACAGGAGCTCCGGACCCATGTGGCAAAGGAGATTGGTGCCATTGCCAAGCCGCGGCAGATCATGGTGGTCGAGGAACTGCCCAAGACCCGTTCCGGCAAGATCATGCGCAGGCTGCTGCGCGACATTGCCGAGAACCGGGAGCTGGGCGATGTCACGACCCTGACCGACTCCTCGGTAATGACCTTGATCAAGGAGAACCTGGAGACAAGCAAGGCTTCTGCGGACTAGTTGCATCAATGCGCTCTGAGCCTGTCAAAGGGCGCGGGCTTCGACAGGCTCAGCCCGCATGCCAATCGACCGCGGCCATTTGGGTAAACGTCCAGCTGAAGGTCGATAGGCTCACCGGTAACGAGAGGAGCGGACGTGGCTGATCTTCCAGTTGGGGACATCATCAAGAACATCACCGATGATGTGAAGTTGCTGGTACAGGACCAGATCGAGCTAGCCAAGACCGAGTTAATCCCTGCCGCGAAGAACGGCGGAACCGGCGCGGGGCTGTTCGGAGTCGCCGGATACTTCGCACTCAGCGCGACGATTCTGCTCTATATCACTGCTGCCTTGGGCCTGTACGCAGCAGGCGTGGCAGGCTGGCTGGCGTTCTTGATCGTGGCGGTCGCGCTACTGCTGATCGCTGCCATCCTTGCCGGGATCGGATACCTCTTTATTAGAAGAGTCAAGGGGCCAGACCGGACTATCGCGCAGGCCAACCTTGCGGCGACCGAGGTTAAGGGTGCTGCGGAGCAGGCCCTTGCGGCGGCGAAGGCACCGCAGATCGAGGGTGAAGTCGTTTCGCCACGGAGAGCCATTACCTGATCTCTGCTGCGAACTTACGGGGGAGAGGGTCGTCCCACCATGGCAGGGGCCGGAGTACGCGACATCCTGCTTGCCGGCCCATGGCAACATCGCGATATCGCGGCCAACGGAATGCGCTTCCACGTTGCCGTCGGAGAACACTTCAGCCCTCGTCGACCTCTCGTCGTACTGCTCCACGGGTTTGGTGAGTTCTGGTGGGCATGGCGGCATCAGATTCCTGCGCTCGATGAGGCTGGCTTTAGCGCGGCTGCCATGGACCTCCGCGGCTACGGAGCAAGCGACAAGACACCGCGTGGGTACGACCCGCAGACCACAGCTTTCGATGTCAGCGGAGTGATCAAGAGCCTCGGATTCTCGACCGGGGTGATCGTCGGCCACGACTGGGGCGGAATGGCTGCCTGGGCGACGCTTGCGTACGCGCCATCCCCGGTACGCGCCATGGTGAGTGTTTCCGCACCTCATCCGCTGGCGTTTCCGTGGCGTACAAGCTTGTCAACGCTGGCGTTCTTTCAGGTCCCGCTGCTACCGGAGCGGCGCATCATGGCCGAGGACGGGCTCTACATTGAGGAATTGCTTCGCAGCCGGGCGGTCGATGGAGCAGGATTTCTTACCGCAGCGGAAGCTCGCCACTATCGCGATGCCCTCATGCTGTGGCCCAGCCCGCATTGCGCCTTGGAGTACCAGCGCTCGTTCGTCCGCAATCATTTCCGCAGCATGGGTCGTGACTTCCGCCGGGCGCTACGACAGCCGATATCTGTACCGCTGCTGTCGATCCACGGTCAAGAAGATCAGCTCGTTCCTATTCCGGCGATGACGGCGGCCGAAAAATGGGTCGACGCACGACATGATCTGATCAGCCTGCCGGGCGTCGGTCATCTTCCACATGAGGAGGATCCCACAGTCGTCACGATGGCGATCATTGACTGGCTGACGGGTCTGTAATGCGGGCGCATGGCGATGAGCCGGTCGAAGCGCCCCAGAATGCGCCCTTCGACAGGCTTAGGGCACATTCCGACAAGCTCAGAGCACATTAATGTCTGATGGGTGAAGCAGACCTCTAAGACGGTCCGCCGCACCTACTACGTGCTGACCGCGGGCAACACCTTGGCGGCCTCGCTGATCTGGGGTATCAACACGATCTTCCTGCTCGACGCCGGACTGACTAACTTCGAGGCCTTTGCAGCCAACGCCTGCTTCACCGCCGGCATGGTGATTTTCGAGATTCCAACGGGGGTTGTCGCCGACCGTTGGGGAAGACGCGTCTCATTCCTGTGTGGGACGCTTACGCTCGCGGCGACCACGGGTCTTTACGTCTTGCTCTGGCAGCAGCACTCAGCATTCATCTGGTGGGCGATCATTTCCGCACTTCTCGGGCTTGGTTTCACCTTCTTCTCTGGCGCAACCGACGCCTGGCTTGTGGACGCGCTGGCCGCCACAAGGTTTGATGGCCAGCTCGAAGGTGTCTTTGCCCACGGCCAGGTCGTCATGGGCGTCATGACACTGAGCGGCTCTGTTGCCGGCGGCTTTCTTGCTCAGCTGACCAACCTCGGCGTACCGTACGTGGCCCGGGCGGCCATCTTGCTCGGGATGTTTGTCGTCGCGTTGATCATGATGCATGACCTCGGATTTTCACCAGCGCGTGGGAAACGGCCCGTGGCTGAAATGAAGAGGATCCTCGACAGCTCAGTCGAGCACGGGCTGAAGGTGCCGGCGGTCCGAGCCACCATGCTGGCTGGGATGTTCAGCGGCGGTATTGGAATCTATGTCTTCTATGCCCTGCAGCCCCACCTGCTGAATTTGTGGGGCAACCAAAAGGCCTATGGAATAGCCGGCCTTGTGGCAGCACTCGTTGCCACAGCCCAGATCGTCGGTGGGTTTCTCACGCCGTGGATCCGCCGAGCTTTCCAGCGACGCACTTCAGCCCTGTTGACTTTGGAGGCCCTCGCCGTGGTGATGCTGGCACTCATCGGTCTCGCCGGGAGTTTCTGGGTCGCTGTTGTGCTGATCATGCTGTGGGCGCTCGCGGCCTACGTCGGCACGCCGATCCGGCAGGCCTATCTGAATGGCATGATCCCGTCCCAGGAGCGCGCGACGATTCTGTCTTTTGACTCGTTGATCAACAGCACTGGCGGCATAGTGGCGCAACCGCTACTAGGAAAGAGCGCCGACGTTTGGGGTTACCAGGTGTCCTATCTGCTCTCCGCAGCCGGCTCCGCACTCGCCCTGCCTTTTATCGCCTGGGCACGCCGACTGAATACCCCAGCCGACTTCGACACTGAGCCAAGGGCCAGTTCAGCCGATCAAATAGATGCGTGACTCCCATGGCGCGAGATCCAGCGAGATGGAGTCCTCATGGGTGGCCAGAAGCACTTGCGCGCCGGTCAGGTCTGGAACCGCGTCTCCAGGAACACTCGCCGGCTCAGATGAGCAGTTGGCGATCATCACCAAGACCTGATCATCCAACGTCCGCGTGAGTGCCCATATCTGCTCATGATCAGGCAGCAATAATTCGAACTTCCCATGGACGATCACTGGATGATCATGGCGGAGCTCGATCAGCTTACGAAAGTGGTGGAAGACCGAGTGTGGATCCTCAATTTCGGCTGCGGCATTGATCGTGACGTAATTGGGGTTGACTGGCAGCCAGGGAATCCCGTCGGTGAAGCCAGCGTGTGAACTGTCGTCCCACTGCATCGGCGTACGTGCGTTGTCCCGGCTCCGCACCGACAGCGAGTGCAACACCGCTTCGACCTCCAGCCCAAGACTGATCGCCGAGGAGTGGTAGTTGATCGACTCGATATCGCGGTACTGCTCGATGGATGTGAAGTAGGTGTTCGTCATACCGAGCTCTTCGCCCTGATAGATGTACGGCGTGCCCTTATGCATGTGTTGCACGGTGCCAAGGGTCTTGGCCGAGTTCTCGCGGTGCTCGGGACTGTCGTCACCAAACCGTGACACCGCCCGCGGTTGATCATGATTGTCCCAATACAGCGAGTTCCACCCGACATCGGCCAAGGCCAGCTGCCACTCATTCAAATTCTTTTTCAGTGCCGGCAGCGGAAGCGGAGCCAAGTCATATTTGCCATGGCCACCGGGGACCATATCGAGGCTGACATGCTCAAAGGTGAAGACCATGCTGAGCTCATGATTGGCCGGATCCGTCGCCCGCCGCGCCGTCTCAATGGTCGAGCCCGGCATCTCGCCAACGGTGAGGAGATTTCGCTCGTCCAAGCCAACCGCAGCGCTCATTTCAACGAGGAACTCATCGAGCCGCGGACCGTTGGCGGTGAACGGGAAACAGAAGACACGGGTTTTGCCCGCAGGTGGCACGCCATCAACGAGCTCGCCCTTGGAAATCAGGTTGATCACGTCCATGCGGAAGCCGTCGATGCCACGATCGACCCACCAGTTCATCATGTCGTAG
>Ga0173483_10000353_pt1 | contig 12715 bp, 8 predicted proteins | sample NitcycUS178409R2_FD_122621 | JGI IMG/M metagenome (GOLD analysis project Ga0173483, IMG submission 122621) | Soil microbial communities from Arlington Agricultural Research Station in Wisconsin, USA - Nitrogen cycling UWRJ-S178-409R-2 (version... | ecosystem: Environmental > Terrestrial > Soil >...
ACGCTCAAGGACCACAAGGTCAGCGGTGACTGCCCGTTGACAGGTACACCCGGCCGACGAGACGCGGCCCGGCGCGGAGTCGGGGCACCGAACCGGCCGGGCGCACTCAGGGTCCACCCTGAGTGGCGGAGCGGCATCTGGGGGTCGATCCCCGGACGACCCCTGATGTGGTCGTGGTCGGACTGCGCCACCGTGGGTGGATGAGGACCCGCACCGGCGCCGTGACCAGGTTCGCCATCGCCGGCGGCGCCGCAGCCGCCCTCGTCGCCCTGGTCCTCCCCCGCGCCAGCGGCGCTGGGTGGCACGACATCGCCGGGGCCTTGTCCCGCCCGTCAGCCGCGCAGTTGGTGCTCCTCGGCGTGCTGTGGCTCGCCGGCCTGTGCGTGCACACGCCCTCGCTGACAGCGGCCATGCCGGGCCTGTCCCACCGGCGCGCGCTGCTGCTCAACCTCAGCGGGTCGTTCGTGTCGAACCTGCTGCCCCTCGGCGGGGCCGCAGGCACCGTCGTCAACTGGCGGATGGCCCGCACGTGGGGGTTCAGCTCCGGTGCGTTCAGCCGGTGGGCGGTGGTCACGAACCTCGCCGACACCGTCGTCAAGCTCGCTCTGCCGGGAATCGTCCTGTGCTGGTTCGCCGTCGGCTCGACCGCACCGCCGCGAACGGTCGGGACCGCGGCAGCGGTCGGGGCCGCGGTGCTCGTGGTCACCGTGGTCGGGGTCGCCCTGGTGGCGAGGGACGACCGGATGCTGCGCCGCGCGGGACGCTGGGCCGACCGGGCCGCGGCGAGAGTCCGGGTGATCCCCGATGCGCCGGAGGGCTACGGCGAGCGGGCCGCACGCTTCCGCTCCGACTCGGCGCGGCTCGTCCGCAACGGGTGGGGTCGGATGCTTGGCGGCAAGCTGGCGTACGCCGCACTCCAGGCGGTGCTGCTCTGGGCGTGCCTGCGGGTGGTCGGTGGCCCGGTCGCCCCCCTCGTCGTCGCGTCGGCCTTCGTCGTCGAGCGCGTGCTCTCCATGGTCGTCGTGACCCCTGGGGCGACCGGCGTCGTCGAGGTGGGGATGGTGGCCGTGCTCGGCGCCCTCGGCGCTGAGCCCGCCGCGGCCGCCGCGGGAGTGCTGCTCTACCGCGGGCTCGTCGTCGGGATGGAGGTGCCCGTCGGTGGTCTGGCGCTGCTCGGGTGGTGGGTGGGCACCCGCCGGGGCGCCCCGACGGTCGGCGCGCGACCCCACGTCGCGGCCGCGCGCCCCACTCGGCCGCAGCTCCTCCTCGTACCCGTGCCCGTCGGGGCGCTGAACCGCAGGGAGCCGACCCTCTCGTCGCGGAGATGATCGGCGAAGAACGACGCCGCCATGCCACCGGCGAACCGGGCCGGCGGTGCAGGGGCCCGACCTAGGGTGGTGCGCATGCCCGAGCCCACGAGCGAGCCGTCGAGCACGGCGACGGCACCGACCGTGGATCCGCCGGTGGCCGGGACGGAGCCGATGGGGCGGCCGCGAACCGCGGTCCTGAGCGCGACCGTCGCCGTCGTATCGCTCGTCGGCGGGTGGACGTGGGCGGCAGCAGTGCAGCCGGGCGGCTTCGACGCCCGAGCCGAGTCGATCAGCGCCCTCGCGGCGGCGGGGACGCCGCACCGGTGGATCATGGCGACCGCCCTCCTGCTCACCGGGGCGGCACACGTCGTCACCGCGTGGGCGCTGGTGCCCGCACGACGCAACGGCCGGATCCTGCTGGCGTCCGCCGGGGTGGCCACGCTCGCCGTCGCCGTCCTGCCGCTCCCGTCGCGCACGGGCTCGTCGGTGGCGCACACCACCGTCGCCACGCTGTCGTTCGTGCTGCTCGCCATGTGGCCCTGGTTCGCCGCGCGACCCGACGGCCCGATGGCGCTGGAGCAGCGGGTGGCCCGGCCGGCGGCCGGAGTGCTCACCGTGGCGGTCGCCTCGCTCGCGATCGGCCTCGGGGGCAACGAGTTCGGCCTCCACGAGCGCGTGGTCGCCTTCCTCACGGTGGTGTGGCCCCTCGTCACAGCGGTCAGCACCTGGTGGTGGGCGGGGCACCGGGTCGGCTCCCGGCGGGTGCGCCACGTGCTCGCGGTCGTCGGGCTGGTCATCGCCTGCGGGGCAGCGGGCACCTCGGCCACGGCCATCGCTCCCGCCACCGCGCAGACCCGTCACTACCAGGCGAGCGTGGCGCTCGACCCGAACCCCCTGAACAGCGGTGAGCTCGTCGCGACCACGGCCTTCGGCGACCTGCGCCTGGAGTTCCAGGGGATCGCCCCCGGCATCCGGGCCGTGCCGCAGGTCAAGGCGAACATCGCCGAGGTGCTCTCCCGCCCCGGCGTCAGCCTCGCCAGCCTGCGTCCCGGCCCCGAGGAGCTGAGCACCGCGATCCGCGACGTCGCGGCCGCCGTCATGGTCCGCTTCGCACTCGGTGCGCTCGCCGTCGTCGCCGTCGTGCTCGCCGGGTACGCCGTGCTCCGCCGACGCCGCCCGCCCCCGGCGCTGGTCGTGGCCGGGCTCGTCGGTTGGCTCGCGTCGACGGTCATCACCGGGCTCACGCTCTTCACGACGTACCAACCCGACCGTCAGGAGACGTTCACCTCGACGGGGGTGCTCGGCACGCTCCAGCGCAACCAGGGCATCCTCAGCGACGTCGAGAGCCGAGCGACCCAGGTGGCGCCCTACCTTCGCAACCTCATCGCCCTGTCGACGGCCCTGCAGCAGAAGTACGAGGCGGCGCCCCTGGAGTCCGACACCTCGCTGCGCGTGCTGCTCGTCAGCGACATCCACGCCGGCAACCAGTACGACCTGATGCGCACGATCATCGAGGAGGAAGGCATCGACGTCGTCGTCGACGCCGGCGACCTGGTCAACTTCGGCACGGTCGAGGAGGCCGAGGCAACCGGCCTGTTCGACGGCATCGGGTCGGTCGGTGTGCCCTACCTCTTCGTGCGCGGCAACCACGACGCGAACAGCGCGACCGACACCGCGATGCTCGACCGCCTGGCCACCCTTCCCAACGTGACCCTGCTCGAGAACGGCGCGGGTGACTACACCGAGGTCACCGTGCACGGGGTGCGGATCGCCGGCTTCAACGACCCGCGCTGGTTCGGCGACTCCGGCACCGGCTCGCCCGCCAAGCAGGCACCGGCCCGCGAGGCGTTCACCGCGGCGTATGCCGGGCGGCCGCCCGCCGACCTGGTCGTCGGGCACGAGCCGTGGGCGGTCGAGGGCCTGGCCGGCGGCGTTCTCGCGAACGGGCACATGCACTCGGTCGACCTCGAGGGCAACCGGGTTCAGGCCGGCACGTTCACCGGCGGGGGCCCGTTCACCCACTTCCTCGCCGACACCGGGGGTGAGGAGCTGGTCGGCCAGCCGTCGGCGTTCGACGTGCTCACCTTCGGCACCGACTGCCGGCTCGCCACGCTCACCCGCTACCGGTTCCGTGACGTGATCGAAGGGCGGCCGGCCTATGACGACGTGTCGCTCGTCAACGGTCGCCGGATCGACGGCCGCGAGGCCGACCCGGCCCGCACCTGCTCGGTCGACGAGCCACCGACGACCGTCCCGGTCCCAAAGGCGGCGACGACGGCGGCGAGCGCACCGGCATCCCCTTGACGTCGTCTCGCGAAGTCAGGAGCACTTCGCGAAATCAGGATGCGGTAACACCCTGACTCGGCGAAGTGCTCCTGACTTCGCGAAGGCGCTCAGGCCTTGAGGTCGGGGAACATGTCGTCGCGCCACTCGGTGCCCTCGGGGGCCCCGTCACCACCGGCGAGCTCCTCCTCGCGCGACCGCAGCTCGACCCGGCGGATCTTGCCGGAGATCGTCTTCGGCAGCTCGGAGAACTCCAGGCGGCGCACCCGTTGCCACGGCTGGAGGTTCTCGCGCGCGTACTTCAGGATCGAGCGTGCCGTGTCCTCCGTGGGCTCGTGACCCGGGGCGAGCACGACGTACGCCTTGGGCACGGCCAGCCGCACGGCATCCGGGGCAGGGACGACGGCCGCCTCGGCGACCGCCGGGTGCTCGATGAGGACCGACTCGACCTCGAACGGGCTGATCTTGTAGTCGCTGGCCTTGAACACGTCGTCGGTGCGCCCGATATAGGTGATGTAGCCGTCGTCGTCGCGGGTGGCCACGTCACCGGTGTGGTACCAGCCGCCGGCCATCGCCTCGTCGTTGCGCGCGGCGTCACCCTGGTAGCCGGTCATCAGCGGCAGCGGGCGCGCGGCGAGGTCCAGGCAGAGCTCGCCCTCCCCCGGCCCGTCGACGCGCTCACCGCTCAGCGGGTCGACGAGCACCACCGGCACCCCGGGTAGTGGGCGGCCCATCGACCCGGGCTTGAGCGGCGACCCCGGGGTGTTGCCGACCGCGGCGGTCATCTCGGTCTGGCCGTAGCCGTCGCGCAGGTCGAGCCCCCACGCGCGGTGCACCTGCTCGATGACCTCGGGGTTCAGCGGCTCGCCGGCCCCGACCACCTCACGCAGCACTCCCGGCCCACCGGACAGGTCGGCGTTGATCAGCATCCGCCACACCGTCGGCGGCGCACAGAAGCTGGTGACCTCGTTCTCGCGCAACACCTCCAGCAGCAGCCCGGCGTCGAACCGCGCGTACGACAGGACGACGATCGTCGCCTCCGAGATCCACGGGGCGAAGAAGCACGACCAGGCGTGCTTGGCCCACCCGGGGCTCGAGAGGTTCAGGTGCTTGTCACCGGGCTGCAGTCCCAGCCAGTAGGCGGTCGAGAGGTGCCCGACCGGGTAGGACACCTGGGTGTGCTCGACGAGCTTGGGGCGGGCCGTCGTCCCGGACGTGAAGTACAGCAGCAGGGGGTCACCGGGTGCGGTGCCCGGGTGTGGCAGCGGCTCGACGTCCACGGCATACGCGTCGTGCAGGTCCGCCCACCCGTCGGCGGGCCCGACGCTCACCCGCACGAGGTCGGCGCCGAGGTCGGTGAACTTCGCGGTCTGGTCGGGGGTGGTGACCACCGCCCGCGCCCCGCTGCGGGCCACCCGGTCGGCGAGGTCGGCGGCTCCGGCCGCGGTGGCGGTCGGCACGATGACGGCCCCGATCTTGGTCACCGCGAGCATGACGTCCCACAGCTCGACCTGGTTGCCGAGCATGAGCAGCACCGGGTCACCCCGCCCGACTCCGAGCCCTTGCAGCCAGCGACCGACCCGGTCGGACCGCGCGGCCATCGCGTCGAAGCTGATCTCCCCGCTCGAGCCGTCCTCGGCCACGACGACCAGGGCCGGCTCGTCGTTGCCGCGAGCGATCGCGTCGAACCAGTCGACGCCCCAGTTGAACTGCTCCCCGACGTCGGGCCAGACGAAGCGCTCGAGCGCCTCCTCGTGGCGGCCCCGCAAGGAGATCAGCAGGTCACGTGCCTCGCGGTACCGCTCCGTCGCGCTCATCCCCCCATGCTGGCACCGCGCCGGGCGGGGCGGAACCTACGGGCGCACCGTGGCGCGCTGCGCGACGTGCGCCTTGGGCCGGTCGGCGCAGCTGAGCGGCGCGTCGGGCAGGGCCTGCGTGACCACGTCGACGACGAGCAGCTCGGGCAGCGGGCCGCGGCCGATCACCTCGACCGTGGTGCGGTCACCGTCGACCTCGACCGTGCCCGGCATCGCGTCGTCGGCGGATGCCGGGCCGTGGGCACCGATGGCCGCGACGAGGGCGGCCTGCACGGCCGGTTCCCAGCGGGTGGTGCCGCGCAGGTGCGCCGGGTCGGTGCGGCCCTGCCAGTGGGCGCGGACGACCGCGACCGCGGTGTCCGGGTCGAGCCGGCCGAAGCAGGCCCCGTCGGGCAGCGACAGCAGCGTTCCGGCGAACCGGTGCCCACCCAGGTGCGTGCACTCCCACACCTGCTCGGGAAGGGCCCTGGCCAGGGACGCGACGATCGGCCGGCCCCGCACCGCGCAGCACGTGTCACGCGTTCCGTGGGTGCACACGAGCACCATCGGCTCGGCGTCCTCGTCGCTGGCCGAGAGGGTGGCGCCCAGGGCGTGGGCCGCCTCGCGCAGGTCGCTGGGCGTGCGCCACGTGCCGCGGACCCAGGTGCGACGCACGCTGTCGACAGCGAACCAGTGGTGCTCCTCGGCGCCCGGAGCGCGGCGTCCGGGGCGCCGCACGAGCAGCACCTTCCCGCCGACCGACGCGGCGGTCGTCTCGATCTCCACACCGAGCGGCCCGAGCAGCGGCTCGGTGTCCATCGGCTTCTTCGCCCACGGGCCCTGGTGCTCGATCAGCAGCCAGCGTTTCGCCACGGGGGCCGTACCGGCCTGAGGATCCCCCCGGTGCAGCGACGCGATCGAGCAGCGCAGGAGATCGGTCGGGGCCACCCCGCGATGCTATGCGAGGTGGGCCCGGCCGACCTCGCGCGGGTCGGGCGCGCCCTCATCCCCCGGCATCGCTGGAGAACACTCGGACGTCCCACGGCCCGAGCGGGATGCTCTCCCCCGGCCCGTGGCTCTCGCCGGTGAGCAGGTCCTTGACGTCGGTGGCCGGCGTCGCAGCGGCCGGCGCCCAGCCCCAGTTGTGGACGACGTGAAGGCGGCCTGACGTGCTGCCGCTGGTGGCCACGGTCACCGAGGCATCCGTCGTCCAGCCGCCGACGGGCGAGGGAACCAGCCAGAGGATGATGGCGGCGGCGAGCTCTTGGTCCGGGACCGTCCCGACGACCGTGATCCGCCCGGCGCCGACCGCTCGGGTGGTGACGGCAGCCCACCGGCCCAGGTGGGGGTGCGCGTAGGTGGCCAGTGCCTCGGCACCGTCGAGGACGAGGCCTTCAGCCAGGGTGGTCGCCGAACCAGCCAGCGTCCCCTCCACCGGGACCGGCTCCGCCAGGGACGACGTCTCCTCGTACCACGTCCCGGCGGCGGCGCTGAGGCGTGCCGGTGCCCGTTCGGAGCGAGCCCGGCCCTCGATGTCGCCGTAGCCGGTGAGTGGCCCCAGGACCAGGTGACCCCCAGCCCTGGCGTAGGCAGCCAGGTGGTCGAGGTCGTCGTCCGTCGCGGTGTAGAGGGCGGGGACGACGAGGACGGGGAAGCGGTCGGGGTCGACGTCGTGGAGCTGCTGGCGGCGGACCAGCCGCTGCTGCCGCTTGGCGTCGAAGACCCCACGGGAGAAGGCGGCCACGATGTGCCGGTAGGAGTCGGGGTCGACGTGCCCCAGCCCTTCGCCGCGCACCGGCCCCTGGGTGGCGAGGGCGAACTTGCTGTCCGAGTCGTAGAGCACCGCGATGTCGTAGTCCGGTGTCGCGTCCGCGAAGGCGTCGCCGACCTCGCGGAGCTCCGCGCCGATCCGGGCGATCTCGCGGTACGCACGCCCGGGGATCCCACTGTGCGGCAGCACGCCGCCCCAGTAGGTCTCGGCACCGAAGGGAAGCGTGTGCCAGTGCCAGTACTCGACCAGGCGGGCGCCGCGCGCCACGAGCAGCCAGGCCATCTGGCGCCATTGCCCGTCGTACGGGGAGTCGTTCATCGAGGAGTACCCGATCGAGCCCGCGTTGGTCTCGGTCACCAGGAACGGTGCCTGCTTCGAGGAGTACATGAGGTCGGCGAGGGTCGCCACCGCCCACGGTCCTCGGACGACCCACCCCAACGGCCCGGTGGAGCGCGGCAGGTCGCTCGGGTGGCTGAGCGAGTCCTGCATCTCGTAGTAGGCGTTGCCGCTCGCGACGTCCAGCCGTGCACTGAGTCCCACGTCATCGACGCCGGGCTGTTCGTAGGAGATGCAGGTGGTGACGAACCCGTGGTCTCCGGTGACGTCGCGGACGATGTCGGCCTGCCAGCCGATGAACTCCGTGACCATCTCCGCCTGGAACCGACGCCAGGCGAGGTCGTACTGGGGCTGGAAGTTGCCCTCCGGGTGCCACAGGTCGTCCCACCGCGAGAGGCGATGGGACCAGTAGACGAGGCCCCACTCTTCGTTCAGGCGCTCGACCGTCCCGTAGCGGCGACGCAGCCAGTCGGTGAACCGCTCGAAGACGTCGGTGTTGTAGAGCAGGCGCAGGCCCGGTTCGTTGTCGACCTGGAACCCGATGACCGCGGGATGGTCGCCATGGCGTTCGACGACCTTGCGGATCACTCGCTCGGCGTGGAAGCGGTATGCCGCGTGCGCGAAGTTGACCTCCTGACGGGCACCCCAGCCGACCCGGTGCCGAGTGGACGTCTCCCCGGCGATCTCCGGGTACAGCCGGGTCAGCCACATCGGCACCGCGTAGGTCGGGGTGCCCAGGATGACGCCGATGCCGCGTCGGTGAGCGCCTTCCAGGACAGGGTGCAGCCACTCCAGGTCGAAGACGCCGTCCTCGGGCTCCCAGGTTGACCACACCGACTCCCCGACCCTGATGACGGTGAACCCGGCGTCGGCCATCAGGTCGAGGTCGGCCTCGCTGTCGGCCCGGTGGTACTCGGCGTAGTAGGCGGCGCCGAAGCGGATCGTCACTGGTACCTCGCGTCGTTCTCGAGTAACGCCTGGGGTGTGCCGGCGTCGAGTTTCACCCGGGCTCAGCCGATGAGGTGCTCGAGGGCGAGCTGCTGGAGGCGGACGAAGCCGTAGTCGCGCTCGGCAGCCTTGTCGGGGTCGAACCCGTCGTCGGTGGCGAGGAAGTCGGCCACGCTCTCCCCGGCATCCAGCGTGGGTTGGGCCAGGTCGAACACTCCGGAGTACGCCATCGCCTCCTGGACGCGGGGGTCCGCGCGGAAGGCGCGGGCCTTGTCGGCGAGCAGCAGGTAGGTGGACATGCAGGCCTTGGCGGACTCCCACACCCCCTCCATGTGCTCGGTACGGGATGGCTTGTAGTCGAAGTGCCTCGGGCCGGTGTAGCGCGGGGCGTCGGGGTAGCCGGGGAAGCCGTTCTCGATGAGGTCGACGGTGAAGAACGCCGAGGTCAGGTCGCCATGGCCGAAGACGAGGTCCTGGTCGTACTTCAGGCCGCGCTGGCCGTTGAGGTCGATGTGGAAGAGCTTGCCGCTCCACAAGGCCTGGCCCAGGGCGTGGGTGTAGTTCAGGTTGGCCATCTGCTCGTGGCCGGTCTCGGGGTTGAGTCCGACGATGTCGCCGTGCTCGAGCTCGGCGATCAGGGCCAGGGCATGCCCGAGGGTGGGCAGGAAGATGTCACCGCGCGGCTCGTTGGGCTTGGGCTCCAGGGCGATCCGCAGGTCGTACCCCTGCGCCTTGATGTAGCCCGCTACGGTGTCCAGGCCCTCCTTGTAGCGCTCCATCGCGGCGTACACGTCCTTGGAGCCGTCGTACTCGCTGCCCTCACGACCGCCCCACATCACGAACGTGCTGGCACCCATCTGCGATGCCAGGTCCACGGCCCGCAGCACCTTGCGCAGCCCGAATCGGCGCACACCACGGTCGTTCGACGTCAGCCCCCCGTCCTTGAACACCGGGTGGCTGAACGTGTTCGTGGTGACCATCTCGATCACCAGCCCCGCGTCGTCGGTGGCCTTCTTGAACCGGCCGACGATCTTCTCCTTCGTCGCGTCGTCGGCGTCGAACGGGAACACGTCGTTGTCGTGGAACGTCACCCCCCACGCACCCAGCTCGGCCAGCCGCTCGGCGTACTCCCACGGGTCCAGCGCCGGCCGCGACGCCGACCCGAACGGGTCGACCCCCAGCCAGCCCACGGTCCAGAGGCCGAACGAGAACTTGTCCTGCGGGGTCGGCTGACGGCTCATGAGTCACTCCTGATGGTTGGTGCGGACTGGGTCTTCGGCTCGATGTGATGCAGTTCGAAGTAGTCGAAGGTGGCCTCGAGGTCGCGGCGGTACCCGTCCACGCACGCGAGCCCGACCATGGTGCCGGAGAAGCCGTCGACGCTCTCGTCCGACATGAAGGTGGTGTCGAGAGCCGGGCCGAGGGGCGCGCGGTCGTCCGGTTCGTCGGCCGGCGCCCACCAGAAGCGGACGGTGCCGACGTCGAGGTCGGCGCCGAGCACGATCGGCCCGTCCGGCACCGGTTGCCGCGTGTCGAGGAGCTCGGTCTTCACGCCTGACGTCACGCAGAGCACCGCTGCGACCCGGGCACCCAGGCTCTCGCTGGCGTAGAGCCGGGCATACAGGAAGTTGCGCTCGTCGTAGAGGACGACCAGTCCCGCCGACTGTGAGAAGTGACGAGGTGCCACGTCGAGGCGGGTCTCGACCGACGCCACGAAGCCCTGCAGCGGAGTTGCCACCACCGAGCTCTCGTGGCGGGACGTCACGGACTCACCGCCACGAAGGCGTAGGCCGGGACGGTCGCTCGCCACCTTCAGCCAGCGATCGCTCGCCGGTCGTCGCAGGGTCGAGAACCAGAGGTCGAGGCCGGGGCCCTGGAACTCGGTGCGCCGGACGACATCCGCGGGGGGAGCGCCCGGTGCCGAGCCGGCCGGCGACGGCGTCTCCAGCCCGGCCACGGTCCCTCCGGCGCTCAGGCGCAACCACCCGTCGTCGGACCAGCGGACCTGTTGCACCGCGGTCTCACGGCCGAGGGTTGACCGGTGGTCGGGGCCGATCGGGCGTGCGCAGAGGTGGGCGACGTACCACTCGCCGTCGGGAGTGCTCACCAGGGAGCCGTGGCCGGCCTTCTGCAGCTCGACGTCCGGGTTGAACCGTTCGAGCTTGAGGTGGTCCGGATCGCCCCGCCCGGGGATGCTGGCGGGGTTGCTCGTCAGGAACGGGTTGAGCGGGTCCGCCTCGTACGGCCCCTCGATCGTGGCGGACCTCGCCAAGGTGACTCCGTGCGCGTACCCGGTGCCTCCCTCGGCGGCCATGAGGTAGTACCAGTCGCCGTGCCGGTACAGGTGGGGCGCCTCGAGGCAGCCACGGTCGGAGCCACCCCGGTAGATCCGGCGGGACTCCCCGACCAGAGCGCCTCGGTGCGGGTCGTACTCGTCCAGGACGATGGCGCCGGGGTGTTCGTAGCCGTCCCGTGGGTCCCACTCCAGCGCCACCAGCCAGTGCCTCCCGTCTACGTCGTGGAGGAGTGACGGATCGAAGCCGACGCTGTTCAGGTACGCCGGCGCGCTCCAGGGCCCTTCGATGCGCGGGGCGCTCACCACGTAGTTGTCCACGTCGAAGAAGCGCGCCGCGGTGCTGCGCATCACCGAGTAGGCCAGGTAGAACGTGCCGCTCGCGGGGTCGTGGCTCAGGTCGGGCGCCCAGATGCCTTCGTGGCTCGCCACGCCTCGCAGGTCGTGGGTGCCCGGCGCCAGGGCGTGCCCGACGAGCTCCCACCGCTGCAGGTCCCGTGAGTGGAAGAGCCGGATCCCGGGCTCCCAGACCATCGTCGAGGTGGCGAGGAAGTAGTCATCCCCGGTTCGCACCACCGACGGGTCGGGGTGGAAACCGGGGATGACCGGGTTGCGGATCACGGATGTCGCTTTCGTCGACCCTTGACGGCCGGCCTCAGGTACGAGCCAGCGAGGTCGAGCCGGACCGCTTGCGAGTCAGGGCGTCGATGGTGGCCGCGAGCATGAGCACGCCGCCGGTGACCATGAACGTGATGCCGGCGGAGTAGCCGAGCAGGCCCAGGCCGTTGGTGATCATCGAGATGAGGAACGCACCGACGGTGGCCTGCATGAGGCGGCCCCGGCCACCGAAGAGGCTGACACCGCCGATCACGGCAGCACCCACACCGGACAGCACGACGTCGCGGCCGGTCGAGGACTGCACGACTCCCACCTGGCTGATGGTGAACAGGCCCGCGACGACCGCCAGGACCGAACAGATGATGAACGCCGAGATCCGCACCCGGGTGACGTTGATACCGGCCCGTCGGGCGCCCTCCGGGTTGCCGCCCACTGCGTAGATGTGGAGGCCGAAGCGGGTCCGGTCCAGGACGAGCTGACCGATCCAGAGGATGGACAAGGCGAGGGGCACCACGATCGGCACCCCTTCGATCACGAACACCCCGGTGGAGCGGTTCTGGTTCAGGAAGAACACGAGGAAGCCGACGCCCACCACCACGGCCCCGAACTGCAGCCACAGCATGCTGAGGGGTCGCACCGGCATCTTGTACTTCTGCCGCCGAGCGCGGTCGTAGAACGAGGTGGCCAGCGAGATGCCGCAGACCACCGCGAACATCAGCCACCCCGCCCAGATGGGCATGCTCTTGTTCATGATGGCCAAGACGGCGGGTTCCTCGATGCGGTACGAGCCCGCGTCGCCGAGCAGGACGAGCATCAGGCCTTGGAAGGCCAGGAACAGGGCCAGGGTCACGACGAACGAGGGGACCCCGATCCTGGCGACGAAGAAGCCGATGCTCGTGCCGATCAGGACCCCGGCGAGCAGGGCGACGACCAGGGCGACGATCCAGTTCCAGTGCTGGTCGTTGAGCAGCCGGATGAAGATCGCCATGCCGACGCCGCCGGTGATGCCTGCGGACAGGTCGATCTCGGCCATGATCAGCAGGAAGGTGAGGGCGATCGCGAGGATCATCAGCGCGGCGGTCTGGGTCAGCAGGTTCGCGATGTTCTTGTTCGTCAGGAAGAACTCGCTGAGGAAGGAGAACAGCACGCCCAGGACGAGCACGCCGGCGAGGGCCGGCAGCATGCCCATCTCGCCGGAACGGACCCGACTGAGGTAGTTCTGGAACTGCTCGGAGAGGCTCCCCTCGTGTCCGGTCGCGATCGCTTCGACGGCTGCGGCGGCAGCGTCGGGGTCGGGGTCGGTGCGGATGTCGGTCATGTCAGACGCCTTCCACTACTGCCGGGTCCTTGATCTTGCTTC
>Ga0173483_10000354_pt1 | contig 12710 bp, 10 predicted proteins | sample NitcycUS178409R2_FD_122621 | JGI IMG/M metagenome (GOLD analysis project Ga0173483, IMG submission 122621) | Soil microbial communities from Arlington Agricultural Research Station in Wisconsin, USA - Nitrogen cycling UWRJ-S178-409R-2 (version... | ecosystem: Environmental > Terrestrial > Soil...
GAGATGATGGCGACGCTCGTACCGGCCCTCGGGGTCGAGATCGACGCCAACATCGCCACCGTCCTCACTGCCGGGATCGTGCAGGACACGCATACCTTCGCCCATCCCAACGCCACTCCGACCACGCTGCGCGTGACCGCTGATCTCGTCGAGGCCGGCGCGCCACTGTCGGCGATCCATCGGGCGATCTACGCCGACAAGCCGTTCAGCACGATCGCCCTGTGGGGCCGGATCATGAGCACGGCGGCACAGCGTCGCGATGGCCGGATCGTGTGGGCGGTCATGACCCGCGCCATGCTGGACGACACCGGGACACAGCCGGTCGCCAGCGAGGGCTTCATCGACCTCCTGGCATCCACGAAGGCGGCGGACGTCACCGTCCTCTTCAAGGAGGCCGACGCGTCCGAGGTGCGCGTGAGCGTTCGCACCTCGGCCCGAGCCGACGCCGTGGCGATCACGGCGGCGTTCGGCGGAGGAGGACATGCCCGGGCGGCCGGCTGCACTCTCGCGCCGCCGCTGGAGGCGGCCGTCGAGCGCGTGCTCGACGAGTGCGAACGCGAGCTCGATCGCGCCGATGCTCGGGGTCGTTAACCTCGACAAGCCGGTCGGGCCGACGAGCCACGATATGGTCGATCTCCTGCGTCGGTTGACAGGGACGCGGCGCATCGGCCACGCCGGGACGCTGGATCCGCTCGCCTCGGGCGTGCTTCCGATCCTCGTCGGCGCCGCGACCCGCTTCAGCGAGGAGCTGACCGGGGGTCGCAAGCGCTACGAAGCGCTGATCCGTCTCGGTGAGCGCTCCGCGACCGACGACGCCCAGGGACCGATCGAGCCGACCGATGGGCCCATCCCATCTGACGAATCCATCGCCGCCGCGATCGCCGCACTCGTCGGCACCTACGAGCAGCGGCCACCCGCGTTCAGCGCGCGGAAGCTCGACGGCCGGACCGCCCACCGCGCGGCGAGGGCTGGGGACATGATGGATCTCCCACCGCGACTCGTCACCGTCGACGCCGCCGACCTCCTCGGCGTCGAGCGAGCCGAGTCGACGGCCGACGTGCGGATCGACGTCCGATGCGGCCCGGGAACCTACGTGCGCTCCATCGCTCGCGACATGGGGGAGGCGCTCGGCTGCGGCGGCCATCTCCAGGCCCTCCGGCGCACGGAGGCCGCCGGCCTGCGCGTGGACGATGCCGTCTCCCCGACGGACCTGGAGCGCCTCGTAGATGACGGGAGGCTCCCGGAGGCGATCCTGCCCGTCGACCGGCTCCTTATGCTGCCATCGGTCGTGCTTGCATCCGACGCCGCATGGCGATTCGTCCACGGTTCGGCCCAGGCGATCGATGGCGCCGGCGACTCGGCTCGCGTCAAGGTGTTCGACGCGGATGACCGGCTCCTCGGCGTGGGCTCGCTCCTCGCCGGGGAGCTGCGACCCGAGAAGGTCCTGCCGCTCGAGCGTTCCGAATGAGCCTGAGCGTGCCTGATATCGGACCGGCGGTCGTTACGCTTGGCGTCTTCGACGGCGTGCACGTCGGCCACCGCCAGGCCATCGAGGTGACCGCCGTCGCCGCTCGGGCCCGCGATGCGGCATCGGTGGCGATCATCTTCGACCCGCCGCCGATCGAGATCATCCGGCCGGGGACCCTCGTCCAACGCCTCCTTCCACGGGACCTCGTGGCCTCGCGTGTCGCCGATGCCGGCGCGGATCACGTCCTGGAGGCAAGGTTCGACGCCGCGCTCCGCGAGATGGCCCCGGAGGAATTCCTCGCCGCCCTCGCGCCGGGCATCGAGCTGCGCGGCGTGGCGATGACCCCGGACAGTGCGTTCGGCCGTGACCGGGCGGGCACACTCAAACGCGTGGCGGAGATCGGCGCGATAGCGGGGTTCGACGCCATTGCCATCGAGCCGCTGCTCGTCGAAGGCGAACCGGTCTCTTCCACGCGTGTCCGGGCGGCGTTGGCGGCCGGCGACGTCGCAACCGCGCGGCGCCTGCTCGCCTCGCCACCGCTCCTCCGCGGCACCGTCATCCACGGCGACCGGCGGGGGAGGGAGCTCGGATTCCCGACGGCCAACCTCGCGTTCGCGTACACCCCGGCGCTCCCGGCACTCGGAATCTACCTCGGGGCGATCGCCGTTCCGGAGCGGAACGTCGGGCCTGCGCACCCTGCGCTCGTCAGCGTGGGGGTGCGGCCCACCTTCCACGACGAAGGTCGCGTGCTCGTCGAGGTGTACCTCCTCGACTGGGACGGCGACCTGTACGACTCGGAGCTGACGGTCGAATTCACTGTCCGGCTGCGCGAGGAGCGCCGATTCGAGTCGGTCGAGGCGCTCGTCGACCAGATGCGTGCGGACGAGGCGGAGGCGCGCAAGCGCCTTGGCTCGGGCCCTGGTTCCTCGATGGCGACCGCCCGGCTCCTCTGGTAAACTCGCACGGTTACGGAATCGAATGTGGAGGAATACGTGCCGCTCGACAAGGACACGAAGAGCGCGATCGTCGACGAATACGCCACGCACGACGGCGACACAGGGTCGCCCGAGGTGCAGATTGCGCTTCTCACCGAGCGGATCAAGTCGCTGACGGATCATCTGCGCAGCTATCCCAAGGACAACCACTCGCGCCGCGGGCTGCTGAAGCTCGTCGGGCAGCGACGCCGGTTGCTCGCCTATCTCGTCCGCAATGACGTGGACCGGTACCGCTCCGTGATCACCGGACTGGGACTGCGGCGCTAATCACCAGTGCGATCGACCCACGCCCGCAACGGACCTGGGTCTCGCTCATCAAGAACATCGAAACCATCGCGGGACTCCGCCTCTGCCTGACGCCTGCGCTCGCATCGCGGCGAGCGCGCCACGCAGATCCAGCGCCGGACACCCGCCCAACGAATCTGGAGGATTCACTTGTCCATCAAGCATGAGGCCGAAATCGGCGGCCAGGTCTTCAGCATGGAGGCCGGCAAGCTCGCCGAGCAGGCCGATGGCGCCGTCATCGTGCGCTACGGCGACTCCGTCGTGCTCGCCACGGCCGTCGCATCCAAGGAGCCCCGCGAGGGCGCCGACTTCTTCCCGCTCACCGTCGATTACGAGGAGCGCATGTACGCCGCCGGCAAGATCCCCGGCGGATTCATCAAGCGCGAGTCGCGACCCTCGGAGGCCGCCATCCTCGCGATGCGCCTCACCGACCGGCCCATCCGCCCGCTCTTCCCGAAGGGCTACTACAACGACGTCCAGGTCGTCCTGACGGTCCTCTCGACCGACCAGGAGAACGATCCCGACATCCTCGCCCTCAACGGCGCCTCGGCGGCGCTGAGCATCAGCCACATCCCGTTCATGGGCCCCATCGGCGCCGTGCGCGTCGGCCGCATGAACGGCGAATTCCTGACGAATCCCACGAACAGCCAACTTGCCGAGAGCGAGCTCGACCTCGTGGTCGCCGGCACGCGCGACGCGGTGATGATGGTCGAGGCCGGCGCCAAGATCCTGCCCGAGTCCGTCATGGCCGACGCGATCGCCTACGGTCACGCGGAGCTGCAGAAGTCGATCGATCTGCAGGAGAAGCTGATGGCTTCGGCAGGGACCCCGAAGAAGATGCCGTTCGTGGGTCCGAAGGCCGCATCGGTGTCGCAGCTGGGCAGGCTCCTGGCGGACGGCAAGTCCGAGTTCGTGATCTTCGACCTCGAGACGACGTCGATGAAGCCCGAGAACGGCTACATCGTCGACATCGCCGCGCTCCGCGTTCGTGACGGCCAGGTCGTCGATCGATTCGAGTCGCTCGTCAACCCGGGACGTCCGATCGTCGGGCACCAGGTGCATGGCATCAGCACCGATGACGTCGCCAACGCGCCGACGGCGGCGGAGGTTCTCACTCGCTTCACCGAGTGGGTGGGGGAGACCCCGGTCGTGGCGCACAACGTGAGTTTCGACCTCCCGTTCGTGCTCCGGCACCTTCCGAACGACGTGAAGTGGGAGCCGGGCGCGGTCTTCGACACGCTTGAGCTCGGCTACCAGCTCTATCCCGACGCCGGCACGTGGAAGCTGCCCGACCTCGTCCGCTTCATCTTCGGACGCGAGCACGTCGTCGCGCACCGCGCGATGCCCGATGCCGAGGCCACGGCCGAGCTCTTCCTGCACTTCACGCAGGGCCTTTCCGAGCGTCTCGACGCGATCCGCGAGGACATCGCAGCTGAGATCCGGCGCGCCCGTGAGAGCTACAGCCGCTCCGAGCAGGGCGAGCAGATGGAGGACATCCGACGCCGCCACGGCATCGGCTCCGCGCTCATGGACGTCATGACGAAGGCCACCGTCCGCGAGCTCGTGCTGAACGAGAACATCCGCATCGACGGCCGCGATACGAAGACGATCCGTCCGATCAGCGTGGAGGTCGGCGTTCTGCCGCGAACCCACGGCTCGGGGCTCTTCACCCGTGGCCAGACCCAGGCCCTCTCGATCGCCACGCTCGGTCCTTCCAGCGACGTTCAGCGCATGGACACGATCAGCCCGGAGACCGAGAAGCGGTACATGCACCACTACAACATGCCGCCGTACTCGGTCGGCGAGGCGCGCTTCATGCGCGGGCCCGGTCGCCGCGAGATCGGCCACGGCGCGCTGGCGGAGCGGGCGCTCCTGCCGGTGCTCCCCAGCGCCGACGAGTTCCCGTACGTCATCCGCGTGGTGAGCGAGGTCGTGAGCTCGAACGGCTCGACCTCGATGGCGTCGACGTGTGGCTCGACCCTGGCCCTCATGGACGCCGGCGTGCCGATCAAGGCGCCGGTCGCCGGCGCGGCGATGGGCCTCATCACCGACAAGGAGACCGGTCGCTACGCCGTCCTTACCGACATCACGGGCAAGGAAGACGCGTACGGCGACATGGACTTCAAGGTCACGGGCACCGCTGATGGCGTCACGGCGCTCCAGATGGACATCAAGGTGGCCGGGATCACCCCCGAGATCATGCGTGACGCACTGCAGCAGGCGTACGACGCCCGGATGCATATCCTCGGCAAGATGACCGAGGTCATCGGCGCCAGCCGCGAGGAGCTCAGCCCGTACGCGCCGCGCATCACCACGCTGAAGATCCCCGTCGACAAGATCCGCGACGTCATCGGTGCCGGCGGCAAGGTGATCCGCCAGATCACCGCCGAGACCGGGACCCAGATCAACGTCGAGGACGACGGCACGATCCAGATCGCCGCGACGAGCGGCGAGTCGGCCGAGAAGGCGATCAAGTGGATCGAAGGGCTCACGAAGGACGTCGAGGTCGGCAAGGAGTACCTCGGCCGAGTCACTCGGATCATGAACTTCGGGGCCTTCGTCGAGATCCTCCCAGGCAAGGAGGGGCTGGTCCACATCAGCCAGCTCGCCGACTACCGCGTGCCGCGGGTGGAGGACGTCGTGAGCATCGGTGACGAGCTCATGGTTGTCGTCACCGAGATCGACCGCATGGGCCGCGTCAACCTGAGCCGCCGTGCGGCGATGGAGCGGCACATGGCCAAGGCAGGCGTCGGGAGCGACGACCAGTCCTAGGCCGATGGCGCCGCCGCCACCGGGCGGCGGCGCGGTACCCTCGTGGTCGATGGCCATCGAGGGCACGCTGGCGGAGATCGCGGACGAGGTCCGGGTCTGCACACGTTGCCCGCTGGCGGCGCGTCGAACGCTCGCCGTCCCCGGAGAAGGCAACGAGCAGAGCGACGTCCTACTGGTGGGAGAAGGGCCCGGAGCCCGTGAAGATGCCACGGGCCGCCCGTTCGTCGGCCCGGCGGGACAGCTCCTCGACGAGCTGCTCCACGCCATCGGCTGGGCGCGTGAGGACGTCTTCATCACGAACGTCGTGAAATGTCGCCCTCCAGGCAATCGTGATCCGGAGCCGGCGGAAACCGCCGCGTGCGCCGGCTACCTCGACCGCCAGGAACGCGCGCTCGATCCCGCGGTGGTCGTCACTCTCGGGCGCCATTCGCTCCAGCGCTACCTGCCCGGGGCGCGGATCGGTGCCGTCCACGGACAGCTACGTCGCTCATTCTCCGGGCAGCACGTCTTCCCGATGTACCATCCTGCTGCGGCGCTGCACCAGGCCTCGCTGCGCGAGACCCTCTTCCGAGACGTGCGCGGGCTGCCGGCGGCGCTGCTGGCCGCGCGGGCGGCGCTCGACGCCGAACGGAGCACGGTCCTGGCGGAGCCGGTCGCGGTCGAGATCGTGGCCGCGGTGCCGGCGGACGTCGACGCCGAACAGATGACCCTCTTCCAGGAGCGCTGAATGTCGGACACCCTGCGCATCATCCCGCTCGGCGGGGTGGGCGAGGTCGGGAAGAACATCACCGTCCTCGAGGTCGCCGGGGAGATCCTCGTGATCGACTGCGGCCTGGCGTTTCCGGATCCGGAGATGCTCGGGATCGACCTCGTCATCCCCGATGCCACGTACCTCGCCGAGCACCGCGACCGCGTGCGAGGCATCATCCTCACCCACGGCCACGAGGACCACACCGGCGGGCTGCCGTACGTGCTGCCGAAGATTCCCGGCACGCCGATTTACGCGACGCGGCTGACAGAGGGCCTGGTCCAGGGGAAGCTGCGTGAGCACAAGCTGCTCGAGGGGACGCCGCTTCACGTCATCGAGCCCGGGCAGGAGTTCGTCGTCGGGCCGTTCCGGATCACGCCGTTCCGCGTGAATCACTCCATCCCGGACGGCGTCGGCTACGCGATCGAGACGCCGCTCGGCACCGTGGTCCACACCGGCGACTTCAAATTCGACCACACGCCTCCCGACGGTCGCCGTGCGGACCTGGGGCTGCTGGCCGAGGTCGGCAACCGCGGCGTCGCGTTCCTCCTCTCGGACTCGACCCGAGCCGAGAAGGAGGGGTACACATTGTCGGAGACGACCGTCGGCGAGAGCCTGAACCGGCTCGTCGGCGAGGCGCAGGGTCGGGTCATCGTGGCGACATTCGCGAGCAACATCGGCCGGGTCCAGCAGGTCATCGACGCCGCCTGGGCGCACGGGCGCAAGATGGTTGCCCTCGGGCGGAGCATGGAGCAGAACACGGCGATCGCGCTGGAGCTCGGCTACCTCGATGCGCGCGACGGGACGCTCGTCCGCAAGGACCAGCTCCAGCGGCTGCCAAAGGACGAGCTCGTGGTCATGACGACCGGGTCGCAGGGCGAGCCGATGAGCGGGCTAACGCGCATGAGCAACCGCGACCACCGCAACATCACGATCGAGCCCGGTGACACGGTGATCGTGTCCGCCAGCCCGATTCCCGGCAACGAGGAGGCCGTGGCGAAGACCATTGATAACCTCTTCAAAGAGGGGGCGATGGTCCACTACGAGCCGCTCGTCCACTGCCACGTCTCCGGGCACGGGTCGCGCGAGGAGCTCAAGCTCATGCTCGGGCTCGTCAAGCCCCGCCACTTCATCCCGGTGCACGGCGAATACCGCATGCTGGTCCAGCACGGTCTCCTCGCGGAAGGCGCCGGAGTCGACGTCGACAAGATCTTCGTGCTCGAGAACGGCCAGGTCGTCGAGTTCGACGGCCAGCGGGCGCGGATGGCGGGTAGCGTCACCGCCGGCGCCGTCCTGGTCGACGGGATCGCGGCCATCGACGGCATCGACGGGGTCGTCCTTCGCGACCGCAGGATGCTCGCGTCCGATGGCGTCGTGATGGTCGCGCTCACCGTGGACGGGTCAACAGGCCAGCCGGTCGGCATGCCCGATCTCGTGAGTCGCGGGTTCCTCTCGGATCCCGAGGACCCGCTCATGGCCGAGGCACGCGACCACCTGGTGGAGGCGCTGCGCCAGCCGCACGAGGATGAGCACGCCGCCGAGGCCGGCTACCTGAAGACGAAGATCCGCGACACGCTGAGTCGTTTCTTCCACCAGCGCACGAAGCGACGGCCGATGATCCTCCCGATTGTGATGGAGGTCTGAGCGTGGCGACGCGGCGACGGACCGCGCGCCGGCGGACGACCAGGCGCCGGCGGCAGACGACTCCGTTCGTCCTCAGCGGCCGCTTCGTGCGGGAGGCGCTCGCGCTCGTGCTCCTCTTTCTGGCCATCGTCAGCGTCATCGCGCTCTTCGCGCCGGACGCCGGTGCCATCGTCCGCCCGTGGCATGACACCCTGACCACGGCCCTCGGGTGGGGGATCGCCTTCGCCGCTCCGCTCCTTGCGGGATTCGCGGTCATGCTGTGGATGAAGACGATGCCGGCCGAGCGGTGGATGGCGGCATCAGGGGCGGCCGTCGTCGCCCTCGCGCTCCTTGGGATGTTCCACCTCGCCGTGGGTGGCACGGCCGATGCGATCGCCACCGGCCAGGGTGGCGGGGCCATCGGTTTCGGGGTGAGCACGGTGATCTCGGGAGCGGTCGGCACCGCCGGAGCGTGGATCGTCCTCATCCTCCTCGCGGTCGTCGGGCTTCTCCTCTACTTCAACATGACGATCGGCGACCTGGTGGCGAGCTACCTGGCAGACCGGGCCGAGCGTCAGGAGAAGGAAGCCGATCTGGCGCGACGGGCATCAGCCCGGCGTCCGCGATCCGCCGAGCCGATCGAGATCGCGGCGGCCGCCGCGGCGCGTCCGAACCTCCTCGACCGCGTCCGCGACCGCTTCGGCGGGCTGTCGGAGATCGACGATGAGCCCCCGGTGATCGTGCGGCGTGAGCGGCCGTCATCGGCATCGAATGGGAATTCGCCGCCGCGCGCCGCGATGCCGGTTGGTCCGGCACCGATCCACGAACCGGAGCTTGGCGCCCCACGGCCGACAGAGGAGCTCGAGGAGACGGAGGAGGCCCACCTGGCCGAGGTGGGGGAGCGCGCGCCATCCGACGCCGCTCTCGAGGCCGTTGAGCGTGCCTGGGAGCTCCCCGCGATCGACCTCCTCGCCGACGCCCCGGAGTCGAGCGCCGCGCAGATGGACCTCACGGCCAAGGGCCAGCGCATCCGCGAGACACTCGCGCACTTTGGCATCGGCGTGAAGGTGGCGAGGATCCAGGAGGGACCGGTCGTCACCCAGTACGCGCTCGACGTCGAGCCCGGGATCAAGCTCTCGCGGATTGAGGGACTCAGCGACAATTTGGCGCTCGCGCTGGCGGCGCGCAGCATTCGGATCGAGGCGCCCATCCCCGGCGAGCCCTACGTCGGCGTCGAGATCCCGAACTCCGCGTTCGACCTGGTGACCCTCAAGGAGGTCCTCGCCAGCCGCATCCACGCGGACATGGCGCGGAAGTCGAAGCTGGCCTTCGCGCTCGGACAGGACGTGGCCGGGCAGCCGTTCAGCGCGGACCTCGCGAAGATGCCGCACCTCCTCATCGCCGGCGCGACTGGCTCCGGCAAGAGCGTCTGCGTCAACGCGATCCTCGACAGCTTCCTCATGAGCGCGACGCCGGCTGAGGTGAAGCTCATCCTCATCGATCCCAAGCGCGTCGAGCTGGCGCAGTACAAGGGCGTCCCGCACCTGCTGTGCGAGGTCATCGTCGAGCCCGACAAGGCCGTGAACGCCCTGAAGTGGACGGTCGGCACCATGGAGAGCCGATACGCCGAATTCGCCGGCCGCGGCGTGCGCAACATCGCGGGCTACAACGAGGCGCTGCGCGCCGGCGAACCGCGGATGCCGTACATCGTGATCGTCATCGACGAGCTGGCCGACCTCATGATGGTCAGCGCCTACGAGGTCGAGGCGACGATCACCCGCATCGCGCAGCTCGCCCGCGCCACGGGCATCCACCTGGTCGTCGCGACGCAGCGGCCGTCGGTCCAGGTCATCACTGGCCTCATCAAGGCGAACGTCCCGTCGCGGATCGCCTTCGCGATGACGTCTGGAGTGGACTCGCGAACGATCCTCGACACGACCGGCGCCGAGGACCTGCTCGGGCGGGGCGACATGCTCTACCAGCCGATCGACGCACCCCGCGCGGTCCGCCTCCAGGGCGTGCTCGTCACCGACCAGGAGATCGAGGCGGTCGCCAGGCATTGGCGCGCCCAGGGCGGCCCTCAGTACCGCCCGGAGATCACAGCCCCGCGCCGCGATGGGAAGGGCGGTGGCCGCCCCGGCGAGGACGACGGCGAGGACGACGCGGATGCCTTGCTCACGCAGGCGGTCGATATCGTGCGGCGCTCGGACAAGGCGTCGGCGTCCCTCTTGCAGCGACGGCTGCGGATCGGCTATGCGCGGGCGGCGCGGATCCTCGACCAGATGGAAGACCGGGGCATCGTGGGTCCGGCGGACGGGAGCCGATTTCGCGAGGTCCTGGTCACGAGCGACGGATGGGGCGGCGACTATGCCCCGGAGGAGGATGACGACGAGTGACGGGCGAGGTCCACAAGCTCGGGGAGGTGCTGCGCACCGCCCGTGAGGCGAAGGGTGTCGACCTCACGCGCGTCGAGCGCGAGACGAAGATCCGGGAGCGCTATCTTTCGGCCCTCGAGGGTGGCGACTACCGCGATCTGCCGGGATCGGTGTACACCAAGGGCTTCCTCCGCAACTACGGGACCTACCTCGGGCTCGACCCCGAATACCTGATCGACCTGTACCGGCTCGAGACCGCGGCGCCCGCCGTCGAGAAGCCACGCATCGCGCCACCGCCGCGTCCGATCGCCGGCCGGCGATCGCGTGCCTTCGTCCTCACGCCCGGCCTCATCGTGGCCGCCATTCTCACTGTGGCAGTCGGTGCGTTCGTGGCCTACCTCGGCTACGAGCTCATTACCTTCGCGCGGACGCCCGAGCTGCGGATCACCGATCCGGCAGGCAACGTGACCGGCTACACCGAGCTGACCATCACCGTGCGCGGCACGACCGCGCCGAACGCGAGCGTGACGGTCTCGAATCTCACGGAGAATCCGACCGTGGAGGCCGATGCGGACGGCAACTTCGAGATGACCGTCGCCCTCGTGCCCGGCTCGAACCTCATGAAGCTCCAGGCTACTGATCCTGTGACCCGGCGTGTCTCTGACTTCGAGGAACGGACGGTCGTCGTCGTGACCGACCTTGCGAGCCCGTCGGCGGCTCCGGCAGCGTTCACGGTCACGGCGCCCGAGGCGGATGCGACGTTCCAGGGGCCCGTGGCCGTCGGTGGGACCACGATGCCCGGCGCATCGGTCCAGGTGGCGGCGACGCTCGTCGCGGCCGGCGCCCCGACGTTCACGATCACTGACCCGTCCGGCGCGGCGGTGCCCGTGCAACCCGTCGCCCCGGCGCCTCCGGCACCCGTCACGCTCACCTCCGACGACGCCGGCGCATTCAGCGGCGACGTCGCGCTCCTCGCGGGGACGTGGGACATCACCGTATCGGCAGACGGCGTCGAGCCGGTGACGCGGCGCGTGGTTGTGGCGCCGGCCGCGGGCCTCCATGGCGGCCTCGTCCTCGACGCAGAGTCCTACCTGGAGGTCGAGCAGGACGGCACACCGATCGCCAATGTGTCCGGCACGATCGCCGCGGACGGCACCCGCGTTGTCCTCGCGGCGGACGACGCACTCCGCATCCGCGCCGGGAATGCTGGTGGCGTGCGTCTGACGCTGAACGGCATCAGCATCGGCCCGATCGGCGAGGATGGGCAGGTCATCGAATGGCGCATCAGCCGGAGTGGAGGCTAAGGACCCATGGCAGGAGACTCATCGTTCGACGTCGTCAGCGACTTCGACCAGCAGGAGCTCGTGAACGCGCTCGACCAGGTGCGCCGGGAGATCGCCACCCGCTATGACTTCAAGGGCTCGAAGGTCGCCTTCGAACTCGGCAAGGAGGCGATCACGCTGAATGCCGACGACGAATATCGCGCCGGCACAGCGAAGGACCTGCTCGAGACGAAGGCGGTGCGCCGTGGCCTTAGCCTCAAGATCTTCGACTGGGGCAGGCTCGAACCGGCATCGGGTGGGACCGTCCGCCAGGAGATTCGTCTGAAGCGAGGCTTGACCAGCGACCAGGCGAAAGAGCTCGCCAAACGGATCCGCGAGGCGTTCCCGAAGACGAAGCCGGTCATCCAGGGCGACGCGGTCCGTGTGTCCGCAAAATCGAAGGACGAGCTCCAGACGGTGATCGCCGACCTCCGCGCTCTCGACTACCCGGTCGCCTTACAGTTCACGAACTACCGATAGCGCGCGCGGTGAGCCGGCCCCCATCCGACGCCGCGCTGGACGACGCCGCCCGGAGCCTCGGGCGGGCGCTGGTTCGCCGCGGCTGGCAGATGGCGGCCGCCGAATCGTGCACTGGCGGGCTGGTCGGTCATGTGATCACCCAGGTGCCACGCTCCAGCGATCACTTCCTCGGCGGGATCGTCAGTTACTCGAACGCCGCGAAGGAAGAGCTGCTCGGTGTCGCCGACGACCTCCTGCAGCGCACGGGCGCCGTCTCGTCAGAAGTCGCCGAGGCGATGACGGCCGGCGTTCTCGATCGCTTTCCGGCCGCCAACGTGGCCGTCGCCGTGACAGGCATCGCCGGACCGGATGGGGGAACGGCGGAGAAGCCCGTCGGTCTGACATATGTGGCCGCCGCGCTGCGTGACGGTACCGCCGTCGTCGAGCGACACGCCTGGTCCCATGACCGCGATGGGAACAAGCGCGCATCGGCGCTCGCCGTCCTCGAGCTCGCCACCCGCGTGGCGAGCGAGGAGTAGGGGAGTGGTCGAGCCGATCCGGCCAGGGGAGCGGATCCACGTCATCGGCATCGCCGGCTCGGGCGCGGCCGGGACGGCCCTCCTGCTCCAGCGCGCTGGCGCCATCGTCGATGGCTGCGACGCC
>Ga0173483_10000355_pt1 | contig 12709 bp, 16 predicted proteins | sample NitcycUS178409R2_FD_122621 | JGI IMG/M metagenome (GOLD analysis project Ga0173483, IMG submission 122621) | Soil microbial communities from Arlington Agricultural Research Station in Wisconsin, USA - Nitrogen cycling UWRJ-S178-409R-2 (version... | ecosystem: Environmental > Terrestrial > Soil...
GTGCACTTCGTCCGGTTGTGTTCTAGCTGTCCGCGGCGCGGCGGCGACGCCACATCGGCAGAGCACGCCAGAGGCGGCCGACGGCGATCGTGCCGATGGCCAGCAGCGCCCAGGTCAGTGCGGTGAAGGCGCCGCCGACAAAGGTGTGCGCCCCGCCGTTCACGGTGTAGGTCACGGGCGCTTGGAGGTAGCCGAGGCCGGGCCAGGTGAACGTCCCGGCGGCGTTTGGGTTGCCGGCCAGGATGCCGTCACCGAAGGCGTCCGCTGCGTCGAAGAAGAACGAGTTGAGCACCAAGGTGGTGGTCAGCAGGAAGACCCCTGCGGCCATCCAGGAGTGCCGCGGCCCGTGTCCGAGCTCGGCGTCGAGGTACTCGGCGGCCAAGGTGCTGCTGTCGCCCACGTCGCGCAGCGCGGTCGAGGTGCCGGTGTCGCGTGCGGCGTCCAGGAGGTTGCTGCGCAGCTCGCGGCGTCGCTCGATACGCGTCCTTCGGGGCAGGTCGTAGAGGCGCTGGTCCAGGCTCCACACCACCCGCTCGATCCGGAGACGGTCCATGAGGGTCACATCGGTGGGCATGTCATCGGCCTTTCGAGGGACGCGGGACGGGACGAGACAACTGCTGCGAGACCAGGTCGACCAGGGCGGTCCACTGGGCCGTGCCCGCTGTGAGGGCCAGGTATCCCGCTGCGGTGGGCCGGTAGTACTTGCGGGCAGGGCCTTCGTTGGACACCACCAGCCGGGCGGTCAGCCGCCGCTCGCGTTCAAGGCGGGACAGGGCCGGGTACACGGTGCCGGCGGCGATGTCGGTCAGGCCGATCTCGTGCAGGCGGTGCACGACCTCGTAGCCGTAGGACTCCCGTTCTGCGAGCACGTGCAGCAAGAGAAGGGACAGGACACCCTTGAGAAGCTGTGCGTCTTGATCTGGCGGCATGCGATCAAGTTACGCCTACTACTAGTTAATGTCTACTAGTAGGCCATCACCACACGAGAACTTGATGTGCGCTCTCTCTCGAGAGGCACGCGACCGCCTTGGTGAACGCTTGGTGTCGAGGAGCGTGATGGGCTGGCACACAAGGTCCACCGCGGCACGGGCTTGGCTTCGGTCGCCCCTGCGCGGCGCCGTAGACCTGATCGCGCAGGCCGGCGGCGGCGTGGTCGAGGGCTACCCGCACGACACCGGCGGGGTACGGAAGAAGAACTCGTCGTTCCTCGACAATGGCACCCGCACAATGTACGAGCGCGCAGGCTTCACCTACGACCGCCCCAAGGGCCTGGGCAACTGCGCGATGGTACGCACGGTGGCCCCGAGCCTGCGTAGCTGAGGCGAAGTTGACAATCCCTCAACTGCTCGAACATCCGCTGTCCTGCCGCCCTGCGGTAGGTGAACTCGCGGCGACAGGACGCACCTTGGCTGCTTGACTTGAGATGCTCCTCCGCCCGCGTCGTCGGGCCCGCGGGAGTGGAAGGACGCAACGTTGGTCCGGATGCCATGACCTTTCCGCCGGAGCATTCTGCTGCTGGCCCGCTCTTCGGATGTGAATGCCGTGCCCCGCTATCCGATGACCACGGGCTTGACACCAAGACACTCGGGATCGAAGTTGGCGACGATGTAGTCCCATGTCGACTTGGCCTCGTCCAAGGTGAAGTACGGCTCGCCGCGGAGGCACCAGTTCCACAGGAGCGACCAGGTCCAGATGGTGTTCTGGCGCGACGACACCATGATGCGGTCGAGTCCGTCGACGTGGCACAGGCCGAAGCAGTGGCCGAGCTCATGAATGGGTACGTACTTCCAGACGACGTCGGGGAAGTTGTCGATAAACGTCGCACCCGAGGCGTCGTGCCGGTCCTGACAGCTGCTCGACTCCAGGCTCGCCGCAAGACCTCGCAGGCTGTCGGTGTACTTGAACACTCCGGCTACCACCGGGTGGCACAGCTCGTGCCTTGCGGCAGCCTCGGCGGCTGGGAGCGACGGCGGAGTTTGGGCGCTCGCATCCGTCCGGTCGGTGCGGCCGAGCCGCGAGATGAGGAACTGCACGAGGGCGGCGCTCGGCGCGGGCTTGTCGAAGCCCGTGTGAACGATGTGCCGCGCCTCGGAGACCTCCCGAGTGTCGGTGGTGAAGTTCAACAGCAGGCCCAGTTGCAGACCCTTGTCCTCGGCAGCGGCGATCTTGGTCTGGAGGACGCCATCTCGCATGGCGAGCACGATGAACTGCGGCCCGTCGGTGCCACGCGAGGACAGGTAGGTGTCCAGCTCGTCCTCGTCGATCGGGTTGTCGAGCTCTCCGCCGCCTCCGCCGCCGACCACGAGCCCCTTCTTCAGCGTCTTGTAGCGCTTGCGGTTCCAGAAGCCCTGCGGATAGTCGAAGCCACAGAGCTCCTTGATGTTGATCGCGCCGCTCTCGTGCAGCACGACGAGGTTCGGCACGCCCGGCTCCGTGGGGGACTCGGTCTGCGAGTCCAGAACTGCCCGGTAGGCGGTGGCGTCCAGTCGCAGGCCGAACGCACCAACATCGAGGCGGATCGCTTCGGCGATCTCGGCCCGCGCCTGTCCCTCGTAGCGCTTGTCGAGCAGGCCGCGGACGTGGTCGCGCAGGGCCCTCTTGTCGAACTCGCCGCGGATGTAGTCGAAGGTGTCGCACAGGACGAAGATGCGAACGAGGTTGATGACGCCCTGCACGATCGTCGCACCGATCTTGATGAGGCCGTCGAGGATGCGCCGCCAATCGAGGGTGAAGATGCCGACGATCACGTCCCAGAGCCCACTCAGGACGCCCACGATGATGTCGACGACTGCGGCCACGATCTTGCACACGGTGCGCACCACCCACCGCCCGACCTTCTCGACGACCCATCGCACGACCTTGACCAGGACCCACACGAACCAGCACACCCAACCGCGCGGGTCGTACCAGGGGTAGTCCTTGCACTTCTTCTGCTGCTGGTTCTCCCACTCCTCGACGGGCCGGGAGACCTCTTCCTCGATCCAGACGTCGATCTGGGTGCAGACGCGTGCCATGCAGATCACTCCTTCCCGACGTTCGGGACGTTCCAGTGGGGGGGTGTCAGCGTTCGGCGAAGCTCCTCGCGGAGCTGGATCAAGCGCAGGCGTGCCCATGCCAAGCCGAGCAGCTTGCCGACAAGGGACCAGCCCACGACCCACGCCACCCCACGGCCGAGGGTGCCGGCGGTCGACCAGTCGGTGTCGTTCACGGCCAGGTGGGCGATAAAGAGCGCCAGCGCCGCGAAGGTGAAGATCGAGCCCAGCTCGCAGCCGCACGCCGCTTCCTGCTTGGCAATACCGCTACGGAGCTCGGCGGTAACGGTGTCCCGGCTGGACGACTTGATGCTGCTCATGAAAGACAAGAGGCGGTTGCCGAAACGTTGATACGTCCCGCCGCTCGTCGCCAAGTAGTTCCGCCCGATTACGACGTTCGCTAGAGGTCCAGGATGCGCGCCTGATGCGGCCGCCGCCGACTGGTGGCGCTACGACACACCTGTTGGCAGCTCTGTGCCGCAACGCAGTGGTCAGCAGCAGAGGTTGTGCATCGCGCGCGCGACCGCGCTGCAGCCGGACGTGCTGCTGATGGACGAGCCGTGCTCGGCGCTCGACCCGATCTCGACACTGGCGATCGAGGAGCTCATGAGCCAACTCGAGGCGACCTACACGATCGTCATCGTGACCCACAACATGCTGCGAGCACGGCGAACCAGCGACTCCACCGGATTCTTCAACCTCGACGGCGCCGGGCAGCCCGGTCGCCTCGTCGAGACCGAGCAGACCTTCAGCGACCCGAAGGACCACGCGACCAAGCGGTACATGAGCGGCAGACATCCCAGGTTCTGTTCGTGGGTCGCGGGGACAGCGGCACCGCACACTCGCGGCTGTTCAGACCTGCGGGTGCGCGCTGGCCCACCCGGAGAATGAGTGATGAACGATGGTTGGGATCGGCCACCCGGACCCGCACCGACGACGCTGCCGCCGCAGGTCAGATCGAGCGTCTGCGGACCAGCCAGAACGTGAGGCCGAGCAGGGCAAGTGAGACCAGGACCAACCAGCTCAGCTCGATCCACTGGAAGGTCCAGTACCGGCTGTCTGGCTGGTAGCTGTGCACCTGGATGTAGCCGTGGTCGCTCAGGTAGGTGATCGGGTCCGTCGGGGCAGGGCTGCCCGCTTCCACCTGGGCGGAGAACCCGTCCTCCCTCATCTGCACGCCGACCTTTTCCAGGACCGAGCTGACCTCGGACACGGGGACACCCACGCCGTCCTTGGTCCAGTGGTCGGCGATGTCCAGGCTCCCGACGGGCGGCTGGCCGGCGCTGGTGAGCGGGGTCAGCAGCTGCGGCCGCACCGTTGACGCCAGGTAGGCGAGGCCGAACCAGGCCGCGAAGCTGGAGGCAACAGCTGGGACGACCCGGCGCCAGATCAGTCCGGCGAGCACGCCTGCGCTGAGCCCGAGCAGGGTCCAGCCGAGCACCGCGACGCCGGTCGTCGGGAACGTCGAGGTGTCCAGCCGCTGGGTCGCGCCGGCGTCCACCACCGGTCCGTTTCGCCAGGCCACCAGGAGTCCGAGTGAGCCCATCAGCGCCGCGGTGAGGACCACGATCGGGATGATGATCGCCACAGCCCACCGCATCCGGCCGGCACCTTGGGTCCAGGAGTACCGGAACACGCCGGACTCGAGCTCTCGTCCGATCAGCGGGGCCCCCACGACGGCGCCGACGATGCCGGGCAGCATGAGCAGGAGCGGGCCGGTCAACCCGCGCTGGCCTTGGCCGTTGATGAACGAGTCCCATCGGATCCGGCAGGCATCGGTGGTGATCGGGGGGACGCAGCTCCCGAGGTCGTCGTACGCCGCGTGCGCCTGCAGGCCGGTGACCACCAGGTACGTCGCGAGGGCCGCCAGGAGGCCACCCAGGCCAAGAACCGTCGCCCGGTTGCGCCGCCGGGCCACCCAGGCCAGCTGGCGCAGCGGGACCGGACTGATCGCGGTGCCGGATGTGGGGACGGGGGCGAGCGTGGTCATCGGTGCGCTCCTTCGAGGACGCGACCTACATGGCGCCCGCCGGTGCGGAGATAGGCCATCGCGAGCTCCTCGATGCCGACCGGCCGGGCGTCATGCTCGGAGGCCGGCAAGGACTCCGGTGACCGGAGCCGGACGAGCTGCTGGGTCTGAGCACCGGCTGTGCTGGACTCGACGACCTCCCACAGGGGGTCCTTCGTGACCGGCCCGGACCGCGTGGTCACGAGACGGTGCTCGGCGAGCAGGTCGTCGACCGCCCCGTGGAGGCTGACCCGTCCGCCGGACATCAGGACCAGGTGGTCGGCGACGCGTTCCAGCTCGGCGAGGAGGTGCGAGGACAGCACCACGGACACGCCGTCATCCGCCATCGCCGCCATCACCGTTGCCATGAAGTCGTGACGGGCCAAGGGATCCAACGCCGCTGTCGGTTCGTCCAGGACGAGCAGCCGGGGGTGCCGGGCCAGGGCGAGGGTCAGCGCCAGCTGGGCCCGCTGGCCGCCGGAGAGCTGGCCCGCCCGCTTCCGCAGGTCGATGCCGAGGTCGCCGAGGCGCTGCCGGGCGTAGCCCACGTCGAAGGAGCGGTTGAGGTTCTTGGTCAGGTGGACCATGTCGGACACCGAGAATCCGCGGTAGACGGGCACGTCCTGGGCCACGAACCCGATGCCGTCCAGTGCCGACAAGGATCCGGGCCGGAGGTCGCCGAGCACGGTCAGGTTGCCGGCAGACGGTGCACTCAGTCCGATCACCAGGTTGAGCAACGTGGTCTTTCCGGCACCGTTCGGTCCGACCAGCGCAGTCAGGTGACCGGCCGGGATGGTGAGCGAGCAATCCTGCAGTGCCCAGGTGGTGCCGTACCGGCGACCCAGCTCGTGGGTCTCGATGATGTTCACGCTGCTCCACCTCCGCTGGTCCTGCGCCCTCGAGCGTCTGCGGTCGTGGTCGATCGCTCAGGAAAATCCCGCAGCGTGCTCTCGACCAACGCCAGCATGCCCTCGTCGTCCAGCCCCGCCGCAGCGGCGTCGTCGAGCCAGCGGCGCAGGGAACGTCGGAGGCTGGCGAGCTCGGGAAGGGACACCGGCGTCAGCGACGCATCGATGAAGGTGCCGGACCCCGGGCGCCCGGAGGCCAGCCCTTTGTGTTCAAGCTCGCGATAGGCCTTGAGCACGGTGTTCGGGTTGATCGCCAGATCAGCCACGACCTCGCGCACCTTCGGGAGCTGGTCGCCCGGCTGGAGAAACCCCAGACGCAGGGCGCCCTCCACCTGCTGGACGAGCTGCAGGTACGTCGGCACACCTGACGACGGGTCGAGCCGCAGGCGAATCGGCGACCCGTTTCCCCCTTTATCTAATGTCATAGGTAAAGCATGCCATTGAGGCGGTGGGTACGCAAGACGAAGGGCCAGAACCATCGATCACCGGTGCGCGCTCCGCACACGGATCGTCGCGGCGGTGCTGTATGGCGGCGTGTCCGGATGTGGCGGCTCGCGCGGCTCGCGGACGAGGCCAGCGCTCGGTATCGGCGAGCCCGTCCGCGCGCCGCTCGACGCCCAAGGCGGCGGCGAGACCGTCAGCGACCGCTGCCGGTTGGAGCCCGCGACGCGCAATGCCCGAAGAGCTCCAACATCGCCTAGTGCAGGCGGACCGTCTGACGACCGACCAAACTCGCCGAGGCTCGTGCCTAGCTTGCCTTGGCGGGGGACTGCTCCCATCCATCGCCGTGGGCCATGCGAACGGACGACGGCGACCCAATTCCGGGCAGGAGGGCGGCGGGAGCCTCCATGAGGGCAGCCGCCTGCTCGCGCGCCTGGCCGCCCATCTCCTCGGGTCCCTCCAGGCGCATCGCGCCGCACAGGTCGCAAACCTGCCAGGCCCCCCGGCCCCGAAGGACAGAGGGCACTTCGCGGACCCGCCAGGGGTGCTCACACGTGTCTGGGTCAGGGCCGGCATCCCTGCGCCACAGGCGCATGGCGAACTCCTCGTTCTGAGGTCGCGCGTCTGCATCCTCGGCCGTTGCCGTGTTGTCGAACAACCTCACCGGTGATTCTCCGCCTCAGGTGGGAGCGTCGCGGACCGTGGGTGACGGACCTCTCCAAGGGCGGGACGCGAAACGGCCTGACCTCAGACGTGGCGGGGCAAACCAGGCGGGCAAAACGCGTCCCGGGGTGGGTGCAGGCCAGCCCCGGGACGCTTCGGCCACGCATCGGGGGCATGAGTACGTGGGGCAGACGAGGATTCTGGCCCAACGACCTTTGGGGCACCTTCGCGTCCCCGAGCGCGTGGAGGGGCGGTTGGCCGCCGAACCCTCGCGCCTCCTGCACGACGCGAAGGCTCGGCAGCCCAACCAGGCCCTGTCGCGGCCGGAACGGCCGGGCCTTGATTCGCCGTCCGTAGTACGCCCCATACCACGCACGGCGGACCGGTGACTCCCATCCATTGGAAACCGATGACGGGACCCGTGTGCCCTGTTTCACGAAACCCGGGGCACCCCAAAGTTAGGGGTGTGGGCAGCGCGTCGAACCGACACCCACCTCAGACGACGCGGGGCGGGTCGCGGCCGACTCAGGCGGAAGGCGCGTCCCGGGGAGTCCCTGAGGCCTCAACCCGGGACGCTGAACCCAGACACCTGGGGGGGCAGGTGAATGGGCCTGACGCCTACTCTCGCGGAAGACCCTGAGCGCGACCCGTGAGCGGGCTGAACGTCCCCTGACCAACGCAGACCACGGACCGCCCCGACGTCAGTCGAGGGGGGCGACCGGGTCGAGCATCGACTCAAGGGCTGACCACGCGGGAGCCCAGGGACGAGACCCGTGGCCCGAGGGCGTCGACCGCGGCCTCGAACGCGACGATGGTGCCGTCGGGAACGGGGTCGGGGATCGACCAGTGGGCCCAGGCAGCGCCGTGCAGCTCCTCGTGGGCTCGGTCGCAGACGGTGATCACCAGGTCGCCCTCGTCGAGGGTGTCAGCGAGCAGCCGTGGGGCGACGTCAGGTAGCTCCAGGTGGTGGCGTCGCGCGGCGGCGAGTGCGCCTGGGTTGACGCGTTCGCCGGGGTGGGTTCCGGCGGAGGTGGCCGCGACGGGGCTGGCCTGTCGCCACAGGGCCGCGGCGAGGTGGGAGCGGGCCGTGTTGGCGGTGCAGACGAACACCACCCGGCGTGCTTTCGGCAATGGCACAGCGGTACGCGCAACCCGGGCGAGCCAGGCCTCCTGCCCGTTGAGCGAGAGGTAGGTGCGCCGCCCGTCGCCCTCAGAACGGCGGCGGGTCACCAGACCGGCATCCTCCAGGGTCTTCACGTGATGGGCCAGAAGGTTGGAGGGAAGCTCGGTCGCGGCGCCGAGTTCGGAGGAGGAGAGGTCGCTGGTCGCGAGCAGGTCGACGATCTGGAGCCGGTGCACGTCACCGACGGCGGCATGCAGTCGCGCTCGCCGGCCCAGCTCCTCAATTTGCTCACTGTTCATTGACTCAATATTGACTGAGCAACCTGACGGGGTCAAGATGTGATCGTGTCACCGTTCACCCAGCCACCGCTCGCGCGGCGCTTACTCGCCGAGCTCCTCGGCACCGCCCTCCTCGTCACCGTCGTCGTCGGCTCAGGGATCGCCGCGCAGCAGCTCTCGCCAGGCGCCGTGGGGCTACAGCTGCTGGAGAACAGCACCGCGACCGCGCTCGGCCTCACCGTGCTCATCCTGATGTTCGGGCCGGTCTCCGGCGCCCACTTCAACCCCGTGGTCTCGCTCGCCGACTGGTTCCTGGGCCGTCGCACCGACCAGGGCCTGCGCCTGACGGAGGTCGGCGCCTACAGCGCCGCCCAGGTGGTGGGCGCAGTGGCCGGATGCGTGCTGGCCAATGCCATGTTCGAGGTCGGCACCTCGATCTCCACCAAGGACCGCACCAGCCCGGGCCACTTGCTCGCCGAAGTCGTGGCCACCGCCTTCCTGGTCGCGCTCATCTTCGCGCTCGCGCGCAGCGACCGCGGCGCGCTTGCTGCGCCGGCGGTCGGGGCCTACATCGGTGCCGCGTACTGGTTCACCAGCTCCACCTCGTTCGCCAACCCCGCCGTCACGATCGGGCGCATCTTCACCGACACCTTCGCCGGGATCGCCCCCTCCTCCGCCCCGCCGTTCGTCGTGGCCCAGCTCGTCGGGCTGGTCGTCGGGACCGCGGCCGTCCTGACCCTGTACCCCGGCGTCGGCACCCACGCCGACGACGTCGTCATCCCCCACCCCGCCGACGCGTCCGACGCGTCCGCTCCCACCGCCCGCAGGAGCCGATGATGCCTCCCTCACCCAACGCCACCCACGGCAGCCGCCACGACGGGCTGATCGACGACCTCGCCTACTCCTACGAGGGCGTCTTCTCCCGCCAGACCGTCGCCGCCGCCGTCCACGCCGCCAGAAACCTCCTCGAGCCGACGGCGACCGTCAGGATATGTTTCCTGCCGGTCCTGGTCGCCCGCGAGGCCCGCGAGCAGCTGATGTCCACGGCGCAGGCCGACGGTCGGATCGCCAAAGACCGTGCCCGAGCTGCTGTTCGTGTGCGTGCACAACGCCGGCCGCTCCCAGATGGCCACAGCCCTGGCCGGGCACCCTCTCAGCGCGCCGCGTCCACGTCCGCTCCGCCGGGGTCGTCACCCGCCGCAGAGGTCAACCCGACCGTGATCACGGTGGTCCAGGAGCGCGGCATCGCCTTGACCACGCCCCACCCGAAACCGTTGTCCGACAGCGTCCTGCGGGCCGCTGACGTCATCGTCACGATGGGCTGCGGCGACAGCTGTCCGATCCTCCCCGGCAAGCGCTACGAGGACTGGGATGTCGCCGACCCAGCCGGCAGCCCCTCGAGGTCGTCCGCGACATCCGCGACGACATCCAGGCCCGAGAGACCACCCTGCTCCGCAGCCTCCTCACCTGACCCCGACGTCGCACCGAACCAGGAGAACCGCCATGACCGACCACACCGACGACAAGCCCTCGGTGCTGTACGTGTGCATCCACAACGCCGGCCGCTCCCAGATGGCCGCCGCGTACACCCGCCACCTGTCCGGGGGCGCCGTCGACGTCCTCTCCGCGGGTTCGGAACCCGCGGATCAGGTCAACCCCTCTGCGGTGGCCGCGATGGCCGAGGAAGGCATCGACATCACCGCCGAGACCCCCAAGGTCCTGACCACCGATGCCGTCAAGGCCTCTGACGTCGTCATCACCATGGGCTGCGGCGACACCTGCCCGATCTTCCCGGGAAAGCGATACGAGGACTGGGTCCTCGAAGACCCCGCCGGCAAGGGAGTGGAGTCCGTGCGACCCATCCGCGACGAGATCAGGACTCGCGTCCTGGCCCTGCTCGCCGAGCTCGGCGTCGCCCCCGTCGGCGTCTGATGACCACCTGGGGATCGCCGCCCGGCGGAGCTCTCGGTTGACCGGGCTCAGGCCTCGCGTGGTTCGGCCGGATCGAGGAGGGAGCGCATCGTGCCCTCGGGGTCGAGCCGGGTCAGCAACGCGTCGCCGATGGTCGTGAGCTGCCGGAGCTGGCTGCGCGAGAGCGGGTCGAGCACGTGCTCGCGGACGGTTGCAACGTGCCCGGGCGCGGCGGCGACGACCGCGTCCCAGCCGGCGGCGGTGAGCTCGGCGTTCGTGGCGCGCCGGTCCTCGGGGCAGGGGAACCGTCGGACGAGGTCGCGAGCTTCAAGTCGCTGAACGACGTGCGAGAGCCGCGGCAGGGTGGCGTTGGTGCGGCGGGCAAGAGCTGTCATCCGCAGGCCGCGACCGGGCGTCTCGGACAGCATGGCCAGGACGAAGTAGTCGAAGTGGCTCAGGCCCGAATCGCGCCGCAGCTGCGCGTCGATCACCCCGGGCAGGAGCTCGACCACGGCCACGAGCCGCAGCCACGCGGCCCGCTCATCGGCATCCAGCCATCTCGTGTCCACGAAGTGAGCCTACTGGATTACTTGAAGGAACAACTATTGTTCGGGCATTGTTACTTGTAGCGACAACAAGTCACCCCACTTCAAGGAGCACATCGTGGCGCACATCTCCATCATCGGGACCGGCAACATGGGCCAGGCCATCGCTCGGGTCGCAGGCCGCGGCGGGCACACCGTGCAGCTGCTCGGCCGCAACGAGCTCGACGCCGAGCTCGGCGACGTCGTCGTCCTGGCCGTCCCCTACACGGCCGTCGCCGACGTCCTCTCAGCGCGTGGCGCGCAGCTGGCCGGGAGGGTCGTCGTCGACATCACCAACCCGGTGAACTTCGAGACCTTCGACGGCCTCACCGTCGCCCCCGACGGCTCGGCCACCGCCGAGATCGCGGCCGCGCTCCCGGACTCGCAGGTACTCAAGGCCTTCAACACCAACTTCGCGGGCACCCTCGCCGCCGGCACGGTCGGGTCGCTGCCCACAACCGTGCTCATCGCGGGCGACGACGCCGACGCCAAGGCGCTCCTCGCCGGGATCGTCACGTCCGGGGGCCTGCGGGCCATCGACGCGGGCTCCCTGGCCCGCGCCCGTGAGCTGGAGTCCCAGGGGTTCTTGCAGATCACCCTGGCCGCCGGCGAGAAGGTGTCGTGGGCCGGCGGCTTCGGCGTCGTCGCCTGAGCAGCCGACACCACCACACCCCGACCACGACCACAACCCGGGAGCCCTCGCGCCATGACCGTCAACCCCGTCCGCCTCAACCACGCCGTGCTGTTCGTCAGTGACCTCGAGCGCAGCGTCACCTTCTACGAGCAGGCCTTCGCGATGGCGGTCATGGCGCGTGAGCCACGGGCGAACGCCGCATTCCTGCGCCTCCCCCGTTCCGGCAACCACCACGACCTCGGGTTGTTCGGCGTCGGCGCGCAGCCCCGCCGACCCCGCGGCTCGCTCGGGCTGTACCACCTGGCCTGGCAGGTCGACACCGTCGACGAGCTCGAGCAGGCCCGCACCACCCTTCTGGCGCTGGACGGCTACACCGGCGAGTCCAGCCACGGTGCGACGAAGAGCGTCTACGGGCACGACCCGGACGGCAACGAGTTCGAGGTGATGTGGATGCTGCCCCGAGCCGCCTGGGGCGAGTTCGCGGACGCCGCTCCGGTCGAGCACCTCGACCTGCCCGCGGAGGTGGCCCGCTGGGGTGGGGTGCGCACGGCATCCGAGCTCGTGCCGCGGGATCCGCGTTGAGCGCCGCCCCTGAACCGCAGCTGCACCTGCTGACCGACGCTCCCCCGGTTCGTCAGGCCTGTGCGGGCCCGTGGGGGAATCGGGCGGAATAGTTGAACAGTCAACTATGTTGCAAGGGGCAACACGACACACATCAGGTGGCGTGTCGAAACCCTCAAACCTTGCGAGGTCCCCATGCAGATCGGAATCTTCACCGTCGGTGACGTCACGACCGACCCCACCACCGGGCGGACCCCGACCGAGTACGAGCGGATCAAGGCCACGGTGGCCATCGCGAGGAAGGCCGAGGAGGTCGGCCTCGACGTCTTCGCCACCGGCGAGCACCACAACCCGCCGTTCATCGCCTCGAACCCCACCGCCACGCTGGCCTACATCGGTGCGCAGACCGAGCGGATCATCCTCTCGACCGCCACGACACTGATCACGACCACCGACCCGGTACTGATCGCCGAGGACTACGTCAAGATCCAGCACCTTCTCGACGGCCGCGTCGACCTGATGATGGGCCGCGGCAACACCGGCCCGGTCTACCCATGGTTCGGCAA
>Ga0173483_10000357_pt1 | contig 12691 bp, 14 predicted proteins | sample NitcycUS178409R2_FD_122621 | JGI IMG/M metagenome (GOLD analysis project Ga0173483, IMG submission 122621) | Soil microbial communities from Arlington Agricultural Research Station in Wisconsin, USA - Nitrogen cycling UWRJ-S178-409R-2 (version... | ecosystem: Environmental > Terrestrial > Soil...
GGAGAGAAGATGAGCAAGTCGCTGGACAACAGTGCGCTTGTTTCAGAGGTGATCAAGAGATTCCCTGCGCGTGCGGTACGGCTCTATCTGATTCAGCCGCACTATCGCTCGCCTATCGAGTATTCCGATGCAGCGATCGCCGAATCTGTGGCCGCGCTCGATCGGATTGACAATTTCGTTCGCCGAGCTGCCGAGGTGGTCGGGGTCACGGCCGAACGACTGCCGCCGGAATTCGTGACGGCTATGAATGATGATCTTGGTACGCCCACCGCTGTCGCAGTGCTGCACAATGTAGTACGGGAGGGCAATCTGGCGCTCGATGCGGGCGACACTGATCTTGTTGCGGCCCGACTGGCTGAAGTGATGGGCATGCTGGGGATCTTGGGCTTGGACGCCGCCAGCGGCGCCTGGGAACGCGGCGTCGATCAACAGCTGACCGCGGTTGTGGATGGCCTAGTCACCGAGCTGCTGAAGCACCGTGAGGCAGCCCGAGAACGCCAGGATTTCGCTGCAGCCGATGCCATCCGTGACTCTCTTGCCGCGCTGGGAGTCGAAGTCTCCGATACCCCGCAAGGCCCCCGCTGGCGGGTCCGCTGATGCCTGGGAACAGCCAACGCAAAGGCGCGGTCCGGCGTAAGGGCAGGGGCAATACCGCTGGTTCGGGAGGCCGGGTAAAGCGCGGGCTCGAGGGAAAAGGTCCAACGCCCAAGGCGGAGGATCGGCCTTATCACTCTGCCTATCGCAAGAAATCCGTTGCTCAGCGCAAACCCGGCCGGCCATCGACGTCCAAGACCGGGCGCCCTGGATCTGGCCCCGAATGGGTAGCCGGCCGCAACGCAGTCTTGGAGGCGATGGAGGCGGAGATCCCGATCCGGACCGCCTACGTCGCGGAGGGCGCCGAACGCGACGATCGGCTCCGCAACATCGCAAAGCTTGCGGCGAGCAGCGGCACAGCATTGCTCGAAGTGACCCGTGCTGAGCTTGATCGGCTGACCGGCGGTGCCGTTCACCAAGGCGTCGCGTTGCAACTGCCGGCCTTCGAGTACGCCCACCCAGATGACCTGCTCGCAACTGCCCTCAACTCCGATCATGAGCCGCTCATCGTTGCGTTGGACTCGATCACCGACCCACGCAATCTTGGAGCGATCGTCCGGTCGGCCGCGGCGTTCGGCGCCGACGGCGTACTGATTCCGGAACGGCGCTCGGCCGGCATGACAGCGGCAGCCTGGAAAACTTCTGCCGGCGCCGCGGCTCACATTCCGATAGCCCGGGCAACAAACCTCAACCGCACCCTGCGCGCGTACGCCGACGCGGGGCTGAGCCTGGTTGGCCTAGACGGCAGCGTTGAGACGACAATCTCCGAGGTGCCTGGCGCGTCCGGGCCCCTGGTGCTGGTGGTCGGTAGCGAGGGAGCGGGCTTGTCGCGACTGGTCCTCCAGGCTTGCGACTCTTTGGCGGCAATTCCGCTCAGCAAGAGTGTCGAATCGCTCAACGCCGGGGTAGCGGCCGGAATAGCCCTCTATGAAATCTCGCGACAGCGTGTCAGAGGGCTGGACTAATGTAGGCGGCGCCCGATTTTCAGGGCCCAGTTTTCACCTCAGGAGTGCTTGTGACCGACATCCTCTCTCCCGCCGCCCAAAATGACGCCGCCCAAAAAGAAGTGCCCCAAGATGAAGCTGGGGAGACCGAACGCTCGGGCTTCGACTATTGGAAAACGGCGTCGCAGGCCTACCGCGCGACACTGTCGATCATTGAAACTGTGGAGCCGCGAATCTCGGGTGCGATTCGCGCCGAGCTGACCGACCAGCGCGGTTCGCTGAAGCTCATCGCCTCAGAAAACTACGCATCTCCTGCAGTGCTGCTGACTATGGGCAGCTGGTTGTCCGACAAGTACGCCGAGGGGACCATAGGACATCGTTTCTACGCCGGCTGCCAGAACATCGACACGGTCGAGGCGGTCGCAGCCGAGCACGCGCGGGAGCTGTTCGGTGCCGAATACGCCTACGCCCAGCCGCACTCCGGAATCGACGCCAATCTGGTGGCCTTCTGGGCCATCCTTGCCAACCGGATCGAGCTGCCTGAACTGGCTGCTCTAGGCGCAAAGACGGTCAACGATCTGACCGAGGAACAGTGGGAGGAGCTGCGGCACAAATTCGGCAACCAGCGCGCCCTCGGGATGTCCTTGGACGCTGGCGGTCACCTCACCCACGGCTTCCGGCCGAACATCTCCGGCAAGATGTTTCATCAGCGCTCGTACGGCACTGATCCCGAGACCCAGCTGCTTGACTATGACGCGGTACGCGCGATAGCGCGGGAGTTCCAACCGTTGATCTTGATCGCTGGCTACTCCGCATATCCGCGGCGAATCAACTTCGCAAAGATGCGGGAGATTGCCGACGAAGTCGGCGCGACGCTGCTGGTTGACATGGCCCATTTCGCCGGCTTAGTAGCGGGAAAGGTCTTCACCGGTGATGAGGATCCGGTACCGCATGCCCACCTCGTCACAACAACGACTCACAAGTCATTGCGCGGCCCGCGCGGGGGACTCGTGCTGGCCACCAAGGAATATGCGGACTCGGTTGACCGCGGCTGCCCGCTCGTGCTGGGCGGCCCACTCGGCCACGTGATCGCATCGAAGGCGGTAGCCCTAGCCGAGGCGCGGACCCAGGAGTTCCAGGCCTACGCGCAGGCCGTTGCAGACAATGCCAAGATCTTGGCCGACGGCTTGCTGCGACGCGACGCAAAGCTGGTCACCGGCGGCACCGATAACCACCTCGTACTGATTGATGTGGCACCCTTCGGGCTGACCGGCCGCCAGGCTGAAGCCGCACTGCTCGACGCCGGAATCGTCACAAACCGCAACGCAGTGCCAGCCGATCCCAACGGCGCCTGGTATACCTCCGGCGTGCGTATCGGTACGCCGGCCCTTACGACTCGTGGATTCGGTGCCGATGAATTCGACAAAGTCGCTGAGCTGATCGTGAACGTGCTGAAGAACACCAGCCCAGTCATTGCCTCCAGCGGTCAACCGGGCAAGGCTAAGTATGTGCTCGCCGACGGTGTTGCCGAGGCCACCAAGGCCGCGTCGGCGGAGCTCCTCGATGCCAACCCGCTCTACCCAGGGCTTGCTCTATAGAACCTTGCTCTATCGAACACTGACGCTCGAAGGACTCAGGCATGGAGCCGACGACAATAACGACGATCTTCATGATCCTGTTTGCCATCGGAGTCACGAGCTGGGCGGGTTACTGTTGGTTCAGCGACTGGCAACCCGTGGTCCGGCGATACCTCACGCCTGAGGAAAAGTTGGAGGCTGAGATCCAAGCCGCCGTACGACAGATGCGGCAGGCCATCGAAGATTACGAGCGAGGCGAGCGGCACCTCTAATCGGTTCAGAGTCCCCGTGTGTCCACATACTCTCGGTGTATGCGCCGTGTCATTGTTGCCGCTGTTCTCGGCTTTACCGCCCTCTTCGGATTCGCCTCTTGTGCTCAAACGAACATCCAGGCGGCGGACGTCTACAAGATCGGTTGTCCCGCCGTGGACGTGGCAGTCGGAGGCGGCTCTGCGGTCAGCAAAGTGACAGTAGCTGGACTCAAGAAGCTCAGCGAGTCCGGCAAGCTCGATCCCGAGCCGCAACGATGGGTGGACGCCACCATCAGCCTTTTGGAATCCAACGACCCGAAGAATCCACCATCCGACGCTAAGAGGTTGATCATCGACGGTTGTGCCAAGAACGGCTATCCGCTCCAGAACTTGAAGTGAAGCGGATCGCGCGGCGGCGTGCTGAGGAGGAGGGAGCGGCGGCGTTCTTCCCTTCGCGAGCGACGATGAAGCGGGCTACAAAGCCCGCGATCCGCGCGGAGCGAACGCAGCGAGCGGAGTAATCAACACTGCAATCATCGAGAAAACAGGCTTCCGGAGACCGTAGTCACAAAGTTCCTCAGCGAGTCCGGTAAGTGATTCAGGTGCCAGTTCTCCGGCCCGTGATACCAAGAAAGGTCATAGGAGTCCGGATGCTCATCAATGTCGCTGGCCACGATGGCATCCAGCCAGCGGTCGGCCCCGCCGAGCACGATCGCGTACGGCAGCACCTCCGATATTTCTTGTAACTCCCTGCCGGGCGGCATCTGATTGGTCGGATGGCTCAGCAAATCTGAACGCAACGCGCCCAGACCGCCTAACAAGGCAGCGCCTTTAGCCGTTCGGGACGGCATCTCCTGCGCAACGAAAACCATGCCGAGAGACACCAGGATCAGCGCCAAGCCGACCAATCCGAACGTAGTAAATGCGGCGAGCACACCGGTAAGAACAACCGAAATTATCAAGGCAGCCAGTGATAGTTGGGTCCATCGATTTCGCGTGTCATCGGGTCGACGCTGATACCAGCCATTGCTGACCATCTCGTCATATAGCGCGTTCTGAACGCCGCCGATGGACTCTTGCACCCGGCTGGCCAGCTCCGATACCCGTACGCTGCCGCCGGCTGGGGCAATGCCATCGAGCAACTGCTGCTCAAATGGTCGCAAGGCGTCAGAGGTTCCGTCAACGCGCCTAATCTCCCAGTCGGCCCGGCCAAACTCGCTCTCCCGGGGCAGCTCGGTGATCACCAGATGCCCGCGTACCGCAAGATCAACTAATGTCGCGGTGACGTCGATGGGATCGACGCGCTCGTCGGCCACCGTACCGACATGGCCTGGCCGGATATCGTCGACAACTCGGAATTCCGATTGCCCAGCAGCGGTCGGCACGAATTCGCCGATCTTGCTGATCTGCCCCTCCGGGGTGGTATCCACCCCGGCCCGCCGATGAAGGCCATACAACGCAATGGCGCCGAGGGCGAGTAGGCCCAATGCCAGGGCCAGCGGCAACGGTTTAGCCGAGAAAGCCCGGCCGACCGTCCAGCGGTACTCGATCATCTCGTTGGAGGCGATCCCGCCCGGAGGAAAGCCGATGTCGATCGCCACCACTTCGCCTTCGCCTCGCGGTCCGTCGCGAAAAGTTGGGATCTGGGCGCTGTCTGTGCCGGCGGCAGCAAAGCTGCAGGGAACGGTGGAGTTGGGGCTGCCCGCCGTGCATTTGATGTAGCTGAACTGGGCTGGAATCTGCACCGTCGCGCTGAATTCCGCGACCGAGGCGCTAAGGCCCTGTAACATTCGCCAACGCAATGCCGTACCGCTGTCGGTGGTGACCACCGCACCGGTGACGGTGTAGTTCATGACCACGTTGGTTGAACCATTGGTCGGCCCCTTAATCGGTACCGTCACCGTTGTGAACCGATCATCAGAGTTGATTGTGGGCTGGACGGCACTCCCTGCCGCGGTGGCCGTGATGTCGGAAAGCCGCTGGACATATTGGCGGTCGCCAACCAGATCTTCTCGGGTCTCGAATTTCTGCGATAGCTCTGCCGGCGCGGAGCCGGTGAAGGTGATGGTCTGCTTCACTCGCAGCGTGCCGTCTTTGGACAGATTTCCCTCGGCAACGAAGGTCGACGCGGCGCCCTCGGCATGTGCGGTCAAAGCCAGCGGACCGGCGAGCAAGCCACAGGTCAGGAGGCAGAACGCGATCATTGCGCTGGTCTGATATCGCAGCCTTGGGAGGTTGACGAGCACGAGGTACAGCCTCCCACTCGTCCCGCAAAGGTTGCGGCCGCATGCCCAAAACATGCGGGCTGAGGCCTTCGACAAGCTCAGGACGGCGCCTGGCGCCCGGTTATCGTTGCCCTGTGAGCCAGCAACCGTGGAGTGGTCCTCAGTACGCACCACCTCGAGGCGCTCCGCAGGGTTCACCCGGGTACGGATCCTATGGGGCGGGCCCGCCTCCCGGCTGGCGGTCCGGATCGGCGGGCGGCTACTACCAGAGCTACCAGTCGCCACGGTTCGGGCAGCAGTCTTTCGGCGGCAGCATTTCCCAGTACGGACCAAGAGCGCCGCGCAGAAGAAGTCCGATTCGGATGTTGCTTGGAGTGGTGATCATTGTCACCTTGATCGCTGTGGCAGGGCTGGTGATCACCGGTCTGAACACCCAAGCGCCAGCCGTGGCTTATCAAAACGACAGCTACCAGGTTCCTCCGCCGGATAGAAACCCGCCGCCTATCCCGGTGCCGCAAACCTATGATCAAGCGGAGCAGTGGATCACCAAGAGTGCGTTCTATAGCCAAACCACGCCGGTACCGGTCCGTTGCGATTCCCAGCCGATCAACGTCTCAACCGCCAGTGATGCGCAGCTGAAGTCCCATTTCGAAGGACTGATGGAGTGCTTGGTACGAGTTTGGGAGCCGCCAATCACAAGCGCCGGCTTCACTATCGTCCGGCCCACGGTGACGATCTACGGCGAAGAGCTCACTACAAAATGCGGCAAGAGCGGCGTTAATGCTTTTTACTGCTCAGCCGATCAACAGGTGTACTACAGCAATCTGCTACCGGAGGCTTTGCCGACGGTACGGAGAAACAAGTGGACCGCCGATATCGTCATGGCACACGAGTTCGGTCATGCCCTGCAAGCCCGAACCGGCATTTTGATCTCCGCTGCCGCCTTAGGTCAGGACTCTGACAACAAGGGCACTGAACTGCAATACACGCGACGGCTGGAAACTCAGGCCGATTGTTTCTCCGGCATGTTCATGCGCTCGGTGTCGCAATCCATAGGAGTGCAGCAGCAAGACCTCGAGGGCATTTTGCAAATCTATGTCGCCATTGGCGACGACGAACTCTCAGGCAATCCCAACATTGTTGGAAACCATGGACTAGGCCGATCACGCGAATACTGGGGAAACACCGGTTTGAGCACGAGCGAGGTCGGCAAGTGCAACACGTTCGTCGTTGCATCCAAGTACGTGCGATAGCTGTTCGCCACGAGCCGCCGAGGTCTCGCCCTAGCCCATCGACATGCGCCCTGAGCCTGTCGAAGAGCGCAAAGTTCACACCAGAAGCGCGGTCGCGATCGCCGCGATCCCTTCACCACGACCGGTTAATCCCAGGCCGTCGGTGGTAGTCGCCGAAAGACTGACTGGCGCCCCGACAGCCTGGCTCATCACGAGCTCAGCCTCTCCGCGACGTGATCCCAGTCTCGGACGCTCAGCGATCAACTGGACCGCAATGTTGGCGATCTCAAAGCCAGCCGCTCGTACCCGCGCCGCGCTCTCGGTCAGGAAAGCCGCGCCTGGGGCGCTAGACCAGGTCGGCTCAGTAGTCCCATAGTTGCTGCCGAGATCGCCCAGACCAGCGGCACTGAGTAAAGCATCACAAGCCGCATGAGCGACGACGTCACCATCGGAGTGACCATACGGTCCAACGTCGTCGTCGAAGACCAAACATGCAACATTCATCGGCCGGCCAGCTACTAGCCGATGAACGTCGATCCCGATTCCGGTGCGACGAGGGGCTGCCTGCGAAGTCAGGAAGCGAGAACCTCATCGAGCAGGACTTCCGCCTTGTCCTCCTCGACACGCTCCGCTAGCGCCAGCTCAGAGACCAGGATCTGGCGAGCCTTGGCAAGCATGCGCTTCTCACCCGCCGACAGCCCGCGCTCGCGCTCCCGGCGCCAGAGGTCGCGAACAACCTCGGCAACCTTCAAGACATTGCCGGAGTGCAGCTTCTCGAGATTGGCCTTGTACCGGCGCGACCAGTTGGTCGGCTCCTCGGTATGGGGCGCACGGAGAACACCGAAAACTCTTTCCAATCCGTCAGCGTCGACTACGTCCCGGACTCCCACAAGGTCCAAGTTGCACGCAGGTACGCGAACGACGAGATCGGTCTGACCAACAATCCTCAACACCAGATAGAGCTTCTCTTCGCCCTTAATCTGCCGGGTTTCGATGTCCTCGATGACGGCGGCTCCATGATTGGGGTAGACCACCGTTTCACCGACTGTAAAGGTCATATTGTTTTGTACCCCTTTCGCGCAACCAAGTTTAGCACGGCTATTAGCGTGCGCTGGCAGTGTTTGCGCTAGCCAGAGGCCTGTATTGGGGGGTTGTTGGGCTTGACAAAAGGGGCCTTGATGTGCCAGCACTGTGGGCCGCGTCACAACATCCTTACGTCACGCCGCCGATGCCTGCACGAACGGCGATGCTGTCGATAGGCTGCTCCGCAAAGTGTCCCTCAGCCAGGCAGGAGTCGGCCATCGTGTTGTGGAAACCGAGTCGAGCAGATCGTATAAGCCACATTGCGCTCCGAGCCGGTCGAAGGCCACAGTCAATCAAGAGTGGCGCGAGCCTGTTGCTCGTGATTGGGCTGCTTTTTTTGACCGGCGCCTGCGGTTTTAAGGTCCAGACGAACCAGCCGTACACGCCGGGTGAGGGGGTCAGCGTCGATGTCGGCGACCCTGCAAACCCGAACAAGGTCGTCCACGTCCGCAACCTGCTGATCATCAGCTGGGCACCCGGGGAAGGTGTCGTCTCGGCCTCGATGGTTACGGCTGATCGGGATTCACTGACCGCTGTGACCGGGATCCCCATTAAAGCGGACGGCTCTGAGGGCGCTCCGTTCACGGGAACGATCCCATCGACAGTGTCACTAGCAAATGGCCTACAGGTGGTACTCACTGATCAGCCGCCGATCATTGTTAAGAGCCCGGATATCAAGCCTGGTCTCGACGCAATCGTGACCCTGCAGTTTGAGAATGCTGGCGAGGTGACCGCGCGAGCGCCGATTGTGGACGGCAACGAGAGTCCGTACGTCTCACTCAAGCCCTCGGCGACACCCAGCGCCTGAGCAAATGATCGCAGCTAGTCACGCCTCGAATTTGTAACCGAGTCCTCGAACCGTGATCAGGTAGCGCGGATTGGCGGCGTCGGGCTCGATCTTTGTACGCAGCCTCTTGATATGGACATCCAGGGTTTTGGTATCGCCGACGTAATCCGACCCCCAAATCCGATCGATCAGCTGGCCACGAGTCATCACTCGACCGGCGTTGCGGAGCAGCATTTCCAGCAGCTCAAACTCCTTTAGCGCGAGCTTAATCCGCTTACCATTGACCGACACCTCATGTCGCTCCACGTCCATTCGAACGCCCGACGCCTCGAGAATGTCTGGCAGCAACTCGGTGTCCTGCCCACGGCGGAGTACCGCACGCATCCGTGCGACCAACTCACGATGGCTGAAGGGCTTGGTGACGTAGTCGTCGGCGCCGAGTTCCAGGCCCACCACTTTGTCGACTTCGGTATCTCGTGCGGTGAGCATGATGACCGGCACCGAGCCGCGAAGGCGAAGCTGCCGAAACATCTCGGTCCCTGGCATGCCTGGCATCATCAGGTCGAGCAAGACGATGTCCGCCCCGCGACGATCAAACTCCGCGATGCCGCTGGCTCCATCATCTGCTTCGATTACCTCGAAGCCCTCCCTGGAGAGCATGTAGCAGAGGGCGTCTCGATAGGACTCCTCGTCTTCGACGACAAGCACCCTGGTCATTGATTGATCTCCTGAGGCTCGTATGTCGGTTGGTCCGGTGGGCGTTCCTGATGTGCGGACGCTGCGGACTCGGGGAGGGTTGAGCCAGCCTCATGCAAATGGGCAGGAATTCTGATGGTGAAGGTGGAGCCCTGGCTTACCTGGCTCCAAACCGCCACTTGCCCACCATGGATAGCGGCGATGTGCTTGACAATCGCAAGCCCGAGTCCCGTACCTCCATTGGCTCGGCTACGGGCGTAGTCAACCCGGTAGAAGCGCTCGAAGATCCGGTCAAGTTCGGTAGCTGGAATCCCGATCCCGTTGTCAGAGACCGTGATCTCGACGTAGTCGTCATCGCTCTTGGCTTGCACATGAGCGGCGACCACGACGCGTGCTCCAGGGTCAGAGTAGGCGATGGCATTCTCGACGAGGTTTCCAACCGCGACCCCCAGCTGGCGAGCGCTGCCCAATACTCGTGTCCCGCTGATACCCGCCACGGTGAGAGTGATCCGATTCCGCTCGGCGTCCATCCGGCGGCGGTCGACCGCGTCAGCCAAGACACCATCGATGTCAACGATTTCTGGATCAACCAGTGGGTTGTCAGATTGGAGTCGGGAAAGCTCGATGATCTGGCTGACTAGGTCGGTCAGCCGCGTGGACTCGATACCCATCCGGCTAGCAAATTTGCGAACGGCCGCAGAGTCGTCTGCGGCCTCCTCGACCGCCTCGGCGAGCAAGGCGATCGCGCCGATGGGTGTTTTGAGTTCATGGCTGATGTTGGCGACGAAGTCGCGGCGGGTCTCATCGATGCGTCGAGCCGCGGTTTGGTCGTCGGCTAGGACCAGGATCAGGCTCTCGGCGAGCTGAGCAACTCGAGCGGTGAGGTAGGTAGAGGCCACCCGAACGCCCCGGCTGATTTGCAGATCGACCGTTTGAGCATCGCCCTCCCTCCGGACCGCGCGGACCAGTTCCAGCAGCTCAGGCACGCTGATCCGGCTGCCCCTTACCAAGCCCAAGGTTCTCGCCATGGCGGTCGCCTCAAGGACCTCGTCATGTGGACCGACCACTACGCCGGCGGAAGGCAGCACCGCCAGCACTTCGGCCACGCCAGCCGGGACCACTGACTCGGCGACCTCGAAGGTCGGGCTCGGTTCGGCTCGCCCTGTTCGCAGCCGGAGCCAGGCGAGCAACACGCCGATCCCAACGCCGACGACAAACGCCGCAATGGCGAGCCCGATCGGGTTCACGAGACGATAGTAGGGGTCGAACGAGTGTAATCTGTGCCGCTTGCAACTGCTCGAGCGCACCGTCCATCAACCGTTTGACGCATGTTCACTGTCCGTTAACTACGTGCCCGATTCGGTGTAGTGACCGGGCATAGTGTTAATGAACCTGAAGCCGGAGACATCCTCGAAGCTGTGAGCGTCTGTGTCGAGCGAGCAGCTCAGAAATAGATGGGACATTCTCATGCGCGACTCCTACCGGGAGCAGCTGGACGACGTCCTGGCCGATCTGGTTCACATGGCCCAGGTCGTCTCATCAGCCGTCCGATCGGCAACAACTGCTTTGCTTGAAGCAGACATTCACCTCGCCGAGCAGGTGATTAGCGACGACGAGCTTATTGACGCCAAGCAGGCAGAGATTGAGGCGCGATCATTCTCGTTGCTGGCGCGTCAAGCCCCCGTTGCTGGTGAGCTGCGGACCCTTGTTGCCACGCTGCGCATGGTGACGGAGTTGGAGCGGATGGGCGACCTTGCCGCACACATTGCCAAGATCGCGCGGCTCCGCTATCCCGACACGGCGGTGCCGGAGACGCTGCGTCCGAACTTCGTACGCATGGGTGACGTCGCTGAGAAAATGGTGATCACCGCCGGGCAGACGTTGAACGACCGCAATATCCAAAGCGCGCAGGAGTTGCGAGACCGCGATGAGGAGATGGACGAGCTGCGGCGTACGCAATTCCGAGTCATGCTGAGCGATGACTGGGCGTACGGCGTAGAATCTGCCGTCGACGTGGCGCTGCTCGGTCGGTACTACGAGCGGATAGCCGATCATGCGGCATCGATGGGCCGGCGGATCATTTACGTCGTGACTGGCCAGTTCCCCGAGGATCGCATCTGGCCGCAGCCGTAAACGTCTCTTGTTGAGAGCGCTTCTTGAAAGGGTCGTTTCGCAGCACAGCCGTCAAAACGACCGGCCCGTGGCCGGTGCCTGGGGTCGTTTCGCCGCACGGCCGTGAAAACGATCATGCTCCGGTGATGTGACGCGCCCACTCGGGCTTGAAGCGGCGGCGTACGCCGACCATGCCTCGCTCGATGAGAGCATCTCGTACGCGGATCAGTACCTCCTCCGGTGCCTCGTAATAGTCGTGCTTGGTAATCACGATGACTCGCCATCCCATACGGTCCAACGCTTCCCGGCGCCTCAGATCATGCAGCCATTGATCGCTATTTTCGGCATGCTGCCTACCGTCGTACTCGATGATCAGCTTGAGTGACGGGTAACACAGGTCGAAGCGCATCCACCAACTTCCGTCTGGGTGATGCGGGATGAAGTTGACTTCGGGCGCTGGAAGACCCGCCAGAACGAGGAGCATGCGAAGACGGGTCTCCATCGCGGAGTCGACACCGTCACGAACGTGGCGCGCTGCTCGCCGAGCTAACTTTGCGCCGCGACCGCGCCAAGCCGTTGCGGCATCCCGAAGTGCTGCAGCGCTCGTCCGGCCAGCTTTGATGAGGCTGTCGCCCAGTACGACCAAGGCGACCAAATTCAGGCCGGTCGCCAGGTCGAGGAAGGTCTGCTCAGGCGCGGTGACGGGCAGGCTTCGGAAACGAGTTACCGCTGTACCGTCGACCCTCGCATGGGCTTTGACACCCTGGCGCGAGGTACGCCCGGCCTTCCCGGGAACCGTCAGGTGAACATCCGGCGTGTCGGGAACGATCCCGCCCCAAATACGTGCAGCTATGGAATGGCTGACGAAACTGCCGGGTGGGGAAATTCCGAGCGCTGCCTGCGCTCGCATTTGGTGGTGAGCGGCACGTTTGAGGAGACATAGCAGTCGTAGAAGACCTTCTGGAAATGGCTGCTTAGCAGCGTCTTGAGTCCGATTCCCGCTGCGCGAGCCTGCGCGCCGGCTGAATGGTTGTTTGGGGTCGAATGGGTAAGCTTCGGGCGCAGTTATAGCCATGCGCGCGATATTGGACCAATGGCCACGCAGAATGCCAGAGGAGTCTGGTTAATCAGTGGACAGCTGTGGATAAACACCAAGTCACGTTTCAACGGCTGTGCTGCGAAACGACCCA
>Ga0173483_10000358_pt1 | contig 12680 bp, 9 predicted proteins | sample NitcycUS178409R2_FD_122621 | JGI IMG/M metagenome (GOLD analysis project Ga0173483, IMG submission 122621) | Soil microbial communities from Arlington Agricultural Research Station in Wisconsin, USA - Nitrogen cycling UWRJ-S178-409R-2 (version... | ecosystem: Environmental > Terrestrial > Soil >...
CCTTGAGCCGGTCGCGGATCCCCGCGCCCACCAAGGTGTTCTGGACGGTCAGGAGGCCCTCGTTGAGCGGTGCGCCGAGCGAGTCGGAGAACTCCAACGGGGCCGCGCCGGTGCCTCCCTCCCCACCGTCGACGACGATGAAGTCGGCATAGATCCCGGTCTGGATCATCGCCTTGACGATGGCCATGAACTCGCGGGGGTCCCCGATGCAGAGCTTGAAGCCGACCGGCTTGCCACCGCTGAGCTCGCGCAGCTGCGCGATGAACGCCGTCATCTCCAGCGGCGTCGAGAAGGCCTTGTGGTAGGTCGGCGAGAACACGTCCTGGCCCTGCGGGACGAGCCGGGCCTCCGCGATCTCCGCGGTCACCTTGGCGGCCGGCAGGATGCCACCATGGCCTGGCTTGGCCCCCTGGGACACCTTGATCTCGATCATCTTCACCTGCGGCAGGGTCGAGTTCTCCCGGAACTTCTCGGGGTCGAAGTCACCGTTGGCGTTGCGGCAGCCGAAGTAGCCGGTCCCGATCTGCCAGATCAGGTCACCGCCCGCCTCCTTGTGGTACCTCGACAGGCCACCCTCACCCGTGTCGTGGGCGAAGTTGCCGGCCAGCGCGCCCTGGTTCATCGCGCGCACCGCTGACTTCCCCAGTGCTCCGAAGCTCATCGCCGAGATGTTGAGCACCGACGCCGAGTAGGGCTGGCTGCACTGCTCACCGCCGATGAGCACCCGCAGGTCCTGCTCGGGGTCGGCGACCATCGGGCGCGGGGCGATCGAGTGGTTCATCCAGCTGTAGCCGGCGTCGTACACGTTCCGTTCGGTGCCGAACGGCTTCTTGTCACCGACGTTCTTGGCGCGTTCGTAGATCACCGAACGGGTGTCCCGGTCGAACGGACGACCGTCGGTGTCGTTCTCGACGAGGTACTGGTGCAGCTCGGGCCCCATCCCCTCGAGCAGGAACCGCATCCGTCCGGCCAGCGGGTAGTTGCGCAGGATGCTGTGCTTGCGTTGCGTGTAGTCGTAGATCCCGAGGACGACCAGAGGGACGAAGAGGATCTCCAGCAGCCACCACCAGGGGCTGACGAAGAGGGCGAGCGGCACCACCAGCACGGCCAGGACGACGAACGTCCACAGCGCCTTGGTGCGGATGCTCTCGATCATGACGGTTTCTCCTTGGTGACGGCGGGTGGGGCGGACGGGGACAGGGCCGGTCAGTCGAAGACGTGGCCGTGCTCGTAGCGCTCGTCGGCGCCCGCGGCAGCGGTGAGCGCGGCGACGTTGTCGCGGGTGAAGAAGCCCTCGTAGCCGTGGCACCGCTCGATGTACTCGGTGATGAGCAGCGAGTACGGCGAGCTCTTCGAGAAGATCTGCTTCAGGTTGGGGTCGTCCTTGCACTCCCCCACGACGTGCGCGAGGAACGGGGTCCCCATGTCGGCGAGCTGGCGCACGACGTAGTCGACGTTCTTTTCGTCGACCACGTGTCCGTCGATGACGGCCATCGCCAGGTGGTGCATCCGGCGGCCGAAGTTGCGCACGAAGTCCTCGGTCGGCATCGGCAGGTTGTCGAAGGAGTTGACGATCGACGGCGTGTTGTTCGCGGTGAACACCCGCGCCGGCGACCTCTTCTCGTCGTCGAGGTCGGGGTGCCGGGTCACGTTGGTCGACGAGTTCATCTCGTGGATGTTGTAGGCGCCCCAGAAGTAGTACGGAACCACGGTGAGGTACTCCAGGAGGGCGTGCTCGCGGTCGCCCGCCAGGATGCGGGTGGCGGCGTGGTCGACGCCCAGGACGAGGCCCTTGATCCCGTGCTCCTCCTGCAGGGCGTCGGCCCGGTCGAGCATGCCCCGTTCATCGGCGGTCAGGCTGATCGTCTCCCCGAGGCCGAGGGCGTCCAGGTCGTCGAGGTCGACGTCGACGTAGCCGACCCGGTTGTAGGTGAAGTCGGACATGAACGTGAAGGTCAGGTGTTTCATCGTGTAGAAGCTGCTCACCGTGTCACCCGGGTAGGCGAACCGGATGTTCTGGGGCTCCAGCGCCTCGCGCACCGCCTTGGTGGAGGTGGTCTTGTAGACCTCGCCGATGTAGCGGGCGTTCGCCTTCTTCTTGGCCAGGGGGTAGAGGTTGTTCCAGCGGGTGATGTTGTCCTCGTACGACGCGGACAACGGCTCGAGCACGATGATCCTCGGGAACTCCGGCTGCGACTGGAGGACGTAGACCTTGTGGGTGTCGGTGAGCCGGGCCGCCTGGAACCGGTACGGACCCATGGCCGCCAGCTCGGCCATGTAGGGGACACCGTCGCCGTGCTCCACCTGCACGACCAGCGCGGCCATGTTGCCGACGATCTGGTCCAGCCCGGAGGCGGTACGTCGCTCGTAGACCCTGGGCAGGTACTCCTCGAAGAAGTCGGAGTTCTTCTTGTCGCCCATGGTGGTGTAGGTGGCGAGATCGATCATGACGCGGTGTTCCCTTCGATGACGACGTACACGGTTCTCTACTCCTCGGACTCGGCGATGACCTCGGCCTCGTCGATGCTCGCCCACTCCGGACGCCGGAGGCGGTACAGGATCTGGGCGGGGATGGCCAGGACGGCGACGCCCACGACGACGATGAGGGCATGCACCCATCCCGGCGTGGCGCTGTACCCGGACGGCGGGGTGAGGCCCAGGACGATGGCGGACACCGCGGCGGCGATGCCGACGCAGGCGATCGGGACCAGGCCCCTGATCCGGATCGGCCGCTCGACCTCGGGCTGGGAACGACGCAGCCTGATCGCCGACGCGAACATGCACACGTACATGCCCATGTAGAGAATGATCGAGATGTCCTGGAGCACCGCGAAGGCCGCCGACGTGTTGGGGGCCACCACGAACACCAGGGACAGGATCGTGACGATGACGCCCTGGAAGAGCAGGATCGGCATCTGGACGTCGTTGCCGTTGACCTTCTGGAAGCGTTGCGGGAGGTAGCCCGCCCGGCCCACCAGCCACATGCTCCGGCTCGGCCCCGCGATCCAGGCGATGGACGCGGCCACCGCACCCAGCACGAGCAGGCCGGACAGGACGTTGGACAGGCCCGGGATGCCGAAGCCGTCGGTGTACACCGTGAAGGCCTGCGAGGCACCGGAGGTGAGCTCGAGCGTCGCGTCGGGCACGGCCACCGAGATCGCGATGGAGCCGAGCATGTACATCACGAAGACGAGCGCGGCGGCGGACAGGACGGCCTTGAAGTACGACTTCGGACGTCCCTTGAGGTGCTTGATGTGGACCGCGTTGACCTCGAGGCCGGCGAAGGCGACGAAGGTGCCCACGACCAGGGCGATGCTGGACAGCCCGGTGAAGGGCGGGACCAGGTCGCTCACCTCGAGAGGAGTCGCCGACGGCTTGTCGTCGACAAGCCACGCGAACATGAAGAAGATCAGGGCGAGCGCCGGGACGATGGTCCCCAGGCCGACGCCGAGGTTGCTGAGCCCCGCGGTCGTCTTCATGCCCTTGGAGACCACGAACGTCGCGGCCCAGAAGCCCACCAGCACCACGGCGCCCATGTAGGCACCGTTTCCCGCCAGGTCCGGCCGCCCCAGGGCGGTGGCCAGTGCGGCGGCGCCGAACGAGAGCAGCGACGGGTAGAGCGTCACGCTGTTCATGAAGACGAACCACGTTGCCTGGAAGCCGGTCCGGTCACCGAACGCCTCACGGACCCACACGAAGATGCCGCCCTCGTGGCTGGTCGCGAGCTCTGCCGACACCAGGCCCACGGGGAGCAGGAAGAGCAGGGCGGGGAGCAGGTACACCGTGACGGCACCCAGACCGAAGGTTGCCGAGTCCGAGAGCTGGGCGATGCTGCCGACACTGGCGACCATCATCATCGCCAGGGCCGGCCACGCGATCAACGAGATCGGGGTCCGTCCGACGGCGCCGGGCGTCGGCGGGCCACCCGTGGGTGCCTGTGCTGCCATGTCGCCCGCCTTGTCGGTGTGGCCGTGGTGGTGCCGCGAGCCTCAGCTCGTGGTCTCGATGCCGTCGATCTCGGACACGAGGTCGTCGTAGGTCGACAGCTCGTCGGGGCAGTACGTCTGCACGACGAGCCGCTCGTAGGTGATCGCGTCGTCGGTGATCAGCTTGGCGCGGCGACCGGACGGGTTCAGGGTCAACAGCATCGACTCGGCAGAGCTGACACCGCCCTCGAGCGCGTCACAGATCTGCGCAGCCGAGCGCCCGTACATCGACTCCGCCACCGCCACCGTCAACCCGGGCGCGACGCCGGCCGCCTGGGCGGCGGACACCAGCTGCTCGGCCGAGGCCGCGTCCCCGGAGGCGTCGGTCGTGGTCGACGACGAGCACGCCGTCAGCAGGGCCGCGGCGCAGAGCACCGTGGTGAAACGCCCTGCACTGTTTCCTCGACCGGCCACCACCGCAACCTACGACCGGGTGAGGGTGCCTGCGCATCACGCAAATTGCGTGATGTTGCTTCACCCGTCGGTGTGGTCTCGTAGGGCGGGTCGGGCGTGACAACGCACAGATGGAGGATTCGGGACCATGGCTTCACAGGGGTACACCGTCGGAGCGGGACCGGATGCGTCCCCCCACGTCGAGATCCATGCGCGCGGGATGGCGGTCCTCGACGACCCACAGGTCAACCGCGGCACGGCCTTCACCATGGCCGAGCGCGACCTGCTCGGGCTGCACGGGCTGCTCCCCGCCGCGCTGGAGACGCTCGAACAACAGGTGGCGCGCTCCTACGAGCAGTTCAAGGCCACCGAGAACGACGTCGAGAAGTGGACCTTCCTCACCAACCTGCACGACAACAACGAGGTGCTGTTCTACCGCCTCGTCGGTGAGCACGTCCACGAGATGCTGCCCATCGTCTACACACCCACGGTGGGGGCGGCCATCCAGGAGTTCAGCCACCTCTTCCGCCGCCCCCGTGGCGTGTTCCTCAACATCGAGGACCTCGACGGCATCGACGCAGCCCTGGACGCGACGGGCCTGCGCCCGGACGACGTGGACCTCGTCGTGGCCTCCGACGCCGAGGCGATCCTCGGCATCGGCGACTGGGGCGTCGGCGGCATCGACATCTCGATCGGCAAGCTCGCGGTCTACACCGTCGCGGCCGGCATCGACCCCCGCCGGGTGCTGGCCGTCGGCCTCGACGTGGGCACGAACCGCGAGGTGCTGCTCAACGACCCGCGCTACCTCGGGTTGCGCCGTTCCCGGGTGCGCGGCGAGGCGTACGAGGCGTTCATCGACGCCTACATCGCCAGTGCGTCGGCGCACTTCCCGAAGGCGATCCTGCACTGGGAGGACTTCTCCGGTCCGCCGGCGCGACGGATCCTGGCGCAGTACGGCGACCGCCTGTGCACCTTCGACGACGACATCCAGGGCACGGCCGCGGTCGGCCTCGCGTGCGTGCTGGCCGGCGTGCGCGTCTCCGGGGGCCGCCTGGTCGACCAGCGCATCGTCGTGTTCGGCGCCGGGTCGGCGGGAGTCGGCATCGCCGACCTCATCGCGCTGGCGATGACCGAGGAAGGGCTGAGCGCGCAGGAAGCGGCCGACCGGATCTTCCTGCTCGACCGTCCCGGGCTGCTCACGAGCGACATGACCGACCTGTACGAGTACCAGCAGCCGTACGCCAAGGACCCCGCCGGCGTGGCCGGATGGCGCGCGGCAGACGGCACCCTGGGCCTGCAGGAGGTCGTGGACGGCCTGCACCCGACGATGCTCGTCGGGACGTCCGGCGTCACCGGGGTCTTCTCCGAGCAGGTGATCCGCTCGATGCACGAGCACTGCCCCCGACCCATCATCCTGCCCATGTCGAACCCCACCGTCCTCGCCGAGCAGACCCCGGAGAACCTCCTCGCCTGGACCGACGGGCAGGCGCTCGTCGCGACCGGCAGCCCCTTCGGACCGGTCGAGCGCGACGGCGTGACCTACCGGATCGGCCAGGCCAACAACGCGCTGATGTTCCCCGGGTTGGGGCTGGGTGTCATCGTCTGCCGCGCGGCCACGATGCCGCCGTCGCTGTTCATCGCGGCGGCCCGCGCGCTCGCGAAGCTCGCCGACCCGACCGACCCGGCGAAGGGCCTCCTCCCAGACATCTCGAGGTTGCGCGAGGTCTCCGCGACGGTGGCCGTCGACGTCGTCAACACGGCGACGGCTGCCGGCATCGCGCAGGTGCAGGTCAGCGACCCGATCGAGGCCGTCCACGAGGCGATGTGGGAGCCCGAGTACCTCCCCATCAAGCAGTAGCCCGACCCGAGACCAGCCAGCACAGGAGCACAGCCATGGCCCAGACGGTGGCAGAGATCCTCGTCGACCAGATGGTCGAGGTCGGGATCCGCAAGGTGTACGGCATCGTCGGCGACTCGGCGAACCCGATCGTCGACGCGCTCCGGCGCCACGAGTCGGACATCGAGTTCGTCCACGTGCGCAACGAGGAGGCCGGCGCCTTTGCCGCCGGTGCCGACGCACAGATCTCCGGCCGACCCACGGCCGTGCTCGGGTCGTCCGGCCCCGGCAGCCTGCACCTGGTCAACGGGCTCTACGACTGCCAGCGCAACGGCGCCCCGGTGTTCGCCATCGCGACGCACATCCCGAGCACCGAGATCGGCAGCGGCTACTTCCAGGAGACCAACCCCGAGGCCATCTTCTCCGGGTGCACGAACTACTGCGCCCTGCTCTCAACCCCCGGCCAGATGCCGCGCATCTCCGAGCTGGCCCTGCAGGCTGCCGTTCTCGAGCGCGGTGTCGGCATGGTGATCGTCCCGGGGGACGTGGCAGCCCAGACGGTCGAGCACGAGATGCTGCGCCACCCGGTGCTCACCGACCGACCGGTCAGCCGACCCACCGATGCCGCCCTCGCCAAGGCGGTGGAGCTGGTCTCCCACGCGAAGAAGATCGTCATCCACGGCGGGGAGGGGACGCGGCGGGCACGCGAGGAAGTGCTGGCCCTCTCGCGCAAGCTGCAGGCTCCCGTGTCGTTCGCCTACCGCGGCAAGGACGTCCTCGAGGCCGACAACCCGGCGTCGGTTGGCATGACCGGCCTGCTCGGATGGGGCGCCGCCACCGAGGCGCTGTCCGACTGCGACCTGCTGTTCATGCTCGGCACGGACTTCCCGTACCACGCGTTCCTGCCGTCGGGTAAGACGATCATCCAGATCGACGACAAGCCGCTGCACCTCGGCCGGCGGGCCGCGGTCGACCTGGGTCTCGCCGGCGACGTCGGCGAGACGCTGAGGACCCTCATCCCCCTCCTCGAGCAGCGGGGTGACTCCTCGTTCCTCGACAAGATGGTCAAGCACCACGCGACCATGGTCAAGGGAATCCAGACCTACGTCACCCACGAGGGCAGCGGCGAAGGACTGCGACCCGAGATGGTCGCCACCGCGATCAGCGACCTCGCCGCCGACGACGCCGTGTTCACCGTCGACACGGGGATGTGCAACGTGTGGGGCGCCCGCTACCTGGCCATGCGCCCCGGCCGTCGGATCCTGGCCTCGTTCAGCCACGGGTCGATGGCGAACGCGATGCCGCAGGCCATCGGCGCCAAGGTGGGGTCTCCCGAGCGCCAGGTCGTCGCGCTGTGTGGGGACGGTGGCTTCACGATGCTGATGGGCGAGCTGCTCACCGCGGCCGGCCTCGACATCCCGGTCAAGCTGATGGTGTTCAACAACTCCACCCTGGGCATGGTCCGCGCCGAGATGATGGTGGTGGGGTACCAGCCGTGGGGCACCGACGTGAAGAACCCCGACTTCGGGGCGCTCGCGACGGCCGCCGGCATCCACGGGGAGCGGGTCGAGACGGCTGACGGCATCCGGCCGGCCATCGAGCGCGCCTTCGCCCATCCCGGCCCGGCGCTCATCGACTTCGTCACCGACCCACGGGCGCTGGCCGTGCCGCCCCACACGACGGTCGAGGAGGTCAAGGGCTTCGCGCTGACCACGGGCAAGCTGGTGTTCACGGGACACGTCGCGGAGGCGTGGGGGCAGGCGAAGTCCAACATCCGCGACATCGGACAAGCCCTGTAGCCGTGGACCTCAGCCAGCTGGACCTGTCGCGGCTGCAGTTCGCCACCACGACGATCTACCACTTCCTGTTCGTGCCCATCACGATCGGGCTCAGCTGGCTGGTCGCGGGGCTGCACACGTGGTGGCACCGTTCGGGCAACCCGGAGCTGCGCCGGCTGACCCGGTTCTTCGGGACGATCCTGGTCATCAACATCGCCATCGGCGTCGTCACGGGGCTGGTCCAGGAGTTCGAGTTCGGGATGAACTGGTCGGAGTACTCGCGCTTCGTGGGCGACGTCTTCGGTGCCCCGCTCGCGATGGAGGGCCTGGCCGCGTTCTTCCTCGAGTCGACCTTTCTGGGGCTGTGGTGGTTCGGCTGGGACGTGCTCCCCCGGCGGCTGCACCTGCTGACGATCTGGGCGGTGGCGGTGGGTGCCACGCTGTCGGCGGCCTTCATCATGGCCGCCAACTCGTGGATGCAGCACCCCGTGGGGTACGAGCTCGACGCCGAGACCGGTCGGCCGGTGCTCACCTCCATCAGCGCCCTGTTCGCCAACCCGGTGTTCGTGTGGGGGTACACGCACGTGGTTCTCGCGTCGCTCGTGACCGGCAGCCTGGTCATGATCTCGGTCTCGGCCTGGCAGATCCGGCGCGGAAAGACCCCCGAGGTCTTCCTGCGCTCGATGAAGCTCTCGCTCGGAGTGCTGCTCCCGGTCTCGATCCTCATCCTCCTGGTCGGCAGCCAACTCGGCGTCATCGAGACCAAGTATCAGCCGATGAAGGTCGCGGCGATGGAGGCGCAGTGGGACACCTGCCAGCCGTGCTCCTTCTCCGCCGCCCAGACCGGCGGCTGGACCACCTCGGACGAGGACCCGAACAAGATCATCGAGATCCCGCACCTCCTCTCGATCCTGGCCACCCTGCAGTGGGACGGCAAGGTCGTCGGCCTCAACGAGCTGCAGGCCCAGTACGAGCAGACCTACGGCCCCGGCGACTACATCCCCAACCTGTTCATCCAGTACTGGTCGATGCGGGTGATGGCCTACCTCGGTGCGGTCCTGCCGGTCCTGGCCCTGTGGGGCTGCTTCCTGTGGTGGCGGGGCCGGCTGCTCAAGGCGACGAGCTTCCTCTGGGTCGGCACCTTCGCCTTCCTGGCGCCGTTCGCGATGAACACGGCCGGCTGGCTGCTGACCGAGAACGGCCGCCAGCCGTGGGTCGTGCAAGGCCTCCTGCTCACCGAGGACGCGAACTCGCCCTCCGTCAGCGTGACCGAGGTCGCCGTGACCCTGGGCACCTTCGTCGTCCTGTACCTCGTGCTCGGCATCGTGTGGGGAATCCTGATGCTGCGCTTCGCCAAGCGGCCGCTGGAGCCTCACCCAGACCGGTCCGACTTCGACGACGGGCCGGGCTCCTCGACCCCGACACCGGCACTCGCGTCCGAGGTGTACTGATGAGCCTCGAGGTGGCCTGGTTCGTGATCGTCGGGTTCTTCTGGACCGGGTTCTTCGTGCTGGAAGGTTTCGACTTCGGGGTCGGCATGCTGCACCGGTCCGTGGGCAGGACCGAGGCGGAGCGGCGCGTCGTGCTGGGCAGCGTCGGGCCGCTGTGGGACGGCAACGAGGTCTGGTTGATCGTCGGGGGGGCAGCGATCTTCGCGGCCTTCCCGGCCTGGTACGCGACGTGGTTCTCCGCCGGGTACCTCGCCGTGATGCTGCTCCTCGTGGCGCTCATCATCCGGGGGGTCTCGTTCGAGTGGCGCAGCAAGTCCGACAGCCAGCGGTGGCGTGGCTCCTGGAGCTGGACGCTCACGATCGGGTCGGCACTGATCCCCTTGGTGCTGGGGATCGCCCTGGGTGACCTCCTGGTCGGCCTGCCGATCAACGACGACGAGCTGTTCACCGGGTCCGTCTGGGAGCTGTTCACGCCGTACGGCATCTGGATGGGTCTCACCCTGGTCACCCTGAGCCTGCTGCACGGGTCGACCTTCCTGGGCCTGCGCACCGCGGGGGTGGTGACCGAGCGTGCCCACGCGACGGCCAGCAGGATCAGCTGGCCGGCCGTGGCGGTCGTGGCGGTGTTCGCGGTCTGGACGGTCGTCATCTCGGACGGCGGCGTGTGGCGTTCCGCCGCCGCTGCCGTCCCAGTCCTCGGGGCCCTGGCGGCGGCCGTGTGGCTGCGCGCGGGCCGCGAGGGGGCCTCGTTCGCGGGGACGGCCGTCGCGATCGGGGGCACGGTCGCCGCCCTGTTCGCGAACCTCTACCCCAACGTGCTGGTCTCGTCGACCAGCACCGCCAACTCCCTCACCGTGGCGGGCGCGGCGTCGAGCGAGTACGCCCTGAAGGTGATGACCGTCGTCGCCGCGGTCGTCACCCCCCTCGTGCTGCTGTACCAGGGGTGGTCCTACTGGGTGTTCCGGGCGCGGGTCACCGCGAGCGTGGATGCCGTCGAGGTCAGCTCATGAGCCCGCCGGCAGGGGCCGCTCCTGGAGGCCGTCCACGAGTGCTCATCATCGGCGGTGGCTTCGGAGGGCTGTTCGCCGCGAAGTTCCTCCGACGCGCCGACGTCGACATCACGTTGGTGGAGCGCACCAACCACCACCTCTTCCAGCCGCTGCTCTACCAGGTCGCCACCGGCATCCTGTCTCCCGGCGCCGTGGCGCCGCCGCTGCGTGAGGTGCTCAAGAAGCACGCCAACGTCACCGTGGAGCTCGGTGAGGTCACCGGTTTCGACCTGGCCGCCCGCACCGTCCACGTGCAGCACCCCCTCGTGTCGAGCGACCTCCCCTACGACTACCTGATCTTCGGCATCGGGGTCGGCAGCTCCTACTTCGGCCATCCCGAGTTCGCCCTGCATGCGCCGACGATGAAGACCGTCGACGACGCGCTGGCGTTGCGTACCCGGATCTTCGGCGCGTTCGAGATGGCCGAGCTCGCGCAGGATGAGGCCGAACGTCGGGCCTGGCTCACGTTCGCCGTCGTCGGCGGCGGCCCCACGGGGGTGGAGGTCGCCGGGCAGATCGCCGAGCTCGCGCATCGCTCGCTGGGGCGCAACTTCCGGCACTTCGACCCGAGAGACACCACGGTGCTGCTCTTTGAGGGCGGCGACGAGATCCTGCCGAGCTTCGGGGACCGCCTGTCCGGGAAGGCGACCCGGGAGCTGACCCGCCTCGGTGTCGACGTGCGGGTGAAGACCCGGGTCACTGACGTCACCCATGACGAGATCATCGTCACTGGGTCCGACGGCGACGAGCGGATCCCCTGCCACACGAAGGTCTGGGCTGCGGGCGTGGCAGCAAGCCCGCTGGCCCGCTCGCTCGCCGACGCCACCGGCGCGCAGGTCGACCGCGCGGGCCGGATCGAGGTGCTGCCCGACTGCACGCTGCCCGGTCACCCCGAGATCTACGTGGTCGGCGACGTGATGGCGCTCGACGGGCTCCCGGGCGTCGCAGAGGTCGCCATGCAGACCGGCATCCACGCCGCCGCCTCGATCAAGCGCGAGGTCTCCGGGCACGGGGGTCCGCGACCGTTCAAGTACCGCGACCTGGGCAGCATGGCCGCCGTCTCCCGGTTCCGGGCGATCGTCGACTTCAAGGGCATCCGGGTCGCCGGCTTCATCGGCTGGCTGATGTGGGCGTTCATCCACCTGACCTTCCTCACCGGCTTCACGAACCGCTTCGTCGCGGCGGTCCGCTGGGTCCTCAGCTTCGTGGGCCGGTCGCGCACCGAACGCGCCCTCGGTTGGGACCGCACCCGCGCGACGTTCGCAGCGCCGGAGGCCTGGCATCACGCCTCGTCCCCTGACCCTCCGGACCCTCCCGACAGGGGTTGACCACGGTGGACGACATCGATCGGCTGCGCCGCCTGACCTTCAACCAGACCGGCTCGGACGCCCAGGCGCCCGACGGCGACGAATGCGGCTGGCTGGACCCTTCCCTCGACCCGAAGACGGTGGCACTGGTGCGCCTCGGCGCGCTCGTCGCGATGGGCGGTGGTGCCATCCCCTCCCTGGGGGCGGTGACGGACGACGCGCTCAATGCGGGAGCGAGTGTCTCGGACGTCGTCGACGTCCTCGTCGCCGTCCTCCCGATCGTCGGTACCGCGCGGGTGGTGGCGGCCGCCCCCCGGCTCGCGCTGACGCTGGGTCACGACACCGATGACACCTGAGTCGGGAGCGACATGACAACCCAGAGCCTCCTGATCAACGGGTTCGGCGTGCTCTTCGTGATCCTGAACGCGTTCGGGTTGGGCCTGCGGATCACCGTCGGCAAGCAGCTGGCACAGGCCTACGCCCACTGGAAGATCGCCGTGTGGGCGCTGGTGATCAACTTCGTGGTCATCCCGGCCCTGTTCGTCGGCTATCTGCTGACGATCGCCTCGTCCATTCCCGACGAGATCAAGGTTGGGTTCTGTGTCGCCGCTCTGTGCGCAGGAATGCCGTTCGCCCCCGTCCTCGCCCAGTTGGCCAAGGCGGATGCCAGCATCGCCACCACGCTGTTGGTGGTCCTGACCGTCGCGACCGTCATCGCCCTCCCGATCGGGTTGCCCCTAGCCATCGATGCGGTCGACGCTCAGCTCCCGACCTCCGCCTGGGGCGTTGCCTGGCCGCTGCTGCTCTTCCTTCTCCTGCCGCTGGCTCTCGGGTGCGCCTTCAGGGTGTGGTGGCCCGACCTGACACCGCCACTGACAC
>Ga0173483_10000359_pt1 | contig 12679 bp, 13 predicted proteins | sample NitcycUS178409R2_FD_122621 | JGI IMG/M metagenome (GOLD analysis project Ga0173483, IMG submission 122621) | Soil microbial communities from Arlington Agricultural Research Station in Wisconsin, USA - Nitrogen cycling UWRJ-S178-409R-2 (version... | ecosystem: Environmental > Terrestrial > Soil...
CACGCGCTTCAGGTCCGGGAGCAGCCCGATCAGGCCGATGTAGGCGATGAAGACCGAGACGCGGATCAGCCCCTCGACGATCACGAACCACGTCGTGCCCTCGATGGGCAGCCAGTTCGTCAGGAGCGCCGGCCCGACCTTGAAGAGCATCAACGCGAAGCCGATCGCGATCGCGAACGAGAAGATGATCTGGCCGCGCGTGATCTCCGTGACGACCTTGCCCTCCTCGTCCTCCTCGCGTGCGGCGACGTTCGCGGAGATCGCGAGCGCTCGGAACCCGATCGCGAGCGACTCGCCGAGGGCGATCACGCCCCGGATCACCGGCAGCCGCCAGATGCGGTGCCGCTTCATCGGCGACGTGACGTCGCGGACGACCTCCTCGATGCCGCCTTCCGGCGTGCGCACCGCGACGGCCCAGCAGGACGGGCCGCGCATCATCACGCCCTCGAGCACGGCCTGACCGCCGTAGGACACGCTCACGGCGTATCTCGCCCGCGACGCGCGATTCCGCAGAATCGGAATCGCGCCGCTGAACCCGCCGCCTGCGGCGCCGGCAGATCCCTGAAGGCGCCCGCTGTCGCGGTCGCGGTATCTGCGACTCTCACCGTCGAACCTAGGCGGACTTGGCGGCGGCGGCCCTCTCGAGGCGCCGCTGGAAGCGCTCCACCCGGCCGCCAGAGTCCATCAGCTTCTGCTTGCCGGTGTAGAACGGATGGCAGGCGGAGCACACCTCGACGTGCAGCTCCGGCTTCGTCGAGCGGGTCGTGAACTCGTTGCCGCAGGAGCACGTGACGTGCGCGACGACGTACTCGGGATGGATGTCCGCCTTCATCGACCGGCCAGGATATCAGAGGCGATTTCGGGCCCGACGTTGCCTCCTGAGACGACGGCGACGATCGAGTCTCCCTCCACCGCGCCCGCCAGCACGGCGGCCACTCCCGCAGCGGCAGCCGGCTCGCACGCGAGCTTGGCCTCGGCGTAGAGCCTTCGCATCGCCTCCGCGATCTGGGCGTCCGTGACGGTCACGACCTCGACGCCGGCGGCGGCGCACACCTGGAGTGCGCGGGTGCCGGCGAACGGCGCGTCGAGGCCGCTCGCGATCGTCTCCGGCGCGACGGGCACGGGCTCGCCCGCTTCGAGGCCGCGCAGCAGCGCCGCCGAGCCCTCGGGCTCGACGCCGACGACGCGGACGCCCCGCGGTGCGACCGCCGCGGCGATTCCCCCGATGAGCCCCCCGCCGCCCACGGGTACGACGACGACGTCCACGCCCGGTGCATCCTCGAGGATCTCGAGGCCGACCGTTCCCTGCCCCGCCATCACGAGCGGGTCGTCGAACGGATGGACGAGCGTGGCGCCGCTCCGCTCGAGATGCTCCTCGAGACGCGCGAACGCGTCGGAGGGATCATCGGCCTCCATGTCGATGCGGGCGCCGAGCGCGCTCGCCCGGTCGAGCTTGAACGTGCTCGCGCCCGACCACGAGAAGACGAGCGAGTCGAGGCCCTCGCCGGCGGCTCCCCACGCGAGCGCGATCGCGTGGTTCCCGGCGGACGCTCCGGCGACGCCGCGCTCGCGCTCGCCGGCGGTCATCGCGGCCAGCCGGTTGGTGACGCCCCTGGCCTTGAACGACCCGCCGTGCTGGAACAGCTCGGCCTTGAGCGAGAGACGCGGCGCGATATCGGAGCCGTCCAGGAGGGGCGTGCGGCGCACGCGTCCGCGGATCGTCTCGGCCGCGCGGACGACGTCGTCGCGCGTCACGGGACCCACGCTCACCGGGCGCATCCTATGCCGCGTGCGCGTTCGGGGGGTCGATCCGTCGGCACCGGACCCGCAGAATGCGCGCGGTGACCTCCGCCCCGCTCCCTGCTACGGCACCGCATCGCCCGGTCCGCCTCGTCGTCACGGACGACCTCGAGCGCCGGCGCCTCACGGTTCTCTTCCGGCTCGTCCTCGCGCTGCCCCATCTCGTGTGGGTGACCCTCTTCGGCATGGCGGCGCTCACGCTCGCGTTCGTCGTCTGGCTCGCCGTCCTGTTCGAGCGCCGCGCGCCGGGGACGCTGCACCGGTTCCTCGCCTCGTACGTCCGCTACACGGTCCACCTCACCGCGTACCTCACGCTGGCGGCATCGCCGTATCCGAGCTTCACCGGCTCCGCCTCGTATCCGGTCGACGTCGAGATCGATCCGCCCGCGCGACAGGGAAGGCTGGGGTCCGGCTTCCGGCTCCTGCTCGCGCTGCCCGCGCTGCTGCTCTCGTCGACCCTCGGCGGGTCGGCCGCGCTCGGAGGCTGGTCGGGCGTCGCGCTGCTGAGCGGCACGGGCGGCCTCGCCGTCGCCGTCTCGCTGCTCGGGTGGTTCGCCTCGCTCGCGCGCGGACGGATGCCGCGAGGCATGCGCGACGCCGCGACGTACGCGATCGGCTACGGCGCCGAGGCAGCCGCCTACGCGCTGCTGCTCACGGATCGGTACCCGCTCGCGACACCGGGACGTGTCGAGCCCGCGCCCGAGCTGCCTGTCCACCCCGTCGCGCTCGACGTGCGAGACGACCTCGGCCGGCCGCGTCTGCTCGTCGTGTTCCGGTTTCTCCTCGTCATCCCGCACCTCCTCTGGCTGACGCTGTGGGCCGTGCCCGCGCTGCTCGCGTGGCTCGCGGCGTGGGTGCTCGCGCTCGTGCTCGGCCGCGTGCCGCGCTTCCTCCACCGCTTCCTCGCCGCCTTCGTCCGGGCGACGACGCACGTCTGGGCGTTCCTCTACGTCGTCGGACGGCCGTTCCCCGGCTTCGTCGGCCGTGAGGGCAGCTACCCGATCGACCTCAGGATCGCGCCGCCCGCGCGCCAGCGGCGGCTCGGCGTGCTCGCGCGGCTGGTCCTCGTCCTACCCGCCTTCGTGCTCTCCTTCGCCTACGGCGGCGTCCTGCTCGTCGTCGGCGTCATGGGCTGGGTCGCCGCGCTGGCGACCGGCCGGATGCCGCCCGGGCTCCGTGATCTCGGAGCGGCGGCGCTCCGCTATCAGGCGCAGGTCTTCGCGTACCTCTTCCTCCTCACGTCGCGGTACCCCGACTCGTCGCCCGTCCTCCGCGGCCGCCCGCCGGAACCGGCGCCGCTGCCGGCCCTCCCGGCCGAGGTGATTTCATGAAACCCGCTGTGGCGACTCGCGCCGCCGTCTACGCGCTTCTCGCCTGCGGCTGGGCCCTCGCGGCGTGGGCTCTCGCCGGCAGCGTCGTCCCGGACGACCTTTCGCTGCCCCGCGTCAACGTCGACGCGACCTTCGGCGGAGACCTCGTGTCGAGGGCCGAGCGTTACGAGCGCTTTCTCTACGTCGACTGGGCCCTCGCGCAGATCGCGGCGCTGGCGACGCTGTGGGTGTACGCGAAGCGCGGAACGCGGTTCATCCGCGAGTCCGCGGCCGGCCCGATCGGCACCGGGATGTTCCTCGGAATGGTCGGTCTCGCAATCGTCTGGCTGACACAGTTGCCGTTCTCCGTGGCCGCGCTCTGGTGGGATCGCCGCCACGGCGTCTCGGAGATCGGCTACTTCGAAGCGATCTTCGGCGGCTGGCTCGCGCTCGGCGGGACGTTCGTCGCCGTTTGCGTCGCGCTGCTCGTCGTGATGGCGCTCGCACGCTGGCTCGGGTCCTGGTGGTGGATCCCCGGCGCGGGCGTGTTCGCCGCGATCGCGGCGCTCCTGATCTTCGTCAGCCCCTACCTCACGGAGGGCCTCGAGCCGGTGAAGGACCGGCGGCTCCAGCAGACGTACGAGCGCTACGAGCAGGCCCAGGGCGTCGACGACATCCCGCTGCGGATCGAGAAGGTGAGCGGCGATACGAGCCAGGCCAATGCCTACGCGTTCGGCATGGGGCCGTCGTCGCGCATCGTGCTCTGGGACACGCTCCTCGACGGCCGCTTCTCGAACCGCGAGCTCGACGTGGTTCTCGCGCACGAGCTGGCGCATCACTCGAGCAACCACATCCCCGAGGCAATCGGCTGGTTCGCGCTGTTCGCACTCCCCGGCGCGTTCGTCCTGATGCTCGCCACGCGCCGGCGCGGCGGGATGGGCGAGCCGGCCGCCGTGCCGCTCGCGCTCCTCGTCTCGGCCGTCTTCTCGCTCGTCGTTCTTCCCGCGCAGAACCTCGTCAGCCGCGGCATGGAGGCGGAGGCCGACTGGAAGGCGCTGCAGACGACGCGCGACCCGGCCGCGGCCCGGGGCTTGTTCGAGGAGTTCGCCACGACCTCGCTCGGCGACCCCAGTCCGCCGACGTGGGCCTACCTGCTGCTGCAGACACACCCGACGCTCGCACAGCGCGTTGCGATGACGGACGCCTGGCAGGCCCGACGCCGATCACGGGCTCTGTCCCCATAGGGGACTGACCCCGGGCCTACACGCGCTCGGCGATCACGCGGGCGATGGCGAGCGACGACGTCGCACCCGGCGACGGGGCGTTGCGCACGTGGACGACGCCCTCCGCCTCGTGGAAGACGAAGTCGTCGAGCAGGGTGCCGTCCAGGCCGAGTGCCTGCGCGCGGATCCCCGACGGGCCGGGGAGGACGTCGGCGACGTCGAGCTCGGGGAGGAGCTTCCGGGCCGCGGCGACGAAGCGCCGCGTCGAGACGTCGCGCACCATCTCGCCCAGCCCCATGCGCCAGTGGCCCCGGACAAGACGGCGGAACCCCGGCGCGCGGGCCGCGTCCACCATGTCGCCGAGAGAGACGTCGCGCTTGCGATACCCCTCGCGGGCGAGCGCCGGCACGGCGTTGGGGCCGAGCCACACGTCTCCGTCCGGCCGGACGGTCGTATGGATGCCGAGGAATGGAAACGCCGGGTCGGGGACCGGGTAGACGAGCCCGCGGACGAGATGCCGACGGTCGGGCCGCAGACGCAGGTAGTCACCCCGGAACGGCACGATCCGCGGCTCCTGCGGCGCGCCAGAGAGAGCGGCCAGCCGGTCCGCGTAGACCCCGCCGCAGACGACGACGCGCTCCGCCTCCAAGTCGCCGGCGGTCGTCTCGACCACGGTCGTGCCTCCGCGCCGTGAGAGGCCGACCACTTCCCGCCCGAGCAGAAGCTCGCCGCCCGCCGCCTGAACGTCCTCGGCGTAGGCGGCGACGACGCGCGCGAAGTCGACCACGGCGGTCTCGGGCGAGTGCAGCGCCCGAGCCCCGGCGACGTGCGGCTCCAGCTCGCGCAGCCGCTCGGGACCGATCAGCTCGACCGCTGGAACGCCGTTCGCACGCGACCGGCGGTACAGCTCCTGGAGCCGCGGCAGCTCGCCCTCGTCGGTTGCGACGACCACCTTCCCGCAGCGGAGGACCGGGATTCCGCGCTCGTCGCAGTAGGCGAGCAGGGCAGCGGCGCCCTCGACGCAGAGCTGCGCCTTCAGCGACCCGGGGGCGTAGTAGACGCCTCGGTGGACGACACCGCTCGAGTGGCTCGTCTGGTGCGCACCCGCCACGGTTTCCTTGTCGACGACGCCGACGTGGTCACCGGGACGGCGTCGCTGGAGCTCGCGCGCGGTGGCGAGGCCGATGATGCCGGCGCCCACCACGACGACGTCGAACCGTGAGGCAGCCACCCGGCCCTCAGGTGATCGTGTACTCGGGCCCGGAGCCGCCCTCGGGCGGTGTCAGCCGCCCCCCCTTGGCGCTGATCGCCCCGCACTGGACGCAGTTCGACGGGTTCACGACGACCTGCACCGTCCCGTCGCCGTCCGCGTCGCCGACCTCGTAGACGTGCGCCGGACACATCCACTCCCACATCTCGGCGAGATCTCTCGGCACCTGCGACTGCACGCGGATGTGGCTCGGCTGGTCGTCACGGGTGCGGTTGCCCGACGCGAAGACGGACGACAGCTTGTCGAAGGTCAGCGTCCCATCGGGAGCCGGGTACCGGGCCGCGCGCCCCGTGCGGATCAGCCCCGCGTCGGCGTTCGGGTGCGTCCGGAGCTCCTTGGGCGGGAGCTTCCCCTTCGTCACCGTCATCGCGCTCGCGAGCGCGCCGCCGACGAAGAACCCCTTGTCGAACGCCTGGCGCATGTTCCTGACCTCTGCGAGCTCCTTCCACATGTAGCTCGCGCGCACCGCCTCGTCGTAGGAGCCGAGCGCACCGGGCCGGCCGGCGACCTCGCCTCTGCCGAGCGCGGCGAACGCCGTCTCGGCGGCGAGCCTCCCCGACTCGACTGCGTAGTGGATGCCCTTGAGCCGCGGGACGTTCACGAGGCCGGCGCTCTCGCCGACGAACAGCAGCCCAGGGGCGTTGAGCCGGGACGGGACCGAGTTGAGCCCGCCCTCGGTGATCGTCTTCGCGCCCCAGGCGACGCGCTCGCCGCCCTGCAGGATCTTGCGCACGAGCCGGTGGGTCTTGAACTCCTGGAGGAGGTCGTGCGCCGAGAGCTCGACGTCGGCGTACTCGAGACCGACGACGAATCCGAGCGAGACGTGCTCGTCGCCCATCGGGTAGATCCACGAGCCGCCGAACTCGCCGTACCGCGCTCGCTTGCGGAGCGGCCAGCCCAACGTGTGGACGATCTTGTGGAGCGGCCGCGGAACCTTCCAGACCTCCTTCACCCCGAGCGCCCAGATCTGGGGGTTCTTCCCGTGGAGGCCGAAGTGCTCGATCGCCGCTGTCGTGAGGTGGCCGGCCGTGCCCTCCGCGAGAACGGTCACCTTCGCGGTCACGTCGACGCCAGGCTCGAAGTTCGCGAGCGGCTCACCGTCCTTCCCGCGGCCCTTGTCGCCGGTCCGCACGCCGACCACGCGGCCGTGCTCGACGAGGAGCTTCTGGCCCGTGGTCTCGGGGAGGATCATGGCGCCGCCGGCCTCGGCCTGCTCGGCGAGGAAGCGCCCGAGCTCGGAGATCGAGACGATCCAGTTGCCGTGGTTCATCATCGTGGGCGGCGGCGGAATCCGGAGCGCAGCGCCCTTCGTGAGCAGGTAGACCGCCTCGCCATGCACCGGGCCGTAGGTCGGCATCTCCTCGATCGGGATCCGTCCGGCGAAGAGCTTGCGGATCGCACGGGGGTTCATCACCGCGCCCGAGAGCAGGTGCGAGCCGGGCTGCTTGCCCTTCTCGAGCACGGCCACGGGGACGTCCCCGAGGCGCTCCCGGACGTCCGGATGCTCCTCGAGCAGCTGGCCGAGCCGCACCGCGCACGCGAGGCCGCCGGGGCCGCCGCCGACGATCAGGATGCCGACGTCGATGCGCTCGTCCGGCGGGTCGGTCGGCGCGGCGAGCACCTCGGCGCTCGTGAACGGCGGCGGGTAGTCGGCCGGGCGGATGCCGCTCATCGGCCCGTTACGTACGCGCCCGGAGGAGCTCGGTCAGCTTCGGCGCGATCTGCGTCAGGTCGCCCACGACGCCGACGTCGGCGAAGTCGAAGATCGGCGCGTTCGGATCCTTGTTGATCGCGACGATCGTCCCCGAGCCCTGCATGCCGACCTTGTGCTGGATCGCCCCGGAGATGCCGAGCGCGATGTAGAGCTTCGGCGAGACGGTCTTGCCCGTCTGACCGACCTGGGCGGAGTACGGATACCACCCCGCGTCGACGACGGCCCGCGTCGCGGCGACCGCCCCGCCGAGTGCCGCCGCGAGGTCCTCGCAGATCGAGAAGCCCTCCGGACCGCCGAGCCCCCGGCCGCCGGCAACGATGACGTCGGCCTCCTCGATCGCCGGCCCGCTCGACTCCTCCTGGAGGTGGTCGACGAGCGTCGCCAGCGTCGAAAAGTCCTGGAACGTCGCGCCGACGTCCTTGACCTCCGCCGTCCCACCGCTCTCGACCGGGTCGAACGTCCCCGAGCGGACGATCGCCAGCCGCGGCGTCGTCGTCCAGCCGACGTCGACGAGGACGGTGTCGCCCAGAGCGGGGCGCACGCCGACGAGCTCGTCGCCCTCGAGTCGCAGGTCGGTCAGGTCCCAGTTGAGCCCTGCTTCGAGGCGCGCCGCAAGCCCGGCGGCGACGTCGGCCGCCAGCACCGAGGCGGGGAAGAGCACGTTCTCGGCGCCCGACTCGCGGACGACCGCCTCGAGGGCATCGACGCGCGGCTGCGGCAGCGGCGCCGCGAGCGCCTCGTCGTCGACGACGTAGACGGTCGAGGCGCCGAAGGCACCGGCCCGCGGGGCGACGTCGGCCACGCCGCTGCCGAGAACGGCCCCGAGGACGTCGCCGCCGAGCGAAGCCGCCTTGGACAGCAGCCCGAGCCCGCCCTTCGTCAGCTCGCCGTCGTGCGACTCGAGGTAGACGAGCGTGCCGGGCATCAGACGAGCCTCTTCTCGGCGAGATACTCGACGATCTTCTCCGCGGCGTTGCCGTCGTCCTCGATCCGAACCTGGTCGCTCTTCGCCGGCGGAGGAGCCACCGCGCGCACGACCGTTCGCGAGCCTGCCACGCCGACCGTCTCCGCGTCGACGCCGAGGTCGGCGAGCGAGACGACCTCCTGCGGCTTCGCCTTGGCGCCCATGATCCCCTTGAGCGACGGATACCGGGGCTCGTTGATGGCGTCCGATACGGCGACCACCGCCGGCAGCGGCGCCGAGATCACGTCGTAGCCGAACTCCGTCTGCCGCTTGCCGCTCAGGCTGTCGCCGTCGATCGTGAGCTCCGCGACCTGCGAGACCATCGGCCGTCGCAGACGGTCGGCGACGGACGCCCAGAGGACGGCGCCGTCGGCGTCGCTCGACTGCTGCCCGAAGAGAACGAGCTCGGGCTCCTCTCGCTCGAGCACCTTCGCGAGCGCGCGGCCCGTCGCGAGGAGATCCGAGCCGGCGGCGCCCTCGTCGGAGACGAGGACCGCCCGGTCGGCGCCCATCGCGAGCGCCTTGCGAAGGGAGTCCATCGCCTTCTCCGGTCCCAGCGAGACGACGACGACCTCGCCGCCCTGAGCCTCCTTGAGCCGGAGCGCTTCCTCGACGGCGTTGACGTCGGTTGCGTTGAGCGTTCCCTCGCCCGAGCGGTCGAGCCGGTGTGTCGACGGGTCGAGCCGCTTGTGGACGGTGGCGTCCGGGACCTGCTTGACGCAGACGGCGATCTTCACGCGGCTGACTCTACCCAGGGGTCTGTCCACGCCGGGGATCGACCCCGCGGAGCTTCACAGGGGACAGGCCCCTTGCGGTGCCAGTCCCCTGGGACCAGTCCCCTTGGTCTGCTAGTGTCCCGCCCTTCGCGCGGCCTGGCGCGAAGCGTCGCGGAGCCATGACTCGCCACCGGACGACAGCACGAGGGGTCTCTCTCCTCCTCTCCGCCCTCTTCTGCGCGGCGGTCGTCGGCTCGCTCCACGCAGCGCCGAAGCCCGGCCTCGTCAACGGGAGCCCGATCGTGTTCCCCCTGATCGGGGACTACGCGTACGGGATGAACTTCGGGGATCCGCGCGTCAACGGGAGCCACCAGGGCATCGACATCGAGCGCGTCCCGTGGCGGACGCCCGTCGTCGCAGCGGAGTCGGGAAAGGTCAAGTGGTGGACGACGTCCGCCCGCGCCGGCTGCATGCTCTACCTGTACGGGAAGAGCGGCACCACCTACCTCTACATCCACCTGAACAACGACCTCACCGAGAAGTCGGAAGACCGAGGAGGGTGCAAGCTCGGCGTCTCCTACGCCGTCGCCGACGGCGCGAAGGTGACGGCAGGAGAGCAGATCGGCTACGTCGGCGACTCGGGCGACGCGGAGGGCAATGACCACCTGCACTTCGAGGTGCACCCGAACGACGGCGCGGCCGTCAACCCGTACCCCTATCTCAACGCTGCCGAGCGGCTCCTCTTCCCGGGCCGTCTCGGGACGACGTTCTCGCTCGGCCTGCGCGGCACGCCCGTCGCGGCTGGCGCCGGCTCGCTCGAGCTGCTCGTGACGTCCGTGCGCTGGTGGCCCGGCGGGAAGTGGACGCCGGTGGTCGGCGAGCGTGGCGTCACGCTCTCGATCGCGCCCGACGCCGTCGTCGACACGTCCCTCGCGGCGGCGCTCGCGAGCCCCGACCGCCGCGTTCTCCAGGCGCGCACGGGATCTCAGCCCGTCACGGCGTACACGGCGAAGGCGGAGGTCACAGCCGCAGCGCTTCGTGGGACGCCCGGCGAGCTCGTCGCCGCCCGCATCAGCCGCCCCGGCGGCACGACCGTCGCGACCGGGCCCGCGGCAGCGGAGGACTCAGCCCTTCCGGCTCCGGCCGAAACCGAGGGCCTTCGCCCTGGGATCTAGCACGCCGCTCCGGTCGGGGACTACGCCGGTGCCAGAGCGCTGCGCAGGAAGTCGACGATCGCCGCGGTCGGAGCGCCCGGCGTGAAGACCTCGGCGACACCGAGGCGCTTGAGCTCGTCGGCGTCCTCCACGGGAATGGTGCCGCCGACGACGACGAGCACGTCCTCGGCCTCGTTCGCCCGGAGTCCCTCTACGATCCGCGGCACCAACGTCATGTGCGCACCCGAGAGAATCGAGATCCCCACCGCGTCTGCGTCCTCCTGGATCGCAGTCTCGACGATCTGCTCCGGCGTCTGGTGGAGGCCCGTGTAGATGACCTCCATGCCGGCGTCCCGGAGCGAGCGCGCGATGATCTTCGCCCCCCTGTCGTGGCCGTCGAGGCCGGGCTTCGCGATCACGACCCGAATCGTCCGCTCCACGCGGTCAGTATAGGAACGTGCGACTGATCGTCATCGGGTCGTCCCCGGCCTGGCCGAATGCGGGAGGCGCCCATTCCGGCTACGTCGTCGAGTCGGACGGCAAGCGCCTGCTGCTCGACTGCGGCCCCGGGGTGCTCGGCCGTCTACGGGAGGCCGAGGCCTGGCCGTCGCTCGACGCGATCGCGATCACGCACTTCCACCTCGACCACTGGGGCGACCTCGTGCCCTGGGTCTGGGGCAGCTTCTACCGCCGCGGTCACGACGACCTCCGACCCGAGCTCTGGGTCTACCGCGGCGGCCGGCTGTTCCTCGAGGAGCTCGGCTCGCGGCTCGGCTTCCCGGACATGTTCGAGCGCACGTTCACGGTCAAGGAGTACGACGGCGGGGAGGCGTTCTCGACCGCGGCCGGTCTCGAGGTGCTGCCGCTCCGCCTGCCGCACTATCGCCTCGAGACGTATGGCTTCCGCGTGACGAACGGGCGGGCGACGCTCGCGTACACGGGCGACACCGGCCCCAGCGACCGGATCGCGGACCTCGCGCGCGACGTCGACCTCTTCGTCTGCGAGGCGACGCTGGAGACCGGCGAAGCCGACGGCGAGCCGCGCGGCCATCTGAGCGCGGAGGAGGCGCTGGACGCATACGCCGCCTCCGGTGCCCGGCGCCTCCTCCTCACGCACCGCCCGTCGGAGCTCGACGCCCCCGACGGCGTCGACCTCGCCTACGACGGCATGGAGCTCGACGTGTAGGGTGCACAATCCGTGCTGATATGTGCACATGAGCGGTGAGCCACATCGGGTCAACGTCACGCTCGACCCACCTCACGCGGCGAAGCTCAGGGCGCTTGCGGAGCGCACGCACCTGAACGAGGGAACGCTTGCCCGCTCGTTGCTCGCGAGCGCCCTCGACGAGGCCGATCCGGACGCTGGAAACGTGACCGAGCTGCTCGACGCGATCCCGGGCGCGCTGGATCGCGCGAGACTCGGTCGCGAGCAGGCTGACGCCGGTCTCGGCATCCCCCTCGACGAGCTCTGACGGTGACACGCGTCCTCGTCACGCCCGCCGCGCGGGACGACCTCGCGCGCCTGATTCGAACGCACAGCCTTCCTCGGGACACGACGGGACGAGTCGTCCGATCGCTTCGACCGCTCGCAGAGTTCCCACTGCTCGGCGCGCCGCTCGAAGGGCGGTGGAAGAGCTTCCGCTTCATCCTCGGCCCGTGGCGGTGGATGGTCGTCGTCTACGTCGTCGACGACGGACGCGAGCAGGTGTCCATCGTGACGATCCAGGACGCACGCTCGGCCACCTCGGCGACCGGATACCGGGCGAAGAAATAGCCGGATCCGAAGCGTCGAGCTAGAACACGGGCTGCTCGCGCCAGGTGCCCCAGACGCGGCGCCAGGCGTCGCAGATCTCGCCGAGCGTGACGCCGTCGCGGACGGCGTCGACGATCACGGGCATCAGGTTGCGGTCGTCGACGGACGCGGCCTCGGACAGCTCGGCGATGCGCCGCTCCACGACCGCGGAGTCGCGCTGCGCTTTGAAGGCCTGGAGGCTGTCGATCTGGCGGCGCTCGACGTCGGGGTCGATGCGGAGGATCGAAATCTCCTCCTCGCTCTCGGTGCGGAAGCGGTTGACGCCGACGATCACACGCTCCTCGGCGTCGACCTCCTGCTGGTAGCGGAAGGCGGCGTCGGCGATCTCGCGCTGCGGCATGTTCTCCTCGATCGCCGCGACCATGCCGCCGAGCTCGTCGATCCGGCGGAACAGCTCGTACGCCTCGGCCTCGAGCCGGTTCGTCAGCGCCTCGACGTGGTAGGAGCCGCCGAGCGGATCGATCGTGTTGACGACGCCCGTCTCGTGCGCGATCACCTGCTGGGTGCGCAGCGCGAGCCGCACGGCGTCCTCGGTCGGCAGCGCGAGCGCCTCGTCGTAGGAGTTCGTGTGCAGCGACTGCGTCCCGCCGAGCACCGCTGCCAGGGCCTCGATCGCCGTGCGCGCGACGTTGACGAGCGGCTGCTGCCATGTCAACGAGACGCCGGCCGTCTGGGTGTGGAACCGCATCAGGAGCGAGCGCTCGTCGCGTGCCCC
>Ga0173483_10000361_pt1 | contig 12664 bp, 9 predicted proteins | sample NitcycUS178409R2_FD_122621 | JGI IMG/M metagenome (GOLD analysis project Ga0173483, IMG submission 122621) | Soil microbial communities from Arlington Agricultural Research Station in Wisconsin, USA - Nitrogen cycling UWRJ-S178-409R-2 (version... | ecosystem: Environmental > Terrestrial > Soil >...
AGGCCGAGCAACCTTTGGTGCGGGGACGAGGAGGCGCGCGAGGTCGTCGAGCAGCTGAACCGCGACGCCGGCTATGACCCCGTCCATACCGGGCCGATCGAGAACGCCGCGGCGCAGGAGCGTGTGATCGACGTCATCTTCGCGATCGGCGAGGAGATGGGCCCGTACGTCTACCGGTTCGCGCCGGTCGATCAGCTTTGAGGACGGCCGACGAAGGTTGATGGCCTGCATGGCGTCACGGCGAGATCGAAGCCGGATGCCTCGGCCGGCTTGACGGGCTCGATCGCGCCGCCTCTTTGCGACATAGGCCAGTTCCGGCGCTCAGGGCAGCTCGCGGGTCATGGCCCAGAAGCGCCCGTGCGCGGCGGCCGCCTCGACGGCCAGCGCGAGGACCGCGGCCCGGGGGTCGGCGGCCGGGTCGGGGAAGCGGCGCCACGCGAGCGCCATGACGGCGGTGATTCGGCTCTCGTGGAGAGCGTGCAACATGCCGAGGTGAAGGAGGGCGAGGCTTGCGCCGCCCGAGAGCACGAAGGTCGCGTGTGGCGGCGCGGGCGTGGTGCCCGGCCGCCACCCGTGGGCTCGTTCGCGTTGGGCGCTAGTAGACGCCACCGCCACCGCCCGAGCTCGACGCCGTGCCGGTGACCTGGTTGCCGGCGGCGGAAATCGCGTACCAGCGGGCGCCGAACGCGTTCACGCCCTGGCCGCTGGTGTCACCGGGGCTCTGGTCGCCGGTGAAGGTGTAGACCGGGTGGCCGTTGTAGGTGACCTGCGGCTTGCCGTCGGAGCGCGGTGACGTTCCCACCATCGACGCGCTCGCCCCATTGCCGACCGTCGGCTTGCCGCTCGCCCGCAGCGGTGGCCACGCACTGGCGCATGCTCCGGTGCAGGCGCTCTTGCTGCCAGCGTCCTTCTTGAACAGGTACAGGGTGTCGCCGTTCGAGTCGGCGAGGATCTTGCCGAGACTGCTGTTCTCGACGCCGAGCGCGGCCGATTGTCCGCTTGCCGTCTTCGGCGGGGCGCTCGAAGCAGTCGAGTTGTTGCCACCGCCGCCACAGCCGGCGACGGCGAGGGCGGTGAGCGGGATCACCGCCGCGGTGGCCAGCCAGGTGATCGGTTTGCTACGTGTCATGTCACTCCTCCTCTGAGGTGTTTCGGGTGACCACCACTCTCGGTCCGCTGACGGCGCGACGTCATCCGACGCCCCCGTCGGCGCCATACCGACCGGCTATGTCGAGGCCCGAGCGCTGGCGAGCACCAGGGAGCGGCCGGCCAGCTCGATCGTGCCCGAGGCGAGGCGGCCGATGGTCGGATCCGCAGTGTCGAGCTCGACCCCCCAGGTCCTGTCGTCTGGGAGCCGGAAGCTCAGAGGCTCCCACCACGCGTTGACGAGCAGCAGGCCGTCCGCGCCTCCCACGGCGACCGCTCGCGCGCCGGGGTTGATCCAGTCCGCCGCCTCCATCCGCTGCCCGTCCGGGCGCAGCCACCGCAGCTCGCCGGCGGCGAAGAAGCGCGTGCGGCGGAAGACGTTGTGTTCACGGCGCAGACGACACACCCGCGCGACGAACTCGAACAGGTCGCGATCGGCCTGCGTCCAGTCGACCCAGCTGATCTCGTTGTCCTGGCAGTAGGCGTTGTTGTTGCCGCGCTGCGTCCGACCGAGCTCGTCGCCGCCGAGCAGCAGCGGCACGCCCTCGGAGAGCAGCAGCGTGGCGAGGAAGTTGCGCCGCTGGCGGGCGCGCAACTCGAGGACGGACGGGTCGTCGGTCGGGCCCTCGGCGCCGCAGTTCCAGCTGCGGTTGTCGTCGTTGCCGTCGCGGTTGCCCTCGCCGTTGGCCTCGTTGTGCTTGGCGTCGTAGCTGACGAGGTCGTTGAGCGTGAAGCCGTCGTGGACCGTGACGAGGTTGATCGACGCGGTGGGCCGGCGGCCGTGTCCGAAGAGGTCGGACGAGCCGGACAGGCGCGTGGCGAAGTCGGCGAGCGTCCCCGGCGTGCCGCGCCAGAAGTCGCGCACCGTGTCGCGGTAGCGGCCGTTCCACTCGCTCCACCCGGCCGGGAAGTCGCCCAGGTCGTAGCCGCCCCAGTCCCACGGCTCGGCGATCAGCTTGACCTCGGACAGGACGGGGTCCTGGCCGACGGCGTCGAGGAAGGCGCCGAACGGGTCGAAGTCGCTCGCGCCGCGACCGAGGGTGGCGGCGAGGTCGAAGCGAAAGCCGTCGACGTGCATCTCCTGCGCCCAGTAGCGCAATGAGTCCATGACGAGCCGCAGCGCCGCGGGGCGGTGGGTGTCCAACGTGTTGCCGACGCCGGTGTCGTCGACGTAGTAGCGGCGGTCCTCGGCCAGGCGGTAGTAGGCCGGGTTGTCCAGGCCGCGGAAGCACAGCGTCGGCCCGTCCTGGTTGCCCTCGGCGGTGTGGTTGTAGACGACGTCGAGCAGGACCTCGAGGCCCGCCGCGTGGAGCGCGCGGACCATCTGCTTGAACTCGGCGACGGCGTGGCCCGAGGCCGCGTACTCGTTGTGCGGGGCGAAGTAGCCGATTGGCTGGTAGCCCCAGTAGTTGCGCAGGCCGCGGGCGACGAGCGCGCGGTCGTGGACGAACTGGTGGACGGGCAGCAGCTCGACGGCCGTGACGCCGAGGCGCCGGAGGTGCTCGATGACGGCGGGATGCGCGAGGCCCGCGTAGGTGCCGCGCAGCGGCTCGGGCACTTCGGGGTGCAGGTAGGTCAGCCCCTTGACGTGGGCCTCGTAGATGACCGAGTCGGCGAGCGCCGTGCGCGGTGGTCGGTCGTCGCCCCATTCGAATGGCTCCGCACTCACCACGGAGCGGGGGACGTACGGGGCGGAGTCGGCCGGGTCGGCTCCGTTGACGGCCGGGTTCCACTCGACGCCGCCGCGGACGGCGCGGGCGTAGGGATCGAGGAGCAGCTTGGCCGCGTTGCAGCGCAGGCCGGCGCCCGGGTCCCACGGACCGTGGACCCGGAAGCCGTAGCGCGTGCCGTGGCCGGCACCGGGCACGTGGCCGTGCCAGACGCCGCCATCGCCGAGCTCGAGCGGATGGCGCGTCTCGCGGCCGCCTTCGTCGAAGACGCAGACATCCACGCCGTCGGCGACGCCGCTGAACACGGCGAAGCGCACGCCGTCGGCCTCGGAGTGCGCGCCGGCCCTCATCTCGCGGCCCGCGCGTCCGACAGCCGGACGATCATGTCGGCCACCAGTCCGGTCCACCCCGTCTGGTGCGAGGCGCCGAGCCCGGCGCCGTCGTCGCCGTTGAAGTACTCGTGGAACAGCAGGGCGTCGTGCCAGGCCGGATCGCGCTGGAAGCGTTCGAGGGCGCCGAACACGGGCCGCCGGCCGTCGGGCCGGTCGAGGAAGATCCGCACGAGCCGGTCCGCGAGCTCGGTGGTGATCTCGCGCAGCGTGAGCTGGCGTCCCGAGTGGCGCGGGAACTCGACGACCAGTTCGTCGCCGTAGCGGAGCGCGAAGCGCTCGAGCGCGGCGATGACGAGGTAGTTGACGGGAAACCAGACCGGGCCGCGCCAGTTGGAGTTACCGCCGAACAGCGGGATCGTCGACTCCGCAGGCTCGTAGTCAACAGTCGCCCCGACCTGCCCCGAACCCCAGAACTCGAAGGGGTCGTCGCGGTAGATCGCCGACAGCGACCGCAGGCCGTGCGGCGAGAGGAACTCGGACTCGTCGGCCAGTCGTTCGAGGATCTGCGGCAGGCGGTCCTCGCCGACGATCGCGAGCATCGTGGCGCCGCGTCCGTCGCCCGGGGGCTGCACGGCAGCTCGGTACTCCGGACGCGCCTCCAGGAACTCCGCGATCCTCGTCGTGAACTCCGACAGTCGCGACGTGACGTCCGGCGCTCCGACCGCTACGGCGCACAGCGGGATCAGCCCGGTCATCGAGCGTACGCGCACGGGCCAGGCCTGACCGTCGGACGCCCGCCGCACGCGGTCGTAGTAGAAGCCGTCGGCCTCGTCCCAGAGCCCCCGGTCATTGATCGCCTCGGCGATCAGCGTGAAGTGCTCGAAGAACTTGATGGCGACGTCCTCGTAGGCGTCGTCCTCCGAGGCCAGGACTAGGGCCATTTCGAGCATGCTCAGGCAGTAGAGGGCCATCCACCCGGTGCCATCCGCCTGCTCGAGGACCTGGCCCTCGGGAAGCGGGGCCGAGCGGTCGAACGGGCCGACGTTGTCCATACCGAGGAAGCCGCCACCGAAGAGGTGGTCGCCTTCTGGGTCCTTGACGTTGGCCCACCAGGTGAAGCCGAGCAGGAGCTTGTGGAAGATGCGCTCGAGCCAGTCGCGGTCGCGGCGCCCGTCCAGCTCGAACACGGCGAGGGCGGCGAGCGCGTGCACCGGCGGGTTGACGTCGCCGAAGTTCCATTCGTAGGCGGGCAGCTGGCCGCTGGGGTGCATGTACCACTCGCGGGTGATCAGGCGCAGCTGCGCCTTGGCGAACTCCGGGTCGACGTGAGCGAGCGTCACGCAGTGGAACGCGAGGTCCCAGGCGGCGTACCAGGGGTACTCCCACTTGTCGGGCATCGAGACGACGTCGTGGTTGTAGAGGTGACGCCAGGCGACGTTGCGCGCCTTCGGACCGCGACGCGAATCGGGCGGCGACGGCTGGCCGGGGTCGCCGTCCAGCCAGCGCTGGACGTCATAGTTGTAGAACTGCTTGCTCCACAGCATCCCGGCGAACGCCTGGCGCATGACGAGCGCCTCCTCAGGCGTCGCCTCCGGCGCCAGCGACGCGTAGAAGGCGTCGGCCTCGCGCGCGCGTCTGGCTACCGTCGCCGACCAGGAGCGCGACAGCTCGTGGCGCTCGGGAGCCAGTCGCAGCCGCACCTCCGTCGTCCCGCCGGCCACCACGTCGAGCTGGTACCACAGCGCCGCCTTGGTGCCCGTCCGCTCGGGGTTGACCGTGGCCGCTCCGTGCACGACGTGGTCGTTGATCCCGTCCTTCGGGTTGGCCGGGCCCGGTGCGTTCCACAGCCGCCGGGTGTTCGTCTCGTTGTCGCAGAACAGCGGCTCCGGCGTGCCGTTCCCGCTCAGCGTCATCCGTCCGAGCAGCGGCTCCTCGGCGACCAGGCGGCCGCGATCCTCGCGGATCTGCGGGCGCGCGATCGCCGGTTCCCACGACCAGCGATTACGGAACCACAGCGTCGGCAGCAGGTGCAGCATCGCCCGTTCGGGGCCGGCGTTGCGTACGTGGACGCGCACGCAGATGTCGTCGGGCGCCGCCTTGGCGTAGTCGACTGTCACGTCCCAGTAGCGGTCCCCGTCGAAGACACCGGTGTCGAGCAGCTCGAACTCGGGCGCGCGCCGGTCGCGGCGGGCGTTCTCAGCCAGCAGCTCGGTGTAGGGGAAAGGCGCCTGCGGATAGACGTAGCGCCAGCGCATCCAGGAGTGCGTCGGCGTCGAGTCGAGGTACCACCAGTACTCCTTGGCGTCCTCGCCGTGGTTGCCCTCGGGCCCGGTCAGCCCGAACACCCGCTCCTTGATGATCGGGTCGTGCCCGTTCCAGAACGCGAACGCGAGGCACAGCAGCTGGCGGTCGTCGCAGATCCCGCCCAGCCCGTCCTCGCTCCACCGGTAGGCGCGCGAACGCGCGTGGTCGTGCGGGAAGGACGACCACGCGTCGCCGTCGGCGCTGTAGTCCTCGCGGACGGTGCCCCACGCACGCTCGCTGAGGTAGGGCCCCCAGCGCCGCCAGGAGACGTCCTGGCGGCGCTTGAGCTCGGCGATCACGCTCGGTAGTCGACCACGATCTCGTCCTCGACGGCCCGGACCCCGGGCGCCGCCCACGCGGCGTTCACCGCTGCGTCGTGCTCCACCCAGGAGTCGACGCGGCCGGACAGCGTCACGGTGCCGTCGAACGTGTCGATCGAGAGCGCCTCGGCGTCGAGGCTGGCATCGCGCTTGAACGCCTTCTTGATCGACTGCCTGACGTCGGCGGGGGTGGGGTCTCCGATGGTCAGCTCGACCTGATCGTCGACGCCGATGACGCCGAGGACGTTGCCGGCCACGAGCTCGGCCTCGGCGCGCTGGTAGTCGAACGGGGCCATGCCGGTCAGCGTGACCATTCCGTCCTTGACCGAGGCGTCGATCGACGACGGGACCGCCGCGTCGAGCATCAGCGCCTGCAGCACGGCGCCGCGCACGTCGGCGTCGTCGCGCCTGTCGCCGCCGCGGAGTCGCACGCTGAGCTCGTTGTCGACCTCGCTGACGCCGTACACCCTCTTGGCGGCCTTCGCCGCCTCGCGCTTCTCGCGGAAGCTGCCGACCGTCCCGCGCAGAGTGACGTCGCCGTCGTCGCTCAAGACGGCGATCGCCGCGTTGTCGACTCGCGGGTCCCAGAAGAGCTCCTCCTCGACGTCGAAACGCAGTTGGCCATTGGACACGATGTCCTCCTCTTGGTTGAAGGGCTGGACCGTCAGGGCGCCTCCGCCATCGCCCGCAGTGATGCGCCGGCGAGTAGACGCGCGACGAGCACCCCGAACGGGAGCCCGAAGAGGGGGATGCCGCGATCTGGCCGCTGGTGGTGTCCATGCTCGCGACGCTACGGCTGGACTGGCTCGCCGGTAGAACCGTTCTGCGCGGGCGCATACGCGTCGCTTACGAGCGCCGCGGGCCTGTGCGTCCACCAGTCGCGCAGGAGGATCTGGATCGCCGCGGCGATCGGGATGGCCAGCAGCGCGCCGAGAATCCCGAGCAGCGACGCGCCTAGCCTCCTCGGTGGGACGCTCAGCGTGTCGCCGATGAGCGAGCTCGAGGAGGCCCGTCTTCATACTGCACGCTGGATTTGCTCGACCCTGTCGGGTTCGACACGGACCGGCCGGCGGGGTAGTGGGCGCGTGGACGTTGGAACCCGATGTGCGAGGCTTGGTAGCCGAGCGCCTGCCTTCGGCACGAGCGAGGCCGGGGCCAGCGCCGCGCCGATATGTTCGCGGCGTACGATGTGCGCGCGCTGCGTCATCCTCATCATCGCGAGCGCCGCCCTCGAGATCCTCGGCTTGGGGCTCGTGGCGTGGGAGCTGTGGCGCGAGCAGCAGCGGTACTTGGGGGGCTTCGCCTGGTTCAACCGGCTTCTCGATGGGTGGCTTCGCCGGCTCGGCCGATCACAGGCCACTGAGGTCGGTGGAGCGGCCACGGGCGCTGATACCGCGGTTGGCGCCGATCCCGCGATGGTCACGCGCTTCGGCCCGCGAGACGCCCTGGATCAGCGCGTCGAGGCTTTGGAGGCCAGCCTCCGAGCCCTCGAAGATGCGCAGGCCGATCGATGGTCGAAGGCCGACGCGCTCTTCACCGCCGTGCACGTACGAATCGATGAGGTGCGAACCGACCTTGACACAGAGATCAAGCAGGAGGAGCACGAGCGCAAGGAAGTGATGCGGGAGTCGATGCGCCTGCAGTGGGTCGGCAGCGGGCTCTTCGCTCTCGGGGCGCTCCTCGGCATGTGGGTCAACTTCGCCTGCTAAGCGGGGACTCGTGCGAGCCGGCGCTGACCAGGCCGCGGCTCACCGCGGCTCGAGGTCGATCCGAACGCTCGACGACGCGAGCCCGTCGGGGGTCGCCGAGCTCACGTAGATGTCGTAGGCGAGCGTCGCCGTGACGGGCACCGTGACGTCGACGAACCCCGTCGACGTCTCGATGGGAAACGCCTCGGTGGTCGGCGGCGCCGCCTCGCCGAAGGAATTGATGGTGACCACGATGCCCGTCGGCCACGTGCCGTCCGCGGTCGGGAAGGTCTCGTAGGTGACGCGGATGCCGCCGTCGTGCCAGTCCGCGGACACGCGCGGTGGGGGAGGGGGCGACGGCGCCCGCGAGGCCGGCGCGGCGGCGACGGCCCCCGCCTTCGCAACCAGCACCAGAGGATCGTTCCACTGCTCGTGCGCGGCGGGCCCGACCGGGCTGTCGGAGTCCAGCGGACTGCTCCCGGCCTTGGTGTCGCCCCAATGCCCGGGCCACCGCAGCCAGCGCCAGGCGTCGTCGGACGCGTCGACCACGTGGAGCGCCAGTTCGGGACTCCGGCGCTTGGCGTCGGCGTAGTCGAACCACACCCCCGTCCAGTGCGTCCCGGGCTCGAAGTAGCTGGCGTGGGAGCCGCGGGCGACGTAGACGATCGGGCGCTCCGTGCCCGGCAGGAGGACGACCTGACGCCAGTTGCGCGCCTCGGCGGACCGGTGCTGGGCGTAGACGGCGAGGTCGGGCCCGTCGTCGGCGAGACGAATCTGCACCATCTCCCAGTCCCCCTCGTGCAGGCCCGCCTTGATGATGTTCCCGATGAGGTTGTAGTCGTTGTAGAAGTAGAAGAACCAGTACTGCAGCCAGAGATCGCCGTGGCTGTCACGCACCGCCTGACCGAGCATCTGGTTTGCGTACAGTGAATTCTGGTGAAGCGCTCGCGCCTGCTCGGCGTAGTTGTGCTTCGGGTCCGAGACCACGTCGGTAGAGGAGGCCGGCGACCCGTCGGGATAGTCGTCGCCCAGAAAGGCGAGGCTCAGCCCGTCGCCCTGGGAGGCGATCACCGTCCCGTCCGTCTTGACCAGCCGGTTGCCGGGATTGTCCGTCCACTCCGCGGCGGAGTCGGCGAAGTACGCTTCCTGCGAGTCGTACTTGAGCGCCGGCTTGTGGGCTTGGAGCAGGTCCGTCGGCTCGGTCATCAGACGGTGCCTCACCGTACACCGAGGCACCCTCGGTGAGCCAGGTGGGCCGGGGGACTCCTTCAATGGAGCGTTTGCACAAGTTCTGTCGCGAAAGGTGGCCACCGGCGCGCAGGTATCACGCCCGTCTCGGTGCGCCGCCTACGGTTGGCCACGGAGGCGCGATGCGCGTACCTGGCTTCATCCTCGTCGTCCTCGTGTCGATGCTCGCGCTGGCGGCCGGCGGCGCCCCCGGCGCCGTCGCGAACCTTCCCTCCGAGACGGACGGGCTGATCGCCTTCCAGCGCAACGACGACGCTCACGGGCAGATCTGGCTCATCGATCCGAGTCGCAACGCGGCCCCGGTGAACCTCACGAGCGGTACGGCGCCCGAGGCGCGACCTGCCTGGGGGCCGGTCTACCAGCCCGACGGCTCGGGGCCTCTCTCGGACCTCGCCTTCCAGCGCTTCGCAGACGGTACGTGGGACATCTGGAAGCGCACGGCGGAGGCACCCGACATCACGACGACCCCGCCCACGTTCCACGACCTGGGTGACGCCGTCGAGGTCGTCGGAGGGCCCGGCAACCAGGAGCAGCCCGCCTTCTCCGACACGCTCCTGGGCTCGTCGGGAACGACGTCGTTGCTCGCGTACATCAGCGACGGCAACGTCTGGCTCGAGGATGCGAGCGGCACCGACAGACAGCTGACCTCCGACGGTCAGAGCGCCGGGTATGCCAACCCGGATTTCGCCGGGCGCTTCCGGCCGCTCGACTCCAACGGCGACGCCAAGGGACTGAGGACGATCGGCCTGACCTTCGAGAGCGTGCGCGGCGGTCAGCGCGCGATCTGGGCGATGGACATCGACGTGACGAGCCGCGGCGTGTTCGAGGCGACGCATGGTCCTTGGCCCGTCGTGGCCGGGCTCGAGCCGCTCTCTGAGCCGTCGTGGCAGGTCACGTCGTCGAGGGACCCGTCGACGTTCGAGATCCACGTGGAGCTCAACGACATCCTCTTCACGACGCAAGAAGCCGGGACCACCTACCTCGACTACGTCGAGGCGCCCGCAGTCGACGACCGCAGCGTCATTCCGTTCTTCGATCTCACGACGACGAAGCGTTACCAGCTCACCGGAGATCCAGGGGGCGACACGAGCGCCGTCTGGGCGCCGTTCGGGGATCAGATCGCGTTCACGCGGACGCTCGGGTCGAACGCCGACCTCTGGGCCATGTCGTCCGGCGGCACGAACCTGCGCAGGCTGACCCAGGACGCGCGGTACCCCAGCTGGCAGCCCGCGCAGGAGTCGTCGGCCGAGGTCGTCGGGGGTCACACGTACCCGGCGGGCGTCACCCGGGGGGGAGGGCGAGGGACGAGCAGCCCGACGACCGGGAACGGACCCGCCAACCACGGGCGCACCAACCCCCCGCCCAGGCGCCGAGCGTCGCCGAAGCTCTCGATCCGAAGCGCACGCTGGCATGGCTCGCGGGTGAAGGTCTCCGGCCGGACCGCACGCGGCCTCCGCGGGCGTGTCAGGGTGGCGTTCAGCTGTGGAAATCGCCGCAGGCAGCACACCCAGCGGCGGGTTCGCGCCCGGTCGGGGCGCGTCGGCGTGACGCTGCGCGTTCCGCGGGCGTGCCGCCGGGCACGTCGGGGCGCCGTCGTCGCGGCCTACGGCGGCGACTCGCGCTACCGCTCTCAGCGCGTCAGCCGGCGCGTGCGCCGCCGGTAGCGGCCTACGTTGCGCCAAGGCCCGAGAGGCACGAAGGTGCCCCGGGATGACGTGAGCACCGACGAGATCTTCATCAGCTACCGGCACGCCGACGCGGGCGGCTGGGCCCGAAGCCTGCACGACAGCCTCGACGAGCGGCTCGGGCCCGATCGTGCGTTCCGCGACGTCGCGATGCCCAGCGGCATGGACTTCCACCAGCACGCCGAGGCGCTGCTGGACCGCTGCGACGTCGTGCTGGCGATCATCGGCAGGCGTTGGGCGTCGATCACCGACGCCGACGGAAACCGTCGGCTCGACGACCCCGACGACCTCGTCCGCCGGGAGATCGCGCGGGCGCTCCAGCGGCCGGACGTGCAGGTCATCCCCGTGCTCGTCGACGGCGCCCGGATGCCCACCGAGCGCGAGCTGCCGCCCGACCTCGCGCCGCTGAGCCGGCGGCTGGCGTGCGAGCTGACCGACACGCGCTGGGACTACGACGTCGACGTCCTCACCGGTCGCCTGCGAGAGCTCATCGGCGAGAAGCCCCCGCGGCGGCTCTGGCGAGCGTGGCCTGTGTGGGCCGCGGTGGCGGCGGCGATCGTCGTAGCCCTCGTCGTGCTGGTGTTGTCGCGGGGGTCGGGCGGGGGACGCAATCCGACGGTCATCGACGCGCGCATCGCCAAGGTCGAGCACCAGGGCCCCGCGGTGCTCGGCAACTACCTCGGCGACACGAACCAGTCGCGTCGCGGCTATACCGCCCAGCAGCTGCGGCAGACCGGCACCGTCTTCGCGCTCACCATCCAGCTCCGCGGCGAGCGCGGGACCAAGTTCCCGCTGCGGTGGTACATGACCGACGCCGTGGGTGGGAGGCGTCTGCCCGGGCGCAGCTACAACCAGGAGCCGGCGGTCTTTCAGCCTCGCAGCGACAACCACAGCCGGACGTGGCCCGTCTGGATTCCGGACCCGCCCCGTCCGGGCAGGTACCGCGTCACCTTCATGCTCGACGACGCGCACCATAAGCCCGTGGACCAGAAGGTGACGCCCGTCTTCCAAACGCCGTCGACGCAGTAGCTGCGATCAGGTCGCTCCGCGCGGGTGCGCCCGGCGATGGTCACCCGACGGGCGTGCCACCGCACGCTGCGACTGGCGAGCCGCGGACCGTCGCCGCTCCGGTGTGTTGACGACGGGTGTGTTGACGACCTGCGGGTTGCCCCCCGGCGGATTGCCGCCTGTATCGGCGACGCGTCGCGCGGATGCGGAAGCCGTTGGGATAAGGCCCCGTGCTTGGGTTCGTGTCCCCAGGGGCAAAGTAGCCCTCGCGCGTTCGCCAAACGCGCTCTAGCTTGACGGAGGCTCCGGGTCGCCCCGGTCCGTGCCCGGGTCGTCGACGCCGATGAGCGTCAGCAGCTTTGCTCGTAGGCCGATTCGCAATGCTTCCGAGAGCCCGTGTGCGGCTCCGCAGACGACGATCCCGGCAGGTACGGCAAGCAGGAGCAGCGGGTCGCCCGTGGCGTAGGCACCGACGGCCGCGCCGATGCCGCCGCCAGCAGCGGCGAGGTCCGACAGCGCCTTTGCACTCAGCGGCGAGGACTCGAACGGGACCAACGGCGCGTACGCGAGGTATTGCGCGAACGGTGACGGGCCGCCCGGCCGGTTACGCGGAGGTGGTTCTCAACGAGGAACGGGCCCCACGGCTCATAGAAGACCGCTCTTCGCGCCCCAGCGCGATATCGATGGCAACGGAAGCGCCCAGGGCTCGATCACACCGGCCATGCGCGGTCGCGGTCGATCGCGGAGCCCGAGTCGGCGCTGTACCTCAACGATGTCCGGGATCTCGCTGTCGGCATCGTGATGAAGCTGAACGATTGGCCGCCGTCGCGGTTGTGGATCGTCGTCTCGTACTACTGGACTGGGGCCCGAACGAGCGTCCGAGCGGTGCGAGGTCGAGACGAATCTGGCCGATCCACTAGTGCCCGCTCGCGTCTTGCACGAGCAGGGCGATCTGGACGCGGTTGTCGACGTCGAGCTTGTCGAGCAGGCGGGAGACGTGGGCCTTGACCGTCGGGACGGAGAGGTGCAGAGCTGCGGCGATCTCGGCGTTGGCGTGGCCGCGGCCGACGGCGAGGGCGACGTCGTGCTCGCGTGGGCTGAGCGTGGCCATGCGGTCGCGGGCGTGGTCGGTGCGGGCGGCCGCGTCGGAGTCGCCGGTTACAAGGGAGATGAGCCGTCGCGTGACCGCGGGGGAGAGCATCCCGTCGCCGGCGTGGACGAGCTCGATCGCGCGGACGATCTCCGCCGGCGGGGTGTCCTTCA
>Ga0173483_10000362_pt1 | contig 12618 bp, 10 predicted proteins | sample NitcycUS178409R2_FD_122621 | JGI IMG/M metagenome (GOLD analysis project Ga0173483, IMG submission 122621) | Soil microbial communities from Arlington Agricultural Research Station in Wisconsin, USA - Nitrogen cycling UWRJ-S178-409R-2 (version... | ecosystem: Environmental > Terrestrial > Soil...
ACCCTCATCGGCGTCCATTTCCGGCGCGTAGGTGACCACTCCACGACGCATCGAGCGCACCAGCAGCCGGGCGGTGTCCCGTAGCTGGCTGGGACCGGCGGCGTCGGCGATTTGTCCTGCGAAGTCAGTAACCTGTCGGACCCAGCGAACGAAGTCTCCGGCCGTGAGGTCACTGCCATGCAGCACCGCCGACAAGGTCCGGCCAGCCGCCCAGCCGTACGCCACTTCGCTGAAGCCGATATCAGGTTCGAGTCTCCGGTTCAGCCGGGCGTCACGCTCGACCAGCGACACCTCGTGCCAGATGCGGCGTACTTCGATCATGGCGGCATTCGTCTTCGCATCAGGCATGCGCGGTCGGTGACCGACCTCATCGGCCCTTCTTGCCTCGAAGACCAATGAGGACAAGACGGCGCCCAGCTGGGGATAAGTCAGGCCATCGAAGACGCCGGCACGGATGCACTCCGCGGTCACCAGATCTAGCTCGGCGTAGATCCGAGCGAGCATCCTGCCGTGCTCAGTGACCTCGCGGCCCCCGTCTCCGGCGAGATATCCGAGCGATTCCAAAACAAGGCAGATCTTGTCGAAGTGGTTGGCGATGGTGTTGCTGCGCGAGTCGACGCGGGTCTGCAGCCGCGCGCTCTCTCGCTCGAGTCGCAGCGCTCGTTCAGCCCATCGTGCATGAGTCTCGCGCTCGGGGCAACGGTGGCATGGGTGGTGTTGCAGCGCCGCCCGGCGTTGATCAATCTGCTCCTGGATCTCAGGATCAATGCCAGCCATCCGGCGACGCTTGCGATCAAGATCGATTTCCCCGAGTCGGGCCCCGAGGGCCGCGGCCAAATTACGCCGGGACGCGGCATCCTTGGAGTTGAAGTGCTTGCCGATCTTCATACGTCCGGCTACCAGCGGCGGTGTCGGAAAGTCGGCGATTGCCAACCGACGCACGTGGCGTTCCTCGGTAAGCACTAGCGGACGGGGCGATTGATGATCAGAACGAACGCCGGGATCGATGATCACCGCCCAACCCTGACTCTTCCCGCTGGGCACTCTAATGATGTCTCCCGGCTTCAAGATCGACAGCGTCTGCAATGCCTCCGCTCGGCCGTCCGAGCGCCGCTCCCGGGCGGCAGCCGCCTCAAGATCAGCGATCTCCGCCCGGAGGCGGGCGTACGTCCGAAAATCGCCGAGCTCACACTCAGCGGCCGCCCAGTAGTCCTCGATCGCCTCCTCATTCCTGGCCAAGGTGCGCGCCGCACCAACCACAGAGCGGTCGGACTGAAACTGCGCGAAGGACTGCTCGAGCAGAGTACGGGCACGTTCCCGCCCGACGGTTGCCACCAAATTGACTGCCATGTTGTAGGTCGGAGAAAAGGAAGACCGCAGCGGATAGGTACGCCGCGACGCCAGGCCAGCAACGGCGCGAGGATCCAGGCCGGGTTGCCACAGGACGACGGCATGACCCTCCACATCGATGCCGCGCCGGCCAGCGCGACCGGTCAGCTGGGTGTATTCCCCCGGAGTGATATCAGCATGAGTCTCGCCGTCGAACTTGATGAGCTTCTCCAGCACCACCGACCGCGCAGGCATGTTGATGCCCAGCGCTAATGTCTCAGTCGCGAAGACGATCTTGATCAGCCCGCGTACGAAGGCTTCCTCCACGCACTCCTTGAATGTAGGCAGCATTCCGGCATGATGTGCAGCTACTCCTCTACTGAGGGCCTCGGCGAACACGTCGTAGTCGAGTGCCTGCAGATCGCCGCCGGAGAGCCCAACCACATGCCGCTCCATGATCGCGGCAATCTGCTGTTGTTCCGCCGTTGTCGTGAGCCGTACGCCGGATTCGAGCAGCTGCCGGACGGCGGCATCGCAGCCAACGCGGGAGAAGATGAACACGATCGCCGGCAAGAGCACTTCGTCCTCGAGCAGCTCGACCAGCTCAGCGCGGCTCGGCACCCGTAACGAACGCGGCCGGCGGCCTGCTCCGGCGTAGTGGGATCGGTGAGCCGCGCCGCCGTAGGCGCCACTGCCATAGCTCACCGTCCTTCTTCCGCGGCCACTCTTGCCGCGCGGGCGCCGGGCGTCGTCTCGGAGGAACCTCGACTCATCCCGGGCGATCTTGATCAAGATCGGGTTGACATCGACCTTGCCCTCGTCGGGCAGTTCGCGGGCGGTTGGCGCGACCTCGGCAAAGAGGTCGTAAAGGGTGCGACCGATGAGGACGTGCTGATAGAGCGGCACGGGCCGTCGCTCGGACACCACGACGGCCATTTCACCGCGTACCTCAGAGAGCCACTCTCCAAACTCCTCAGCATTGCTCACTGTTGCCGAAAGCGCCACCAGTTGAATGGAGTCCGCTAGCCCGATGATCACCTCTTCCCAGACGGCACCGCGGAACCGGTCCGCCAGGTAGTGCACCTCATCTAGCACGACGTAGCCGAGGTTCGCCAAGGTCGCAGACCTCGCGTAGATCATGTTGCGCAGCACCTCGGTAGTCATCACCACAATCGGAGCCTCCGAGTTAACCGAGGTGTCCCCGGTCAGCAATCCGACGTTACTGGCACCGTGCCGGCGAACCAGATCGGCGTATTTCTGGTTCGACAGCGCCTTGATTGGTGTGGTGTAGAAGCACTTGCGGCCATTGCTGAGCGCCAGAAAGACCGCGAACTCGCCAACGATGGTCTTGCCTGCCCCCGTCGGTGCGGCGACGAGCACTCCCGATCCCGCCTCGAGCTGGGCACAGGCTTCACGCTGGTATTCGTCGAATGCGAATGGGTAGCCGTCGCTGAAGGCCGCTAGCAGCGGTGACCCCTGCCGCTGTCGAAACCGTGCGTACGCCTCCGCCGGGCTGAGTGATTCAGGATCGGGTGATTCAGGATCAAGCGGTTCGGGGTTGGACGGTTTCGGGTCGAGCGAGGAGTCGGCCATAGTGCGGCCCAAGTTACCCCTGGCGATCAGGAACAAAGACCGGCAACGCTCGCGGCACGGAGCAAACACTGAGTGGCGCCGCGGCGATCATTTCACCGTCGCCGAAACCGACGAGGCCTGGCCCCTCGATCTTCATCTCGCGGACCCGCAGCTGCTCGACACATGGATCGCGGACGAACTTCCCCGAGTACATCTCGGGAAACAATCTCAGCAGCTTCAGGCGCCCCACCGGATGGATGATCGTGACATCGAGCAGGGTGTCGTACGGGTCCGCGTTAGGGCAAATCAGCATTCCGCCACCGTAGGAGCAGGTGTTGCCAACAGCTACCAGCATCGCCTCCTGTTCGCGGACCTGCCCGTCGAGAGTCAGGCGGTAACGCAGCGGGGCGAAAACCCGTAGCTCCGCCATCACCGCGACCGCATATCGCGTCGACCCCCGCGGCCAGGCCATCTCGTTAGCCCGACGGTTCACTAGGGCATCAAAGCCGGTTGCGAGCACCGCACCCACGTAGCTATCGCCCACCCGGGCAAGATCAATCTCGCCGATCCGGCCGGCGGCAATCACGGCCGCCGCGGCTACAGCGTCCTGGGGATCCAATCCGATGCCGCGGCACAGGTCGTTGCCGGTGCCAGCGGGAATCAGGCCGAGCGTCGTCCGGCCGTCGCCGGACAGATGCGCCGCCGCAGCGGTGTTGACGCCAAGGTGCATCATCCCGTCGCCGCCCATGAGAGCCAGCACATCCACACCGTCTGCAACCGCATGACGGGTCATGGATCGAGCCTCGGCGAAGTCACGACTAAGCAGGATCCGAAGGTCCGCACCCCCATCACGGAGCGTGCCGGCTACCTGTGGCAGCACTTCCAGCGCGCGGCCCTTCCCAGCAGAGGGATTGACAACCAGCCGGATCTGGCGCGTCACCTGAGGGGCTCGGGCTCGTCGCCAGGACCTTCGGTTAGCTCGCGCAGCGCCTTGTCATCACTCACGGTATGTCGAACGATGAGATCGTCACCGGCGAGCGCCGCCTGACGCTCTTTGCGACGGTCCAGGATGTGTGCGATGACTTCGGCGGCGAGGAACAGCAGCGCCATCGGTGCAGCCACGGCTAGCATCGAAAACGGATCCGTGGACGGCGTGGCAACAGCCCCGAATACGAAAGTGGCGAAGATCACCAGACTCCGGTACTTCGACATCTGCTTGGCCTTGATCACCCCGACAATGTTCAACATCAACACAATCAATGGAATCAGGAACCCAATGCCAAAGACCAACATGAGGCGCAAGAGGAAGGATAGGTAAGCATTGATGTCCTGCAGGTTGGTCACCCCGGACTGGGTGAAGCTCAACAGCACCGCAATCGCCTTAGGCAACACGACGTAGGCGACAACCACACCGCCCACGAACATCGGCGTCGCTGCTGCAATGAAGATCAGCGTCCACTTCTTCTCCTTGGCCAACAGGCCAGGGACGACAAATGCCCACAGCTGGTACAGCCAGAAGGGTGCCGTGACAATTGCCCCCGCGAGTGCCGAGACCTTCAACGAAAGTGTGAGTGGGGAGGTCAGATTGATGTTGACCAAGAACGTATTCGCACCTGGATGCTTGGCCTTCAGCGCCGCGATTGCCTGGAAGTAAGGCCGCTGCAGAATGTCTAGCAGGTCGTATCGGAAGAACCAGGCGACCACCATGCCCAGCATGATCGCGAGTATCGAGACGATCAGCCGGTACCGCAGTTCACGAAGATGCTCGAAGAGCGTCATCGTGCCGTCGGGTGGCAGCGGTGGCGGCTTGAGCCACTTCAAACTGAAGTGGATGGGCCGGCCCTTGATCGTCAAAGACACGGCAGATGAGAACGTAGATTCAGGCGTCGTTACGGTTGTCGCTGGCGGTCGGATCCTGGTTAGCACGCGGCGGCTGCTGGTAGCTGGCGCCGCTGGAAGGCTGTGATGTCTGGGCCTGTGGGGGCTGCTGGTATTCGGTCACTGCTGGCGCACTCGGGCCAGGCGACGGATTGGGCGGCTGCGGCTGGCTTTCGTCAGACTTGAGCCCCTTGGTCTCCTCCTTGAACTCCCTAAGCGCACGCCCGGTGCTCTTGCCCAAGCCGGCCAACCGGGCGCCGCCGAACAACAGCAGCACGACGGCCAAGATGATCAACAGCTCGGGGACGCCAAGTCCGAGTACGAGCGGAGTCATGATTCCTCTTTCCTGCAGCAGTAGTCGGAGTCATCCTACGTCGCGGATGTCCTGGTCAATCTGTGCAGAGATGATGCGATCGTTGCCCGGGTCAGGCAGCAGGGCGGACTCGGGGACCGTAATCTGCGCCAGCAGATCGCTAAGCTCGCCAGCCCTGACCGCCAGCATGTCAAGCTCGCTGAAGAGATCGCTCGCCTTATGCGCGAGCCACACGGCATAGCTGATCAGCATGAGAAGCCCCGCCAGACCGATGCCGACGAAGACGATCACCCAGATCATCCCTGCACCCTAGCCGATCTCGGCTAGGCCCTGGCCATCGCTCCTAGCAGTACGGCGTACTGGTCGAGGGCCTCTTGGGCCGCCTCGGCGGCTGAGTCCCCGGCTCCCTCGGGGGACAGTACCCGAGCGCCACCCTGGAGCCGCAGCAGCAAGCTTCGTAACCATGCCGGATCGGTGACGTGCAACGAAACGATAAGACCGCCGCCGGGACGAGCCGAGACCGCTTCGGTCGGGTAGTACTCCGCAACCCAAGAGGCCTCCGGCTCCAGCTCGAGGGTGATCAACGGGGCATCCTTCAATGCCTCCCACCAGCCGGTCGAGAGGTCCTTGAGGTGGACATCATGCGTTGCCACATCGATCGAAGTGACCTCGACAGCCGCGATTCGATCAAGTCGGAAGGTACGCAGCGCGTTGGCGGAGTAGCACCATGCCTCAAGGTAGCCGTAGCCCTCCAGCACGAACACCCGCAGGGGGTCGACCATCCGCCGCGTCGTCTCCGCACGCGAGGCGACGTCATAGGTCAGATCCAGCCGCTTGCCGCGCTGCAACCCGTCGTTCACACGCGCTTGGATGTCATCCCGAGCGGCGGTGATCGCGACCGTTGCCTGGTCAGTCGCCGGCACGTTTCCGGCGGCTGCCTCCAGCTTCTTCAAGGCTCGGTCGACCGCGTCGCGCTTGCCGGGGCCTGCGATCCCGCGCAGGGTACGCAGGGCCAGCACTAAGGCCAGCGCCTCGTCGGCGGAGAGCCGCAACGGCCGAGTGAGATAGTCGGCATTGCTGAGGTGAATCACACCCTCGCCGTCTACCGCGTCCATGTCGATGTCGATCAAGTCCCCAGGGGTTAGTCCGGGCATGCCGCACATCCAGAGCACGCTGAGGTCCTCGCGCAGCGTCTGAACGCTTATCCCGAAGGCCGCGGCGACATCGGCCATCGCGACGCCGTCGTGTTCGCGTAGATAAGGCACTAGGCTCAGCAGCCGTCGCACTTGGGCTCGGGACGTCACGCGGCATTCACCGATTCAACGACGGCGGTCAAGCCGCGTACCACGAGCTCGCGTAGCTCGGCCGGCTCCAGAACCACGACATCGGCGGCGTGCTGGGTGATCTCCTCTGCTGCTGAGTGGAGATCGGTGAAGCCGACCGCATAGACCCCGAAGCCCGCCGGAAGCTTGACATCAGAAACCGCCGGTTCACCGCGACGCGCCAACGCCGGTGCCTTGCCGGCCCGGATGGCAAGCAATGCGGTTTCGGTCCGCTCCCGCGGCACAAGCGCGCGAGCCAGGCTACGCAAGTCAAGATCAGCCGGCACCTCGTACGAGCCGGCTCGGGAGATCCTCCTTGGCAGATCGGTCATCCGAGAAAGCTTGAACATTCTGGATGCTTGGCGGTCGACGTCGCGACCGATCACATACCACCGGCCCTTGTACGAGGTGAGGCCCCACGGCTCAAGCGTCCGCAGGCTGCCGTCGCGGTAGGTGAAGCTGACGCGTGCTCGATCAAGCACTGCATTCCAGAGCACATCGAATCCAGGTTCCGATGCCTGCACTGACGGCTCCAGGGATGCAAGCTGGGAGGCATCCGGCTCTACGCCGGCCGCACGGAGTTTGCTGATAGCGCTTCTGGTTGCCTCTGCCATGCTGGCGTGCTTCCAGACGCGGGCCGCTACTCCGACTACGGCGGCTTCCTCGGCGTCCAGATCGATCGGCGGCAATGAGAATTCTGAGGGACGGATCCGGTAGCCCGGCTCATCATCGAAGAGCGGGTCAAAGCTGCCAACCTCGATCGGTACCCCGAGCGAGCGCAATTCATCTTTGTCACGCTCAAAGGTGCGCTCGAATGCGGCGTCGCTGAGGTTGTGGTAGCCCTCGACCGCCTCACGAATGCGGCTCTTGGGAAGATAGCGGCCTGACACCAGCAGGCAGATGGTGAGGTTGAGAATTCTCTCGGTCTTGCGGGGCGGCATTACGTGCAAATCACTTTCTACCAGAGCGTCGATGAGCACGCTACCAGCAGATGATTGACATCCCGGGTAGCTCGCCGGAGTCCCGCTCGGAGCCTTCTGATCGCGTCGGCGCGGGCCGCTATGCACCCAGCCCAACAGGTGATCTGCACCTCGGAAATCTTCGTACGGCGCTGCTTGCGTGGCTCTTTGCGCGATCGACAGGGCGTCGTTTCCTGCTCCGCATCGAAGATCTCGACGCGGCACGGGTTCGGTCTGGAATTGCCGAGCGGCAGCTGGCCGATCTCGCGGCCTTGGGCATCACGTTCGATGGCGAGCCAGTTGTGCAGGCTCAGCGGCTGGCCGCCTATCGTGAAGCGTTGATCAGCCTGGCTGACAGGACGTACGAGTGCTTCTGCAGCCGACGTGAGATTGCCGAAGCCGCTTCGGCGCCACACGGCACGCCTGCCCGATATCCAGGCACCTGTCGGAATCTGACCGAGGCTGAACGGAAGAGTCGCAGGCAGACTCGGCGGCCTGCGCTTCGGTTGCGGGCCGATGGTGCCCGACAGACCATACGCGACGTGTTGCATGGGGAGATCACGGCCGAGGTCGACGATGTCGTACTGCTGCGCAATGACGGCGTCGCGGCCTACAACCTCGCGGTCGTCATCGACGATGGGTGCTCCCGCATCGACCAGGTCGTACGTGGCGTCGATCTGCTGCCCGTGGCGGCAACTCAGGCCTATCTCGCCAGCTTGCTTGGGCACCAGCCACCGATTTATGCGCATGTGCCTTTGGCGGTCAACGCCAAGCGCGACCGACTTGCCAAGCGCGATGGGGCCGTAACTCTCGCCGCTCTAGCTGCCGCAGGTATGGGACCAGAGGCAGTACTGACGTTGATCGCGGAATCGCTGCACCTGGCCGCGCCGGATGAGCGGATAACGCTCCATATGATGCTCGAGCGCTTCGATCCTGAGCGCCTGCCGCGCACACCGTGGGTTGTGATCCCTGTGCGGGGTCTAAGGTCGGGCACGTGATCATTTGGGCTGATGGCACGGTCACCGGGCTACGCGCTCAGTGGAAGGGTGCCGTGGAGCTCACTGTCGCGCGACGCGACGCCAGCGAGACGACCGAAGTAACTGCACTCGTCTACACCGACCTCATGGCGACCCCGAGAGTTGGCGACCGCGTGCTGTTGAATGTCGCGGCTTTGGAACGTGGTCTAGGCACCGGCGGTTATGCCCTAGTGATCGCCGTACTGGACGCTGAGGGCCGGGTGACAGCTCAGCCACCGCAGCCGGCGGGGCATCTCATCAAGGCGCGATACCTGCCGCTGCAAGCCATGGTCGCTGGAGCCGACGAACAGGGGTCGGTACATCATCAGTTGCTGGCGGAGGCTGACTCGATTGACGGGATGCCGGTGATCGTCGCCGATTTGCATTCGGCGCTGGCGCCGATCCTGCTGGCAATTGCGGACGATCGTCCCGGCACCCGAGTCGTCTATGTGATGAGCGATCAGGGTGCGTTGCCGCTCGCCTTCTCGCGTTCGGTTGCCGAACTCCGGGCTAGCGGCTTGCTCGTCGGTACGGTGACCGTCGGTCAGGCGTTCGGCGGAGACCTGGAGGCCGTGACATTGCACTCGGGTCTGCTTGCCGCCCGGCTCGCCCTTGACGCCGAGCTAGTCGTCGTGACACAAGGCCCTGGCAACCTCGGCACCGGTACCCGCTGGGGATTTTCCGGCGTGAGTGCCGGCGAGGCGATTAACGCTGCCGCCATTCTCGGCGGCCGGCCGGTTGCGACGTTGCGGATCTCCGGCGCCGATTCCCGCGAGCGGCATCGCGGCGTCTCCCATCACAGCCTCACGGCGTACGGCCGCGTTGCACTCTGCTCAGCCGATATCGCCGTTCCCGATCTGGCCGATGACGGCTCCCCTGCCATGGCCGAGCTGGCCGAGACCGTGGCAGCTAGTCTGCAAAAGTTGTTTTCCCGACACCGGCTGGTCACGGTAGACCTTTCCGGCCTCAGAACAGTTCTCGCGGCGTCGCCGATCCAGCTGTCCAGCATGGGCCGCGGCCTGAATGACGATCCTGCCTACTTTCTTGCCGCGGCCGCGGCAGGCCGCCACGCTGCCAAGCTGCTCGATTCTGATGCAAAGCCCAACGGGCTGAGTACTACTGGCTCTGCGTAAAGAGCAGATCAACCAGGATCACGAGAGTTTCTCCCGGCTTGATCGACGGCGTCGCATTACCTTCGGGATAGCCATCGGCCGGCGGAATGACTAAGAGCACGCGGCTGCCTACGGTCTGGCCTTCGAGTCCCTTGGCCATCCCAGGAAGTAAGCCGGCGAGCTGAGTACTGGCCGGCTTGCCGCCGTACGTCTGCTCCATGACCTTGCCGTCGCTCCACCGCATCCACAAATAGTTGAAGGTGATGGTGTCGTTCGCTCCGACCTTCTTGCCCTTGCCCTTGATCAGCGGCTCCACCTGCAAGGTATTAGGTGGAGCAGATTCCGGAATCGTTATCTGTGGCTTGCCACCGGTGTCGGTCACTGTAGGCAAACCTGCCTTGGGTTTCACCGCGGTGCCCTCCGGTCCGGAAAGCTGTACGCCAACAAGATCGACAACGAAGATCAAGGTATCCCCGACCTCGATTCCGGCTTGCGGGTTGCCACCCATCTGGTCGTAGCCATCCTTACCGGGTATGGCTATCAGCACTCGGCTGCCCTGGTGTTGTCCCACTAAGCCCTTACTGAAGCCAGGAACAACTTGGGCCAGGTTGAACGCAATCGACTGTCCGGTGCTGAATGACTCGTCGAACTTTTTGCCAGTCCGCCCGTTCACTCCGTAGTAGTTGACCTCAACGCCCTGGCCTGCAGATACCGCGGGTCCATTGCCGGCATGCAGCACCTTGCTCCTGGTCTGGTCGATTGCCCAGGGCGAGTCGACCTTGACCGCCGGTGCTTTCCCAAAGGCTCCGCTGACGGTCACCTTGTCGAAGTTGTCCGATGCCTTGATCGGCTTTGGCTTCGGTGTTGGTGTCGGTGTCGAGGAGGGAGACGGACTTGCTGAGGTCGGTGTTGCGACTGGGGAAGGAGAAGCTGCATCAGCGGCCGGCTTGTCCTTGCTGCACCCAAAGAGAAGGAGCAGCGACGAGGCGAGCCCAAGAACGACTGCGACTCTGACGGGAGAAGAAGGCACCGGAGAAGGTTACAGGCTCAAGTCTGTGAAGCGGCTCCTCAGCCGCGCATAGACGCGATGAGTCGCTCGACCCGGTCGTCGGTAGCGACGAAGGGGTCTTTGCAGAGCACGGTCCGCTGCGCTTGATCATTCAGCTTGAGGTGCACCCAGTCGACGGTGTAGTCGTGACGTCCCTCCTGTGCGGCACGGATAAAGTCGCCCCGGAGCTTGGCCCTAGTGGTCTGCGGCGGCACGGCCTTGGCCCGGAAGATGGCGGGATCGGTGGTGACGCGAGCGGCCAAGCCCCGTTGCTCCAGTAGAGAGAACACGCCGCGGGATCGCCGGATGTCATGGTAGGCAAGGTCGAGCTGGGCGATCCGGGGATCAGCGAAGCTGAGCTTATGTTTAGCCGAATAGCGGTCGAGCAGCTTGAGTTTGATCGCCCAGTCGATCTCGGTGTCAATGAGCTCGAGCTTGTCCTCCGCGACCGCCCGCAGCGTACGCTCCCATAGGTCAAGCACCCGATCGACGATCCGGGTGCCCAGGCTTTCGCGGCGGACGAACTCCGAGACCTTCTCGTAGTACTCGGTCTGCAGCTCAAGCGCCGAAACGCGTCTGCCGTTGGACAATGCGACCCTCACGTGCCCAGATCGGTCGCGACTCATGTCTCGGATCGCCCGGATCGGGTTCTCCAAGGTGAAGTCCCGCATCGGGACACCGGCCTCGATCAGCCGCAGCACCAGCTCGGCGCTGCCCACCTTGAGCAACGTGGTTGTCTCGCTCATGTTGGAGTCGCCGACGATGACGTGCAGCCGGCGGTAACGCTCTGGGTCGGCGTGCGGCTCGTCACGGGTGTTGATGATCGGCCGGCTCCGGGTGGTAGCCGAGGAGACGCTCTCCCAAATGTGCTCGGCCCGCTGGCTGACGCTGTATTCGGCGCCCCGAGCAGTGTGCAGCACCTTGCCCGCACCACAGATCAGCTGCCGTGAGACAAGGAATGGCACCAGGACGTCAGTGATCTTTGAAAAATCCCCGATACGGGAGATCAGGTAGTTCTCGTGGCAGCCATAGGAGTTGCCGTGGCTGTCGGTGTTGTTCTTGAAAAGGTAGATGTCGCCGGTGATGCCCTCACTCGCCAGCCGATGTTCGGCGTCGACGATGAGGTCCTCCAGTATCCGCTCTCCGGCACGGTCGTGGTTGATGAGCTGGACGAGATCGTCGCATTCGGCGGTCGCGTATTCAGGATGGGAGCCCACATCGAGGTAGATGCGAGAACCGTTGCGGAGAAAGACATTGCTGCTCCGCCCCCAGGTCACGACCCGCCGGAAGAGATAGCGCGCGACTTCGTCCGGAGTCAGCCGTCGCGTGCCGCCAGAGGTGCACGCGACGCCATACTCCGTCTCAAGTCCGAAGATTCTGCGGTCCACTGCCCTCCTCTACCCACCTGGTCAGTCTCCCCGCCGACTCAGCCATCGGTTAGGTCCAGCAACCCGCCGAGCTCTTCGGCGGTCAATTCCCGGTGCTCCCCGGTCTGGAGGTTCCCGAGCCGAACCGGTCCGATCCCGATCCGCGACAACCGGCGGACCGGATGGCCGACTGCTTCCATCGTACGGCGCACGATGCGATTACGACCCTCCTGCAAGGTGATCTTGAGAAGCGACTTCTCTCCAGCGCTGGAGACGATCTTGACCGAGGTAGGTCGAACAGGTCCATCTTCCAGCGTGATGCCACGACGTAGCCGTCTCAATGTCTGCGGGCTTACCACCCCGGTTACTTCGACAATGTAGGTCTTCGGCACCTGGTACGAGGGGTGGGCAAGCTTGTGGGCAAAGTCTCCGTCGTTGGTCAAGATCAACAGACCTTCACTGTCGGTGTCCAGGCGCCCGACGTGGAAAAGTCGCTCTTTCTTGAGTGACCGGCTGGCTCCCTCGGCGAGCACATCGGCAACGGTACGGCGACCTTCCGGATCATCCATGGTGACGACGACCCCACGAGGCTTATTGAGGGCCAGATAGAGATGTCGGCGCGGCGGTGGGATACGCGCGCCATCGACTCGAATCACGTCACATTCGGGATCGACCCTGCGGCCCTGCTCGGTGACAACCTCG
>Ga0173483_10000363_pt1 | contig 12614 bp, 11 predicted proteins | sample NitcycUS178409R2_FD_122621 | JGI IMG/M metagenome (GOLD analysis project Ga0173483, IMG submission 122621) | Soil microbial communities from Arlington Agricultural Research Station in Wisconsin, USA - Nitrogen cycling UWRJ-S178-409R-2 (version... | ecosystem: Environmental > Terrestrial > Soil...
GAGGCCCCGGCCCGCGAGCATTTGCGCCAGCAAGCCGCCGGTCGAGTGCCCCATGACCGCTGGCTTCTTGTCCAAGGCATTGATGATCTCGGTGGTGTGGTCGGCGACCTGTTTCAGTGTCTTCTTGGCCAGGACCTCCGGGTTTGCGCGAGCCTCCTCGACGGTCTCAGGATCGTCCGGCCAGTCCGGGGTGAGCGGCGCATAGCCAGCCTCGCTGAAGAGCTGCCCCCAGCTGTCCCAGCTGCTCGGCAACAGCCAGAGGCCATGGATGAAGACGACCGGCGTGTTGCCGGAGGCGTTTGCCGCCTCGATCTCCCGGTTCTCCCGCTCAGAAATTGACGCCATGCCGAACTCCTCTCGGTTCAGAAACAGGTTCTAATCAAATATGGATCTCACCGAGGATGAGGTCCATCAGCGTGCCGAAGCAGATCGCAAGTCTGTCCATTGATCAAGCAGGCCGTGATGCATCACGGACGTATCGGCGCTAGCGCGGGTCGTTTGAACGGCCGTGCTGCGAAACGACCCCAACAGACCGCTCGGCGAGGGTTTTCTTGACTGTGTGCGGCAAACGACCCCTCGAGCGAGTCGCTAGGCGCTTACATGGCACGGAGTGCTTCGTCATCTGCCAATCGACAGCACGGTGACGGCCCAGTAGATGCGCGCTGAGCTGCGCTCCCTCATTTGGGTGGCCCGCGTCGGCAACTACCCAGATTGATCCAGCAGACCATGTTGCATTGCGAACATGGCCGCCCCGGCACGGGTTGCGGCGCCGATCTTGACATAAATGTCTTGGACATGGTGCTCGACGGTTCGTCGTGATAGCACCAGCCGCTCGGCGATCTCTGTGTTCGACAGCCCGCGGGAGACCAGCCGCAGTACCTCCAGTTGGCGCTCGGTGAGGTCGGCTGGCCGGCTACGCCGAACCTGGCGCCGCAGACCGGCAGCCTCAATGACCGCCCCGGCGGCGTCGGCATCGAGCCGGCCGGCCGCGGCCTCCGCCTCAAGTCGGTCGGCGGCTCGAGCCGGCGCTATCGCTTTTCGGTGCGGGCGATCTTCGATCATGTTCCGGTACGCGTCCACGCAGGCCAGCACCCGGGATGACATTGACAGCTGCGCTGCGGTGTAGCCGCGGTGATATCCGCTGCCGTCGCAGCGTTCGTGATGCTGGCCGGCAAGCGTCGCGAAACGCTTCAGGGGCGGGATGCGAGCGAGGATGCGTTCGCTGTGGTAGGCGTGCAGCCGAGCCTGATCCCGCTCGGCGGTGCTCAGCGGGCCGGCCTTGTCCCAGATGGCGCTGGATACGCCGACTCTTCCAAGATCATGTAGGTATCCCGCGACGCGTAAGGTGTCGACGTCCTCACCTAACCCCAAAGTCCCGGCAGCGCCGGCTGCAAGATCACCAACTGCCGCGGAATGGCCACGAAGCCACGGACTCTTTAGGTCGACTAGGTTGCCGAAGGTACGCGCCACATCGCTGAGCTCGGTCTGCTCTACCCGACGTACCGGTGCTGGCTCGGCGGCGAGCACGGCCTGATAGGCGTCATTCTGATCAAGGTCGCCGAGCAGCTCCTCGGCTCGCCTAATGAGCAGATTGGCGATGTTGGGATCCAGCTGGGTGCCAGCACGCCGCCGGACCTCCGCGACCGCTACCTCGGTATTGGCATGAAGGGCGAACATTACCGCTGTGAAGGCAACCTGCATGATTCGCGCAGTCAGCGGTATCGCCTCTCCCGCGGTGTTCGGCAAGCCCTTGCCGTTCCACATCGCGAACATGTGCGATAGGCCCAGCTGAACTGGCTCGGGCAGTCCGAGCGCTCGGGATGCGCCGCTGGCGACTTCGCAGGTGGCTGGCGTGCCCTCGGCTTCCATCCGCTTGGCGGTCACGACCGTGGTGGCCAACACCCTGGCCTTCGACCGACCAGTCGCATTGGCGATTTCAGGTATCCACACCCGCCACATGTCCGCTGGCTCACCGGAGCTGCTGAGGAACATTGCTCGGGTGGTCACGATGTCGTCGCCCCACACTCGGGCGACCTCGTGCGCGTACGCCGTGCAGCCGAGGTGTTGCAGCAGGGCTGTATAGAGCACGTCACCGACCTCAGAATCGCTACAGCCGATGATCTTGGCGAGACGGCCTGCGACGAGGCAGCGGTTGAGCGACTCCTCTAAAGGTGAACCAGTGCCGATGTCGGTAACCAGCGAGAGGCCGCCCAGCAGTTCCAGCATGCGGAACACGGGTTCAGCATTTCACGCGGCGGCGGCCCGTGTCGGGGGATCGTGTCCTTGCATCGTGGACAGCGGTCGAGATCATCCCAATGATCAGCTTGGCGGCCTCAGCATCACTGAGGCCCTGATGTGCGAGCGACCGCCATGTCTCGAAGGCGACAGCGTGGCCGATGGCAGCCTGACGCAGGCGGCACCGGCGCGGCCAACCGGCGTCTAGGACGTCGGCAACGATCCGCGGATAGGACTCGATGCCGGCGCGAATAGCTGGCGGCAATACGGCGAGGTCGCGCAGCAGGTTGGCGCGCATGGCCTCCGATGATCGATACCAGCCATACAGCGCGGGCAGCGCCCGCGCGAGCCGATCGTACGGATCGGAAATCGTCGCCCATTGACCAGCATCGGGTGCCGGATTCGCGCTTCGCCATTCTGCGCTGCACGCTTTAAAGAGCGCATCCTCGTTCGGGAAGTGGCGATAGAGCGTGGCTCGCGTGACGCCAGCTCGCTCGGCGACGGCGCTCATCGTTGTCGCAGCCGGACCAACGCTTCCGTGAAGCTCCATCGCGGCTTCGGTTATCCGCGCCCGAGTCCGATCCATAGCATCCGCCCGTGCGCGTAACTCGTACGGTCTACTGGCTTTCGCAATACGTTTATGTTTAACCATTGACAACGCCCACTCGATAACACATGATGACAAATGACGATACAGCAATGACTCGCGAAATCGTAGGAAGGCTTGACATGGCCGATTTCCCGTCCGCTCACCTCGCTGTTGTGCCACCTGACGGCCGAGAGGTCACATTGGTCCCGGGCTTCACGGCAACCGTCAAGCTCGCGGCATCGGAGACCGGCGGGATCTCCATCGTCGAGCACACCTTTGACCCCGGCGTATTGATCCCACCACATCGGCACACCCGGGAAGACGAGATCTCCTGTGTAATCTCCGGCGAGATCGGTTTCCGCTCCGACGGCCGTGAGGTCTCCCTCGGTCCAGGCGGTTACATTGTCAAGCCACGCGGCGAGCTGCACTCGATGTGGAACGCCGGCGACGAGCCCGCCCGCATGATCGAGATCATTAGTCCGGCGGGATTCGAGAAGTACTTCATCGCACTCGCCGAGGCGACGGCGGCCGCCGGCGGGAGGCCCGATCCGTCAATCACCGCACCAATCGCGGAGCGCTTCGGATTGTCCTTCGACTTCACCGAAGTGCCTGACCTGGTGACTCGACACGGGCTCCGACCATTCCGGTGACGTAGCAGCCACAGACGCCGGGGCTAGCCCCGGACGAGAGAATGCACTACGTGGCGACTGATCGCTGGACCGCATACTGGACGATGGCACCCAGGCACGGCGTATTGCGGACTGAGCCTGCTCGTAGCCCGCGCGCCGAGGAGGCGTTGGTACGCACCATCTGTTCCGGCATTAGTCGGGGCACCGAGATGGTCGTGCACGCCGGCCATATCCCTCCCGAGACTGCCGAGTCCATGCGTGCTCCTTTTCAGGTGGGAGACTGGCCGGGCCCAATCAAATACGGGTACCTCTCAGTCGGTGTCGTTGAAGAAGGACCAGCGCACCTCAAGAGCCGCAGAGTCTTCTGCCTGCATCCGCATCAAGATCGTTATGTGGTGCCTGCCAGCGCCTTGACACCAGTGCCTGATGCAGTACCTAGCGATCGCGCGGTGCTTGCCGGGACCGTCGAAACCGGCATCAACGCGCTCTGGGATGCCGCACCCCGCATCGGTGACCGCGTTGCCGTCGTGGGCGCCGGCATGGTTGGCGGCATGATCGCGGCGCTGGTACGGGCCTTTCCGCTCGACCGGCTGCAGCTCGTCGACGTCAATCCCGCCAGGTCGGCGCTTGCTGATGCTCTCAATGTGAAGCTTGTGCACCCCAATGACGCAGCCGGCGATAATGATCTTGTTATTCACTGCTCGGCCACCGAATCTGGCCTCGCCCGGAGCCTGCAGTTGCTGGGGGAGGAGGCCGAGCTGATCGAACTCTCGTGGTACGGGCTCAAGCAGCCGCGGGTGCCGCTAGGTGCTGAGTTCCATTCTCGGCGGCTGACCATCCGAGCCAGCCAGGTGGGTGTCGTGGCGGCCGCCCGGCGTGCCCGGCGTAGTACCGCCGACCGATTGGCACTGGCCATGCGGCTGCTGGAGGACCCGGTCTTCGATGTCTTCATCACTGGGCACGCGCCGTTTGGGGCGCTACCGCAGACCATGGAGTCGATCTTCAGCGGCGATGCTGAGACACTGTGCCAGGTGATCGACTACCCCAGCGCCGAGGAGTCCTAAAGTGTTCCACTTGACGGTTCGTGATCATGTGATGATCGCCCACAGCTTGCCGCATCCGTCGTTCGGCCCTGCGCAGAACCTGCACGGTGCCACCTACGTCGTCGAGCTGACACTTTGGCGCGACACGCTGACTGCTGAGTCGATCGTGATCGACATCGGTGAGGCCGCTGAGGTTCTGCAACGCGCGCTCAGCGATCTCAACTACCGCAACCTCGATGAACATCCCGATCTTGTCGGCACTCTTACGACCACCGAGGCGGTGGCGGGGTTGATCACTGAGCGGGTCGCAAGTTCACTTGCAGGCCACGGACTCAGCAAGCTGGACGTCACGCTGCGCGAACATCCCGATGCCTGGGCGGGCTACACCAAGACTCTTGAGTGAGATGCCGGCAGCACAGCTGGGCTTTGTGACCTGGGACCGTGACATCCCGACCGGTGGCAATGTCTACAACCAAAATGTCGTCGCCGAGTTGCGGGGGCTGAACGTCCACGTGCGGTTACATACGCTGCCCGGAGCGTGGCCAGAGGGCGACGCGTCGACCCATGCCCGGCTCGCGAGAGCCCTGCATCAGGCACCAACTTCTTTAGTCGACGGCATCCTGGCATGTGGCGCGCCGGATGTGATCGCCGCGGCGGTCGACTCCGGGCACGTGATCATCATCCTGTTGCACCTGCCGATCAGCGATGAGCTCGGTCTGGAGCCAAGTCGACGGGAGAGGTACGCCGCACTGGAGGCCCGAGCGATCCAGGTCGCTTCCGGAGTGCTGTCTACCAGCCGCTGGTCTGCCGCCCAGCTCAGTCGGCGGTTTGGGCGTCGCGATGTTGGCATCGCGATTCCCGGCGTCAGGCCGGCGGCTGTCGCACCCGGCAGCCAGCAGACCGAGCATCCGCGCTTCCTGACCCTGGCCAGCCTGACGCCGACAAAAGATCAACTCAGCGTCGTACGAGCGCTAGCCCAAGTCGCGGAGCTCGCATGGACGGCAGCCATTGTCGGTTCAGATAGAGCAGCTCCGAACTATGCCGATCAGGTACGCGGTGAAATCGCAGCCGCGGTGTTGGGGGAGCGGATTGCGGTGCCTGGAATGCTTGCTGGGGACGCGCTCGACCGGGAATGGGATGCCACCGACTTGTTGATCGTGCCGTCGCGCACCGAGACGTACGGTCTAGTCATCGGCGAGGCGTTGGCTCGTGGTATCCCAGCCGTGGTACCGGCAGGTACCGGCGCCGTTGAAGCCCTCCATCAGGGGATGACATCGCATAGCGATGCGGTGCCCGGCACGACAGTTCCGCCCGCCGATCCCCAGAGCCTTGCGGCATTGTTGCGCAGTTGGCTTACCGACGCGCCGCTGCGGCACGCGTGGCGTCAGGCAGCACTCGCTCAGCGAGATACGCTGCCCGGATGGCAGCAGACGGCAGCGGCGGTGCTGGCCTATCTGGAACGACTACAGCACCCGCTGTCGATCCAGGCTGGCTCGCCGCCCGGGTTGCCGCCGACAGCGCCGCCCGCGCCACCACCCTGAGCACCCTGCTCCCCGAGCTGAGCAACTACTTGATCGAAGTGGCTGATCATGAAGGCATTCTCGAGATCATTGATCTTGGTGCCGGAACGGGTGCCAACCAGCGTTGGCTAGCACCTCGGCTTCCTTTTCGACAGCGCTGGATCCATCTTGATCATGACCCAATAATCAGTCGATTGCAGCCGCTGCCCAATCAGACGATGATCATCGATGGCAGCGTCGACTCCCTCGCGCTACTGCTGGCCGGCCGCAAGGGCGGTCGATGGCTCGTCAGCTGTTCCGCCCTTCTGGACGTTCTGACAACGGCGCAGCTCGACGCAGTATGCCGGGCGTTGATCGATAACCAGGTGCCTGCGTTGTTCAGCCTGACCGTCACCGGAACGCTCCGCGTAGTCCCATCCGATCCAGCTGATCAAATTCTGCTGGAGGCGTTCAATGATCATCAAAGGCGAGGTGGTCGGGCCGGACCAGAGGCGACCTCATCGACTATCACCACGTTGCGGACTGCGGGTTTCACGGTGCACTGCCAAGAGACTCCGTGGCGGTTGACTGCTGCCAGCAGTCAGGCGTTTGTTGAGCAGGTACTCCGGGAGCGGCTCGATGCCGCTGTTGCGCAAGTCCCTGGCCTCGCACCCACTGCGGCTGCTTGGCTTGGCTTACGTACTGCCCAGCTCGCTCTTGGAGTCTTGCGGATGAATCTGGGGCATATTGACATTTTGGCCCTGCCGGGCGGGGACATCTTGGCCTTGCCGGGCGGCCTGTAGTCCGGTTCTGGGAGCCGCGAAATCAAAGACGGTGCAGATGTCACGGCCGAGGCTGAACCGGCGTACCGATGCGGTCATGGCGTCCCCGATCAGGTCGGCGCCTGCGAACCGTACGCCCGGAATGCCATCTCCCACCAAGATCGGAGCGGTTGTCAGATAAAGCCGATCGAGTACGCCAGCGGACAGGAAGTCTGACACGGTACGACCGCCGCCCTCGACGAGCACCCGACCGAGTTCGCGCTCTCGCAGCATGTCCAGCAGTGCCTGCGGCTCAAACCGTCCATTTGGGGCAGCCAGGGAGACCACTTCAACATGCGGCGCGAGACCCGCTTGGGAATCAAAGCTGGCAGTGACGCACCACAACGTCTTGGCGCTGCCATCGGTCAGCACCCGAGCAGCCCTCGGAATCCGGCCCGCCGGATCGATGATCACCCGAACCGGAGATGGACCAGGCACTGCACGCGTGGTGAGTTGAGGATTGTCGGCCGTGACGGTCTGGGCACCGACAATTACAGCGTCCACGAGTGCGCGTAGCCGGTGTAGGTGCTCCCGGTCTTCTTCGCCAGAGACGTAATTCGCATCACCGGTTCGGGAGGCAATGAAGCCGTCGACGCTCTGCGCCAGCTGAGCGATGGTGATCAACGGCCCGGCAGCAACCAGTGGTCCGTACCGGTCGAGCAGCTCCGCTTCCCGGCCGGCGGCAGCGCGGTGGGGTATCCGCCCGTGCAGCAGCTCACTCCACACATCGGGCAGCTCGCGGGTGTTGTCGTGACCCATCCGGTCCTGTTTCGTTGCCAGATAGAAGGCGTTCTCGGCGTGCTCGGTCACCAGCAGCGGAAGCCTCGCAGTCACCTCGATGCCAAGATCATTGAGGCGAGCGCTTTTCTCCGGATTCGCTGAGAGCAGCCGAATCCGCCGCACTCCAAGATCACGAAGTATCGCGGCGGCCACGTCGTAATCGCGCGCATCGACTGGCAGACCCAGCCGGAGGTTCGCATCAACCGTGTCCAGTCCCGCGTCCTGCAACGCGTACGCGTGCAGCTTGGCGTGCAGGCCGATACCGCGGCCCTCATGTCCGCGAAGGTAGATGACGACGCCGAGGCCTTCGCGCGCGATCTCCTGCATCGCAGCGTCCAGTTGCTCGCCGCAGTCGCACCGCCAAGATCCGAGGGCGTCGCCGGTAAGGCACTCGGAGTGGACCCGAACCAGGGGAACATGGCCGTTCCTGCCGTCGCCGTCCAAGTCGCCCAGAACCAGTGCCACGTGCTCTCGGCCAGGTTCTACGGCATACCCGTGGAGCTGGAACGTCCCGTGTGCCGTCGGCAGCACGGTGGACACCACTTTCTGCACTCGTTCTGGTTCGCTCATCCCGCTACCTTTCCATAGAGGGCAAACCTTCCCTACCCTCAAGACCGCGGTAGCAGTCGAATCAGCACCGCAGGTCGGCGGTTATTGCGAACCTTCGTGCGGGAATTCACCCAACGCAATCACCTCCGGATTGATGCTCTTCCGGCATCTGCGTTGCGCCAACTACCGGCGACGCCGACAACTAGTGAGTCGGCGGCGCCCAATGAGCCCGAAGGCTCTGGCGATGTCACAGTCGCTCGCCGCCCAGGGCGCCTCCCGCGTACCCTCTGACCGGGAGGCAGTGCATGGGTGGCGTCGAGCGAGACAAAACCGTCGACGAGTTGTTGAAGGCTCGTGCGGCCTACGATCGCCGCGACTGGGCGGATGCTTTGAGCCGCCTGCGCGGCATGGGCAACCTAGGAGCCGACGACACTCTCGCCCTCGCGACTGCTGCATATCTGACCGGCAATCTCGACGAGGCCGTACGAGTCCTGCAAAGCGGATACCAAGACATGATCAGCAATGGCAACTCACTCGGGGCCGTCCGCTTCGCCTTCTGGCTCGCTTTGATCTTGAATGTTCGAGGTGATGTGGCCGTCGGAGGCGGCTGGGTCGCCCGCGCCCAGCGGCTCCTGGAAAACCAGCCCCCGGACCTCCCGGAGCAGGCATACATTCTTGCCCACGAGTTCTTTCGGCATCTCGCTCACGAGGACCTTGCTCCGGCAGATGAGACGGCCGCCCGCGTCGTGGAGATGGCGCGCCACTCCGCCAATCACGATCTTGTTGCTCTGGGTTTGATGTGCCAGGGCCGGGTCAGGATCTATGCCGACCAGGTTCAGCAAGGGCTGGCGCTGCTCGATGAGGCGATGGTCGGCATCTCGGCTGGAGAGGTTTCACCTATCATCGCCGGCCTTGTCTACTGTTCAATGATCGAGGCCTGTCAGGAGGTTTCGGACTTCGCACGCGCCGCGTCATGGACCAGCGCATTGACCCGATGGTGCGACACGCAGCCTGGCCTCGTCCCTTACACCGGCCAATGCTCGCTGCATCGCGGCCAGATCATGCGCCTACATGGCGCCTACGATGAGGCACTTGCTGAGTATGCGCTTGCCCAGCGTCGGTATCAGCTGGAAGGTTCGACCGCACCAGCCGCACTTGCGCTTACCGAACAGGGCGACGTGCTCCGCATCCGAGGCAAGCTCGATGAGGCGGAGGCGTCCTACCGGCAGGCCGCCGAGCTCGGCCACGAGCCGCAGCCCGGCCTGGCTTTGTCCTGGCTCGCCCGCGGACGCACCGCGGCTGCGGTCTCTGCAACGCGCCGGTTGCTCGCAGAGGCGCACGGGCCGGTGCGCCGATCCTGGATACTGCCCGCCGGTGTGCAGATCATGCTCGCGGCGGGACTCCTCGAAGATGCCAGTCGCTATGCCGACGAGCTATCTGAAATCGCCGCAGCATTCGGAAATCCAACAGTCCGGGCTATGGCGGCGTACGCGGCCGCCAACGTTTCGCTGGCCGCTGGGAACGTCGAGGATGCGCTTGGCCGCGCCAGGGAGTCGAGCCGGCTCTGGAGCGAGATCGGGTCACCGTACGAGGCGGCGCGGGCCCGGGTGCTCGTCGCCCGTGCGCTACGGGAACTAGGTGATCACGATTCGGCAGCTGCGGAGCTTGCCGTTGCTCGCCGCGTCTTTGTCGAGGTGGCTGCCGCACCGGCAGCCGACGATGTTGATCGACTACTGGGTCGGCCGCGCCCGGGTGGCCTCACCAAGCGCGAGGTCGAGGTGCTGCGGCTGGTGGCGGAGGGTCGGAGCAACCACGATATTGCCAATGCCCTGGTGCTGAGCCCAAAGACGGTGGAACGCCATCTCAGCAACATCTTCACGAAGTTGGATGTGCCGTCTCGGACGGCCGCGGCGGCGTACGCCCATGAGCACGGGTTGATGTCCTGACGCCGCGGATCAGCGCTGACGGATGCCTAGATGACCCCGGCCCTGGCTACAGCCGGGAGGCGTGTCGTTGCCACTAATGACGAAATCGTCGCAGGTGAGAAATCGGCCATTGAACTTGCCGAGCCCAAATGACGCGATGGCCACGATCCCGAAGATTGCCGCAGCGAGGATCCGGCGGCGGTTGGGGATCTGTTCGTATCCCGCAATCGTCACCCGCAGCAGCAGCGCAGCGAGGAAAGGTGCTCCCGCAAGCGTGAGCACTATCGCTAGGTAGAACAGTGCCCGCGACCACGTCCTGATCCCCATCTCGGGCAGCACAATCGCGAGCAGCAGCCAAAGGGACGGAACCAGGAGCGCCAACCGCCGTGGCCACGACACCCGAGTGCGTCCTCCAGCCGTGAGGCTCACCAGAAAGACCGCAGTGGATGCCGCCCAGAGTGCCAGGAGCTGCTGGAAAAAGATGACCCCGTATGCGCCCAAGTCGAACGCCGGCCACCAGACAACGAGGGCTGCGGCAACTACGGCCACCGATGTTGCTTGCATTGTCCGATCAGCGTTGGCCTCAGGTCCGCGCTGCTATTGGCTGGTCCTGTCTCCGGGTCTGTTCCCATGTGAGAAGCCCGTCATGACGGCACCCACGGCTCCTGCCAGCCGCCGCACTCCGCAGTCAGGCTTTCGGCAGCCGTTGGTCCCCACGAGCCAGGGCTGTAGGAGTCCACATCTGGTGGTGTGTCGAGCAGCGGCTGCATGATCCGCCAGGTCTCTTCGACCCCGTCCTGCCGGGTGAATCGAGTGGCCTGGCCCAGCATCGCAGCGCGTAGCAACACCTCGTACGGCGTCGGCCCTTCGCCGCCCTCCTCGGCAAATGTCATGTCTAAGGTGATGGACTCCGGTTGCATGCTTTCCGCGCGCCGAGCCTCGAGGACGATGCGGAGACCAGTCGAAGGATCCAGCCTCACCACGAGATGATCCGGCTGCGCAGCACGATCGCCCCAGCGACCAAAGCCCAGCCGTGGAGGTTCTTCGAAGATGAGCCGTACCTCGGTCTGCGTTACCGGCATGCGCTTGCCTGCGCGGATGAAGAACGGAACGCCGGACCAGCGCCAGTTGTCGATCTCTAACCGCAATGCAGCGTAGGTCTCTGTAGTTGATTCGGGTGCGACCCCGTCGATGCTCCGGTAACCCACGTACTGCCCGCGGACGTACGCTGCCGGATCGGCCGAAAGCGTGGCCTTGAAGAGTGCGACCTTCGCGTTGCTCAGGGTTGCCGGATCACGGCCTGCGGGCGGCTCCATAGCTATAGCCGCTACGACCTGCATCAGGTGGTTCACCACCACGTCACGTAGTGCGCCGACCGGGTCATAGAAGTGGCCCCGATCCTCCACACCGAAGGCTTCCGCCATGGTGATCTGCACACACTTGACGTAATTGCGGTTCCAGACCGGTTCGAGCATGGTGTTGGCGAAGCGTAAGTACAGGATTTCCTCGAGCCCCATCTTCCCGAGGTAGTGATCAATCCGGTACAGCTGCGACTCATCGATGTACTGGTGGAGTTCGTCGGCCAAGGCCCGAGCCGAGGCAAGATCGTGGCCGAAGGGTTTCTCTACGACAACGCGTCCGGTTTTGGTGAGGCCCGCCTCGGCGAGTCCTTTGACCGCGGTTGCGAACAGGAACGGCGGAATCTCCAGGTAGAACACCGGACATTTGGTGCCGCTGATCGCCTCGCCGACACGGTGGTAAGTCGCCGGATCTGCAAAATCGCCTGACACATAAGACAGTCGTGCAGCAAACCGCTTGAACACGTCTTCGTCAAGCTGCTCTCCAGTCGCAATGATCGACTCGCGAGCCCGTTCCACCAGTTGATCAACAGTCCAGTCGTCGACCGCTACGCCGACAATCGGGCAATTCAGCAGGTCTCGCTTCTCGAGTCGGTAAAGCGAGCGGAATGTCATGACCTTGGCCAAGTCGCCGGTGATGCCGAAGATCACGAACACATCGGCTTCCTGCTCTCCGGACCCTGCCGGACCCTCACGTCCTACCATCTTCCGGCCTCCTGATCATGCCGCAGCAACCAACACCTCGGACCTGAGACAGCCCCGGTTGTCTCCGCACCTACACCACGCTAGGAAGCAGGGCGGGGCCTGTCCTCACCCCGCGGGGGTGAAGCTGGCGAGCCCGGCGGCACTGCCGTAGAAATCGTCCAACCCTCGATGTAGGCACACATCACCCCATGCGGGTGATGCCGCGGGTCGGTGCCTCGGCCAGGCTCGGTGTGTCATGATCGCGACAGCTACCGCACTTACGGCAATCGTGTTTGTGAACCCGGTGCCGTGGGCGCGCGCGCAAATGGCCTTCACCCTGGGGTTCCACATCATCTTGGTGCCGCTCGGGGTTTCCTGGGCGTTCATGACCTTGATCGCCAACTACCGCGGCATCCGGCACAATGACCGCGACGCCTTGGTTCTGGCACAGCGGTGGTCGAAGTTTATGGCCGTGACCTTCGCGGTGGGCGCGGTCACCGGC
>Ga0173483_10000364_pt1 | contig 12604 bp, 10 predicted proteins | sample NitcycUS178409R2_FD_122621 | JGI IMG/M metagenome (GOLD analysis project Ga0173483, IMG submission 122621) | Soil microbial communities from Arlington Agricultural Research Station in Wisconsin, USA - Nitrogen cycling UWRJ-S178-409R-2 (version... | ecosystem: Environmental > Terrestrial > Soil...
CATGACCGCTGTCGCCCTGACTGGCCTGACGCACGTCAGAACGGAAATTACGCGCGCCTGTCGCGACGCCAACCGTGATCCTTCAGAAGTAACGTTGATTGCGGTTTCCAAAACGTTCACTGCAGACGCTATCGAGTCGACGATTGCAGAAGGGCAGCGTGTTTTCGGAGAAAACCGTGTGCAGGAAGCTAAAGCGAAATGGCCGCGACTGCTGGAAAAACACGGCGGCCTTGAACTGCACTTGATCGGGCCTCTGCAATCAAACAAGGCGAGGGAAGCTGTCAGCCTGTTCGACGCCATCCACTCGGTTGATCGCACGAGTTTGTGCGAAGCCTTGGCGAAGGAAACCGGCAAGCAGAAACGTCATCCAACCTTGTTTGTTGAAATCAACACTGGCGCCGAAGCGCAAAAATCCGGCATTTTGCCACAGGATGCGGATACGTTTCTCGCGGCATGCCGCGACCAATACGGGCTGAAGATCTCCGGCTTAATGTGCATTCCCCCGCTGGATGAAGCGCCGGGACCGCATTTTGCGCTCACCGCAAAAATTGCGCGCCGCAATCGCCTTGACCTCCTGTCCATGGGCATGAGCGCTGATTTTGCAACCGCCATCGAGCTCGGCGCTACGCATGTGCGGGTGGGTACCGCAATTTTCGGGACACGCCCAAAATCGGCTACCTGAATTTTTACTCCACCACGATTTTTGTTCTCGGGCCGAGGCGCGGCAACAAGCGGCGCAGCATGTTCAATTCGAGAGCAACGCAGCCTGCGGTCGGCGAGAATCCTTCGCGCGCCGCATGAATGAAAACGGCGCTGCCACGTTTTGCGACGCGCGGACGCGTGTTGTGATCGATTTCGACGATGAAATCGTAGAGCCTGTCTTTACGCGCCAGCCGATCGCCTTGAGCGTGCGGCGTTACTTTGATTGGCCGGTTATAGCGGCGATCGTGCGGATCTTCGCACCAGCCGTCGGCAGGGCTTATCCGTTGCGCAGGCAGCGATGTGACAGGACGCGGGTGCCTATCTGCGCGCCACCACAATCGCAAGAGCCGGAACGCGCCGCGCGGCGTACCGCCGTCGCCTTCACGTTTATTTGCCTTGATGCCGCCTCTGCCTAATGCCACTGGCAACGCGAGTGTTCCCGCGGTCAGCCAGCCGCGCCGCGAGTCGCCCGGCTTGCGACGTACTGTGATCCGGGACAAAGATCGTTTCTGCAATGTCGGCGCCACCTTGGCTTTTGCTGGACCAGCCCTAAATACCAGTTCACGCTTGCTCTTTTATCCCCGAATGCTCTATTTCGCGACAATACTGATGGATGCCCACGCGTCTTTAAGAGGGATCCGGTGGGGTGATGGCCACTAAACGGACGATCCTGATTGTCGACGACGATGCCGAGCTGCGCGATGCGCTGGTCGAGCAGTTGGCCTTGCACGAGGAATTCGATGCAATTTCGGCGGACAGCGGAACCAAAGGCGTGCAGGCGGCCAAGAATGGCCAGGTTGATCTGGTGATCATGGACGTAGGCCTGCCCGACGTCGACGGCCGGGAGGCCGTGCGGATCCTTCGCAAAAACGGTTTCAAAGCCCCGATCATCATGCTGACAGGTCATGATACGGATTCCGACACCATCCTCGGCCTTGAATCTGGCGCCAATGACTACATCACGAAGCCGTTCCGTTTCGCCGTTCTGTTAGCACGCATACGCGCGCAACTTCGACAGCACGAGGCGAGTGAGGATGCCGTCTTCGCGATTGGTCCCTACACGTTCCGGCCAAGCTCGAAGCTGCTGCTCAGCCCGAAGGGCAGCAAGGTGCGCCTGACTGAAAAGGAAACGGCCATTTTGCGCTACCTCTATCGCGCCGGGCAGAAACCGGTTTCGCGTGAAACCTTGTTGCAGGAAGTGTGGGGCTATAATTCCGGCGTTACGACCCATACGCTTGAGACGCATATCTACCGTCTCCGCCAAAAGGTCGAAAGAGACGCCGCCGCGCCAGCTATCCTTGTGACAGAGGCTGGCGGCTATAAACTGGTCCCGTGATCTAAGGCTAGCGATAGAGAGTCGTATGGGCCTCGAAGACGACATTGCTTTCTTCGAGCGGGTGCCACCCTTGGCTGCGTTGGGCAAGCAGGCCTTACGCATTCTTGCAATCGGCGCGGAAACGCGACACCTGCATAGCGGCGCTGTGCTGTTCTATGCCGGCGAGCTCGCCGATGGCGGCTATGTCATTCAGGAGGGCTCGCTTCTGCTGGAGCCCGGTACGCTTTCCGAAGGCAAAGAAGTTACAGTGGGTCCTGGCACGCTGATCGGCGAATTGGCGCTTCTCACCAACACCGTTTGTCAAGCCACGGCGATTGCAAAAGAGCCAACGGTTGTCGTTCGTATTTCGCGTAATCTTTTCCGAAAAATGCTGGAAGGCTATCCGGGCGCGGCTGAGAAAATGCGCGAAAGTATGATCGAGCGGTTGCAGTCCTGGTCGAGAGAGCTCGCTGGAGTGAAACGTGCGCTCGAGGCGCGTGACAAGACCTGATCAATTTCAGAAGTTTCATAGCTCAATGGTCGCCGTTACCGGCACGTGATCCGACGGTCGCTTCGCTCCGCGGTAGTTCTTGCCAATCTTGATGGCCGAAACACGGTCGGCGAGTGCATCCGAAGTCCAGACGTGGTCGAGCCTTCGCCCACGATCCGACGCCCGCCAATTGTCCATCGCGCGATAGCTCCACCAAGTGTAAAGCTTTTCAGGCTCTGGGGTTAGCACGCGCATACTGTCAATCCAGCCGCCTGACTTTTGTGCAGCGACAAGTTTTTCGCACTCGACGGGTGTGTGCGAGACGACCTTGATCATCTGCTTGTGACTCCAGACGTCGTGCTCGAGTGGAGCCACATTGAGGTCGCCCACGAGAATGGCCCGTTGCGCCTTCTCAGGACGCAGTCCGGCATGGGCACCCATCTCATCGAGGAAATCCAGCTTGTGGCGAAATTTCGGATTGGCTGCAGGATCGGGCTCATCGCCGCCGGCCGGAACGTAAAAGTTGTGCAAGGTGATCGGGTCGTTCAGCTTCGCGCGCTCGCCCAGAATCACCGAAATATGCCGGCAGTCGGCCTTCCCGCAGAAACTCTGCACGTCGACCTTCTCAAAGGGAACGCGCGAGAGGACTGCGACGCCGTGATAGCCCTTCTGCCCGCTGATAGCTGCGTGCTCGTATCCGAGCCGCTTGAAACGCTTAAGCGGGAAAGCGTCGTCGGGGCACTTCGTTTCCTGCAGGCACAGGATGTCAGGCTGTGCACTTCTTAAAAAACCCGCGACCAGATCAATTCGAAGCCGTATCGAATTGATATTCCAGGTGGTGATCTTGACTGACATGGCGTGCAATTTATGACGCCAGACGCACGCTTTCCAAGGTCATGACCGGACTTGTCCCAGCCATCCACGCCTTAATTTTCGTGTGCCAATGAGTGTTGTTGTTCGAGTCAGTGATCGACGTCAATTGTGGTATCGCGTGTAGTCGATCTTGAATAATGCCGGGTCTGGCCGTTTGCTGGTGTCGAGGTTATAGACCGCGACCGTGGTGTCGTAACCTTGAGGATCAGTCACGGTCCACTGCTTGAGCTGCATATCCTTCGCACTGAACATGATCATCAGGCGGCTCGTGCCAACGACCCCGTTTTTTTCCTCAAGAACAACGGTAACAAAGACGTCGTCGGCATAGACGGACACCAGATTTGTGTCTTTGGTCAGATCGACGCGCTCCGCCAGAAGGAAACGCAGCGGAGTCTGCGACAGCGGATAGACATCCTGCGTTGCTAAACGACGGTCGCGCACGACGACCGATGAGCCGTCGGCGATCAATTCAATCGGGCTCGGATCATCGTATTCGAAGCGGACCCGGCCCGGCTTGTAAATGTAAAAGTCCCCTTGCGTGCGGCTGCCGTCCGGGCCGACCTGCACAAAATTTCCCGTCAGCATCTGCACGCCGGACAGGTAGCTGTTGACGCGCTCAACGATCGCCCGTTGCTCGGGGGTAAGCTTGCCAGCACCATTTGCCTTGCCGAGCAGGGCAGCAAAGGGGTTGGAGATTGGGTTGTGCGATGGCGCGGGCTGCGGCGCTTGTGCCCGCGCACCGAGTGCCTGGCTCGGACCCGCAGGCTTGGCAGCCGGAGCAGAAGATGGAGGTGCGCGGCCCTGGGTCTGCAAGACAGGCGGACGCGGGGTGGGAAGCGGGATGGTCTGAGCGAGCGCTGGAACCGTGAGGCAGGCCAAAAGCGCGGCAAAGCCCAGTTTTGCACCGGTTCGCGCCCTGTTGTGTGCCGCCATTACGTTCTCCGCCTCGTGCCCCCACGGTATCTTGATAAGCCTATAGGGACCGGCTGTGGCGATTTCGCGGCCCTCTGAGCGTAACGGTAAACCGGCTTAATGACGAACCGGGCGATTCTCAATAGCGGTCGTCAGCCGGGTTTTCCGGGATCAGAATCTCGCGTTTGCCGGCATGGTTAGGCTGCCCGACGATGCCTTCTTCCTCCATGCGTTCCATGATCGTGGCGGCGCGGTTGTACCCGATCTGAAGGCGCCGCTGGATGTAGGAGGTTGACGCCTTGCGGTCCCGCTTCACGATGGCGACCGCCTGTTGATAGATATCGCCGCCCTCGGCGAGCCCCATGCCCGTCGAATCGAAGATCGGGTTTCCGTCTTCGTCCTCGTCGCCGCCGGCGGTCACTTCTTCAAGATATTCGGGCGTGCCCTGCGACTTCAGGTGCCGCACGACTTTCTCGACTTCCTCGTCCGAGACGAAAGGTCCATGCACGCGGCTAATGCGGCCGCCACCAGCCATGTAAAGCATGTCGCCTTGACCGAGCAGTTGCTCCGCGCCCTGCTCGCCGAGGATTGTGCGGCTGTCGATCTTCGACGTCACCTGGAACGAGATGCGGGTCGGAAAATTCGCCTTGATGGTGCCGGTGATGACGTCAACGGATGGACGCTGCGTAGCGAGGATCACATGAACGCCGGCAGCGCGCGCCATCTGTGCCAGTCGCTGGATGGCGCCTTCGATATCCTTGCCGGCGACCATCATCAGGTCGGCCATTTCGTCGACAATGACCACGAGGAAAGGCAGCGGCTCGAGCTCGAGCTGTTCCTTTTCGTAGATCGCCTCGCCGGTTTCTTTGTCGTAGCCCGTATGCACCGTGCGTGTAAGTGTCTCGCCTTTCGCTTTCGCCTCGGCCACGCGTGCGTTGTAACCTTCAATGTTACGCACGCCGAGCTTCGACATTTTCTTGTAGCGGCCCTCCATCTCGCGCACCGCCCATTTGAGCGCGACGACCGCCTTCTTTGGATCGGTGACGACGGGCGTGAGTAGATGCGGGATGCCATCATAGACCGAGAGTTCGAGCATCTTGGGGTCGACCATGATCAGGCGGCACTGATCGGGGCGCAGGCGATACACCAGCGACAGGATCATTGTGTTGATGGCGACCGACTTGCCCGAACCAGTTGTGCCGGCGATCAGCAGGTGCGGCATGCGCGATAAGTCGACGACGACGGATTCGCCGCCGATGGTCTTGCCAAGGCAGAGCGGCAATTTTGCCGCGTTTTCGTTGTAGTTCTCGCCAGTGAGCAGTTCGCGCAGATAGACCTTTTCGCGTGTAGGGTTTGGCAACTCGATGCCAATTGCGTTGCGTCCCGATACCACCGCGACACGCGCCGATACCGCGCTCATCGAGCGGGCAATGTCGTCGGCAAGGCCTATCACGCGCGACGACTTAATGCCCGGCGCGGGCTCAAGTTCATACAGCGTGACAACAGGGCCAGGGCGCGCGTTGATGATTTCACCCCGCACACCGAAATCCTGCAGCACGCTTTCGAGCGCCACAGCGTTTCCGTCGATGAGTTCACGCGATAAAGTCGTGCGTTCGTTGGCGCGCGGTGCGGCCAGAAGATTGAGCGAGGGCAGCATGTAGCCGCTGCCGGAGCGGCGGACAGGCGCACGCGGGGCAGCGCGGCGGCGGGGCGCTGGTTCAGCGTCTTCATCTTCGTAGTCATCGTCGTATGCGGCGGCGCCACCGTCGCCGTCAAAACGCGGCTCAAGCCGCGGACCGCGCATGACTGGCAGCGGCGTACGCTGGCGTTCCTCGCCACGGATCATCCGACCGATGCGGGCCTTCCAGCTCAGCAACGCGTGCACGATCATGCCGAGCCAGGCCGAGCCGCGGTCTTCGCCGGCTTCCTCATCCTCGAACTCTTCCTCTTCTTCGAGCTCGCGGGTCACGCTCTTCCTGGCCTGCGCACGACCGCCGCATGCGACCAACAACGTCACTGCCGTTGCAAGGCCGAATAAAATGCAGAGCACGAACCGGGTGATGCCGCCGAGCGGCGTGCCGAACACCATCGCCGGCAGCCGCAGTACCGCATCGCCGGCGACGCCGCCGAGCCCCGTTGGCAATGGCCAGGATCCGATGTGCGGCAGCGTCGAGGCAAACGCTGCCCCGAGGAACGTGGCAAGGATCCAGAACAGGCTGCGCCATTTCTCGCCGAATGTTTTGTGCGACAGCAGCCGCCACCCGAGCAGCGCCTCAGGAACCAGTAGCAGTATCGCCGCCAGGCCGAGCAGCTGCATTGCCAGGTCGGAAAAAATCGCACCCGGATAGCCGAGCAGATTGTGGATCGGCTTTTGCGTCGCGTGACTGAGCGAGGGGTCCTGCACCGACCAGGTCGCAAGCGCCAAAGCGCCGAGCAATGCCAGCGTGATCAAGGCAAGCCCGGCGAGCTCGCTCAACCGGCGCCGGATGATCTCGCGAAAATGCTCAGAGACGAAGGCGATGACGTCGAGGCTGCGATCTGCTGCCCGCATGCTTTTACATCCTTATCCGAGCACGGCGACGAGGCGATGCAGCGCCTCCGCCGTAGTCGTCTTGTCTTGCACCATGGCGACGCGGATATAGTCCGCGCCAGGATTGCTGCCGTCGACTTGTTCGCGCGCGAGATAACGTCCCGGGACCACGCGAACGCCGGCTTCGGCCCACAACCTTTTTGTCGCGATCTCACTGCCGCCCTGCTTCGACACATCGAGCCACAGGAAAAAACCTCCGGCCGGGCGTTCGTAGCCGTAGCGGCTGCCGATGATCTGGTCGGCGAGATCGAACTTCTCCGAATAAAGTTTTCGGTTCTCTTTCACATGCGCTTCATCCTGGTAGGCGGCAATCGCGACATATTGCGCGGGCGTCGGCACCTGCGGGGCCGCGACGTTGCGCAGCTCGAGATAGGGGCCGAGAAATCGCCGATCGCCAGCCGCAAATCCGACGCGCATGCCGGGCAGGTTCGAGCGCTTGGACAGCGAATGAAACACGACGACGTTTGCGAAATCGGGAGCTGCCGCATCGAGCATGCCTGGCGGTGCATCCTTGTTGTAGATTTCGCAATAACACTCGTCTGCAAAAACGAGAAAGCCAAACCGGCGCGCAAGTTTCACAAGCCTGTCGAGATACTTGCGATCTGCGACCGCCCCCTGCGGGTTTGACGGCGACGCGATATAGCAGGCGACGGTACGCGCGAGCAGCGTGTCGTCGAGTGCGCCGAGGTCAGGCAGGAAGCCGGTTGCGCGCGTGGCGGGCAGATAGACCGGCTCGCAGTCGGCAGCGAGCGCGCCGGCGGAATAAGCGGCGTAAAACGGATTGGGAATGAGGACGGCAGGTTTGCCGGCGCGGCGGGTCACCCAGCGCTTGGCGGCAATGGCCCCGAGGAACAACCCTTCGCGCGTGCCGTTGAGCACCAACACTTCAGTTTCCGGGTCGACGGGCCGCGCAAGCATGTACCGGTTGTTCAGCCAGGCGGCGACCGCGCGCCGGAACGGCTCGATACCTTTGTTGGCCGGGTAGCGGCCGAAGTCGGCGATATGCGCGGCGAGCGTTGGGCCGACAAAGGATGGTACCGCATGCTGCGGCTCCCCCACCGACAGATTGATGACAGGCTTGCCCGGCTCGATTCCGGCGATCAGGTCGGTGAGCCGCACGAAAGGGGAGCGGGACTCGCCCGCCGGAGCGGTAAATGAAACAGGCTCACTCTTGGCGGTCATCATGGGCATGCGGCTACAGGGCGGGGCCCCGGCCCGCCGTACAAGGGCTTTCACACAATAGAGAGGGCGAGGTTAAGACCCGATTAACCATCGGGAACTTCGGCCATTTTTGGCCCGGGAGTGGAAAAAAGAGCCCAAAAAAGGGAGACCCCGGTTCTTTCGAACCGGGGCCTCGACGGAGGGGACGGTGCCGGGTTCCGCCCCGACCGCTTGCTCACATGGTGTAGGCGCGTTCCCCGTGCGCCGTGATATCGAGGCCTTCGCGTTCGGCTTCCGCCGGAACGCGCAGTCCGACCAGCACATCCACCACTTTGTAGATGATGGCAGAGCCAACACCCGACCACACCAAGGTGGTCAGCACCGCCTTGAACTGCGCGATCAGCTGGGTCGCCATGTCGTAGTCGGCGATTTTGCCAATCGTTTAGTCCATGATGCCGGCGCCACCGAGGGCTGGATTCACCAAGATGCCGGTACCAATAGCGCCGACGATGCCGCCGATGCAGTGCACGCCGAATACATCGAGTGCGTCGTCATATTTGAGCGCATTCTTCACCGTGGTGACGAAGAAGAAGCACACCGGGCCGACGATCAGGCCCAGCACGAGCGCGCCCATCGGGCCGGAGTAGCCCGATGCAGGCGTGACCGCGACCAGACCTGCGACGCAACCCGATATCACGCCGAGCAGCGAGGGCTTACCCTTGACCGCCCATTCGGCAAACATCCACGCGAGCGCAGCGGCCGCGGTGGCGACGAATGAGTTGATCATGGCAAGCGCAGCGCCGCCATTGGCTTCGAGGTTTGATCCGGCGTTGAAGCCGAACCAGCCGACCCACAGCAGAGAGGCGCCGACCATGCTCAAGGTCAGCGAGTGTGGCGCCATAACCTCTTTGCCGTATCCGAGGCGCTTGCCGATCAGCAACGCGCCCACCAGGCCGGCGATACCGGAGTTGATGTGCACGACAGTGCCACCGGCGAAATCGATCGCGCCCCAGATGAAGACCTGACCAGCATCGGCCATAACTTCATCAAGCTTAGCCTGCGCAGCAGTTTTGGCTGCACCATCGGCTGCAGCGGCGACCGCCTTCGCTGCATCGGTGATCGCGTCCGGACCGGCCCAGTACCAGACCATATGCGCGATCGGGAAGTACACGAACGTCACCCACAGCGGAATGAACAGCACCACCGCTGAGAATTTCATGCGTTCGGCGAATGCACCGACGATCAGCGCCGGAGTAATCGCGGCGAAGGTCATCTGGAAGCAGATGTAAATGTATTCATGGATCGTGGCGCCATTGGAGAACGTTGCCGCCTGCGAATCCAGCGTCACCCCCATGAGGAATGCCTTGGAAAAGCCTCCGACGTACGGAGAACCACCGGTGAAGGCGAGGCTGTAGCCGTAAATTACCCAGATCACCGTAACGATGCAGACCGTGTAGAACACATGCATCAGCACCGAGAGCATGTTCTTTGGACGAACCATGCCGCCATAGAACAGCGCGAGGCCAGGGATGGTCATCAACAACACAAGCACGCTGGAGGTCAGCATCCACGCGTTGTCGCCTTTGTTGAAAGTCGGCGCCGGCGGGGCAGCCGGTGCGGCCGCAGGCGCTGCGGCCTGGGCAAGTGCCCAATCGGAAATCAGAACGCCCGCGGCAAGCGCAGCAAGCCCCAGCACCACGCGGGAATTTAGTTTGAACGTCATGGTCTACTCCTGTGAAAGCGAATTGCGCGGTTGCTAAAGCGCCGCGGCGTCGGTCTCGCCGGTGCGGATGCGCACGGCGTTGTCCAGATTGAAGACAAAGATCTTTCCGTCGCCGATCTGTCCGGTCTTCGCGGCATTGGTGATGGCGCTGATGACCTTGTCGACCTGCTTGGTGTCCACTGCCACTTCGATCTTGATCTTGGGCAGGAAGCTCACCGCGTACTCGGCCCCACGGTAGATTTCCGTGTGCCCCTTTTGACGCCCGTATCCCTTGACCTCGGTAACGGTCATCCCTTGCACGCCGATGGAGGTCAGAGCGTCACGGACCTCGTCCAGCTTGAAGGGTTTGATAATGGCCATGACGATTTTCATGGATTCGATCCCCGCTTGGGCCCGTTTGTTTGGTCACACAGTGCGGGCGGGTTCACTGGGCTTCCGCCCGCGAAGCTTGCTTCGCGGGCATAGCCGCAGCGATAGAATCAAACGCCGTGCCAGATGCCGTTCAGGCGGCTATCTCGCTGATTCGATAGGGAGAATTTGTCGGCACGCGGTCCGACCCGAATACCACCAAGGGCTGCCGCCCAAAGTAGCGCCACGACTTTCAGGGTATGCCCAAAAATTGGTCAGAAAAATCCGGTTTGAGGAAAGCCGCGCCGGTATAGCCGCCGGCGCGGCAATCGCTCGCCAACTATTGCAGCGCCTCACCGTGCAAACTGACGTCGAGACCCATGACTTCGTCCTCCTGTTTCACGCGCAACGGCACCAGCACGCCGATTACTTTGAGGATGACGAAGGTCACTGCGCCAGACCAGACGATCGTGACGACGACCCCATAGGTCTGCGCCAGCAACTGCTGCGGATTGCCTTCAAGCAGTCCGTGGATGCCACCGGGCATTTCCGGAGTTGCCGACAGCGCGCCAACCGCCAGCACACCGGCGAGCAGTGTGCCGGTCAGTCCGCCGACGCCGTGGACACCGAACACGTCAAGCGAGTCGTCATAGCCGATCTTCAATTTGAGCCAGGTGCAGGCCCAGAAGCAGAGCGCACCGGCGATCACGCCGATGAGCACGGCTTGCATCGGCAACACGAAGCCGGACGCCGGCGTGATGGTGCCGAGACCCGCGACCGCACCCGAAATCATTCCGAGAACCGATGGCTTGCCGCGCGTCCACCATTCCAGCACCATCCATGTGAAGGCACCGGCGCTCGCGGCTAGGTGCGTAGATACGATTGCCATAGCAGCGCGCGAATTGGCTCCGAGGGCGGAGCCGCCATTGAAGCCGAACCATCCGACCCACAACAGGCCAACGCCGATCACTGCAAGCGCAAGATCGTGGGGCGCAAGATTTTCACTGCCATAGCCGCGCCGTGCACCGAGCACGTAAGCTGCAACCAGACCTGCGATACCGCAATTGAGATGCACAACCAGGCCACCGGCGAAATCGATCGTGCCATAGCTGCCGAGAAATCCGCCGCCCCATACCCAATGCGCGATGGGCACATAAACCAGCAGCAGCCAGAAAGCACAGAATAACAGAAACGCCGAGAAACGCATGCGATCGGCGACGGAGCCTGCAACCAGCGCCACCGTGATCACGGCAAAGGTCATCTGATAGATCATGAAAAGGCTTTCAGGGATCGTCTTCGCCAGTGGTGAAATCGCATCAAGCGTTACGCCATTGAGAAAGATGCGATCGAGCGAGCCGATGAACGCGCCCTCGCCGGTAAAAGCGAGACTGTAACCGGCGAATGCCCATAGTATCGATACAAGAAACGTCGCGGCCAGAGTCTGCGCCATGGTTGCGAGGACGTTCTTCTTGCGCACCATGCCGGCATAGAACAAGGCGAGGCCCGGGATCGTCATCATCAGCACCAATCCGGTAGCGCCGATCATCCATGCGGTATCGGCCGCGTCGATCTTTGCGTCTTCCGCAAAAGCCGGCGATGTGGCGGCGATGATGATCACGGCCGGAGCGAGGCGCAGGAACGCCTGTTTCATAATAATCTCCCCAATGTCATTTTGATTTCTAAAGCGCGTCGACGTCGGTTTCGCCGGTGCGGATTCGCACCGCCTGCTCGATCGGAGTGACGAAAATCTTTCCGTCGCCGATCTGCCCGGTTCGGGCCGCCGCCTGGAGCTGTTCCATCACCTGATCGAGCTGCTCGCTGGCGACGGCGACTTCGAGGCGCCGCTTGGGCAGAAAGTTCACCGCGTATTCGGCGCCGCGGTAAATCTCGGTGTGCCCCTTTTGCCGTCCGTAACCTTTCACCTCGGACACGGTCATGCCGTGTATGCCGATGCGGGTAAGGGCGTCGCGCACTTCATCGAGCTTGAAGGGCTTTATGACGGCGATGACGAGCTTCATGGCTTGGCTTCCCCCGGCGCGCCTGTGGGCGCAGTTCTTGATTTGCTCAAGCACCACCGATCCGGTGGAGTCATGAGCGCGAAAGCCCGCTCCAGTCAGAACCGGCTCGGGCTTGTTGCGTAAGCTAACGGCAGGCGGCCTAAAGATTAAGCGGTTAAGTTGCCGTACCCACAGGCAGACGCCTACGTTGCTGGCAAACTAGGGCAGCATTACTGCCTCATCGGGGGGATGGTGCCGCTAAACCACGGTCAGCGATCAGTTTAAGCAACCGGGCGCGCACCTGCCGCGCCGTCATTCCCGGCTTGATGCGCTCGTCATAGAGCAATGTCAGCAGGGATCGGTCGTAGACCGACAGGTAGCCGACCATTCGTTTCTGATTGAGCGTGGTCCAGGGATTGCGCTGGTCGTGGTTCGACAACCCAAACGCGTGAAGCAATTCGTGGTAGGCGCAATCAAGGAAAACGTCGTCGCC
>Ga0173483_10000365_pt1 | contig 12596 bp, 13 predicted proteins | sample NitcycUS178409R2_FD_122621 | JGI IMG/M metagenome (GOLD analysis project Ga0173483, IMG submission 122621) | Soil microbial communities from Arlington Agricultural Research Station in Wisconsin, USA - Nitrogen cycling UWRJ-S178-409R-2 (version... | ecosystem: Environmental > Terrestrial > Soil...
ATCTGGACCTTGGCCGCTGGGCCGGCGCTGTCGCAACTGAGGGCACAGCGGCGGCGTGTATCCAGGTGGCCAACCACGAGGTCGGCACGCTGCAGCCGCACACCGAGGCCGCAGAGATTTGCCTGCGCGCTGAAGTACCGCTTGTTTTGGATGCCACAACTGCGCTCGGGCGTATCGACTTCGGTGATGTCAGCGGGTGGTCGGTGCTGACTGGCTGGGCGGGCGCTTTCGGCGGCCCTGCCTCAGTCGGAATTCTGGTGATCAAGAAGGGCGCCCGCTGGCGTGCCCCGTACCCGACCGATGACTACCAGGGTGGCCGCTGGCCTGGCGTGCCCGACGTACCCGCTATCCATGCAGCCGCGGTTGCATTGGATTGCTGGCTGCAGTCCGGCCATGCGGTCGGTGAGCGGCAGCACGATCTCATTCATCGGTTGCGCACGGGAATTGTGCAGCGGGTACCCGATGTGGACGTAGCTGGCGATCCGGTACGCCGGGTTCCACACCTGCTGACATTCTCGGTGCTCTACGTCGACGGCGAGACACTCACCTTGGAGCTGGATAAGGCGGGTTTTGCGGTGGCGAGCGGCTCGGCGTGCAGCGCGAGCAGCGAACATCCGTCACATGTGCTGGCCGCCATGGGAGTGCTGACCCACGGCAACGTCCGCATCGGCCTTACCTGGACGACGACGGCTGCGGAGATCGATCGATTTCTCGACGTACTGCCGCCAATCGTCGCGGAAATCCGCGCAACGGTGGGCACGTCGTGAGTGAGGCGGCGTCACGCTTCGAAGGCTCACCCTTCGAAGGATTGTCACTGGACTGTCGGGGAATGAAATGCCCGCGACCGATTATCGAAATAGCACGCCGTATCGGTGAAGTGCGCGTCGGCGCTCTCGTTGAGTTGCTCGCCGACGACCCGGCAGCTGGCCCGGATCTTGCCGCCTGGTGCCGAATGCGTGGTCAAACGCTTATCGCCTCTGATCCCCCGCGTTTCATGGTCCGGCGCGAGTCTTGAACAGCAAGAACTCCCCGCCGATCCGGCAGGGAGTTCGCAGGTTAGGTCAGTGGAAGCTGTCGCCGCAGGCGCAGGAACCGGTGGCGTTGGGGTTGTCGATGGTAAATCCCTGCTTCTCGATGGTGTCGACAAAGTCGATGGTCGCACCCATCAGGTATGGCGCGCTCATCCGATCGGTGACTACATCGACGCCCCCGAATGCCTTGACAATGTCGCCTTCGAAGCTGCGATCGTCGAAGAACAGCTGGTAACGCAACCCGGAGCAGCCACCCGGCTGCACAGCCACGCGAAGCGCAAGATCCTCGCGACCTTCAGTTTCCAGGAGCGTCTTGACCTTAGCTGCCGCTCCGTCGGTCAAGATGATGCCGTCAGTTACGGGGGGGCTGTCGAAGGTCTGTTCGGTTGCCGTCATGGTTGTCATTCTAAGGGCGGTAGCTAAGCCGTCCAAGCCGATGGGACGTGTGCCGCGTCACCAAGTCCAGGAACGGGCCACTCTTCGCGCGGTAGCCGCAAGCTCGGCCTCGCTGACATCGCCGCGCGGATCATCGAGTACGGACTCGCGCACGGCGTACGCCGCCTCGATGCCCAGAGTGCGCATCTCACGTGAGCCAATGACTACCTCGCCGGCTATGACAATGCATGGGCTCAACGCCGCCGAGGCAGCCTCCGCCATTGCAGCCACAACGCCGCCACCCCGGCTCGCGAAGTCGAAAACCGAGCAGCCCGTCGCGACAAGATCGACGCCGCGCAGCGCAGCCTTCCCTTCGGGTGAGATAAGCGCGAGGGCCGGCCCACTAGTCAGCCGTCCGCCAAGTGCGAGTACGGCGAACCCCAAGCCACCGCAGGCTCCGGCGCCGGGCACATCTGAGTTGGTTGGGGAGGCGAGCCGGGCGAAGGCTTCCAGGGTGGCATCGGTTTGAAGCATCCGCTCCGGCTCCTCGTTCGCCTCGCGACCAGCGCGCGCGGTGATCCCCCGCAAACCGAGCAGGTGTTGATCAAGTTGGGCAGCGGGTACCACACCGACCAGCTCAGTGTCGCGGAGCAGAGCGCGAGCCGGCGCAAGATCAAGTTGACTCAGTCCAGCGAGTCCCGCGACACCTTGATCGAGTGGTCGATCGCCGACCGCGCCTAACGCAGCCAGCATGCCGGCGCCGGCGTCATGGACCCAAAGGCCGGTCAGGTCGACCACGATCCGACTTGGCGGTTCGCCGCGGAGCACCGCGGCGATGGTCTCCCCGAGAGGGCGAGACGACTCCTGGTAGGGAATACCAACCCCTTGATCCCCTTGATCGGATCCCTGCACCCGAACAACCGCGGTACTTGGTCCTCTGCCGGTTGTCACCATGCGGCCATCGATTACCTGCGTTGACGTCGTAATACCGGCCAGGTTTGCGTACGCAGCGACAAAGCCAGCGGCGGCCTCCCCGATTGGCAATACCGATACCTCGACGCCCGGTCGCCAGCCAGAGGCAATGACCTCCCCAGCCTCCCGGGAGGTCATCGCGCCAATCGAATCAGTTGCCACGAGGATCCGCACGCTTGTTAGCTCCTTACTTGTCGTGCAAAGCGGAATCGTATGAAATGGATGCTGACCGATCCGGCACTCTTGTCCAGAGCTGCAAGGCAAGTTCTGAAAAGTCAGCAGCTGAGGTGCATGTCTCGGCAGCAACAGCCTGGGAGTTGTCGACAAAAGCACAGGCTGGGCAGGCTTCCTCAAGTGGGGGGATCTCGCATGCCTGCGGCCGAGCCGTCAGAGTGCGAATCAGCACCTAGGTACATTTGGTAGGTGACCAGCACCCCTCCAACGACCGCGCTCGACTCCGCGACCCCGTTGTCGCTCTTTGTTCTGGGCCGGGAGGCAGACCCGCGGTCAGAGCGAGGCGTCGAGTGTCCGGGCGACTTGCCCCCGGCCTCCGATCCAGCTCTCGTGGAACGCGCCAGGCGAGCGAAGGCGGCTCTCGGCGATCGGCTCTTCGTTCTTGGTCACCACTATCAGCGCGACGAGGTCATTCAATTCGCCGACGTTACCGGTGACTCATTCAAGCTCGCGCGGGACGCCGCAGCTAGGCCGAACGCCGAGTTCATCGTGTTCTGTGGCGTGCACTTCATGGCCGAGTCGGCCGACATCTTGACCTCGCCGGAGCAGAGGGTGATCTTGCCTGACCTCGCGGCGGGTTGCTCGATGGCCGATATGGCTCGGCTCGCCCAGGTCGAGGACGCCTGGGACGTACTCTCAGACGCCGGAGTAGCCGATGTCACTGTGCCAGTGACCTACATGAACTCCTCAGCCGATATCAAGGCTTTCTGCGGCAAGCAAGACGGCGTTGTCTGTACGTCGTCAAACGCCAAGTCGGTACTCCAGTGGGCTCTGAAGCGGGGCGAGAAGGTGCTGTTCCTGCCCGATCAGCATCTCGGCCGCAACACCGCGGTGCTCCAGATGGGCATGAACCTAGATGATTGCGTCGTTTACGACCCGCACCAGTACAACGGTGGGCTCACCGCGGAGGAACTGCAAGCCGCCACGATGATCTTGTGGAAAGGCCATTGCTCGGTCCATGGACGATTCACGCCGCAGGCCGTGGACGACGTACGGGCACGTATCCCAGGTGTCCACGTCCTAGTGCATCCGGAGTGCCAGCACGAAGTGGTCTTGAAGTCTGACTTGATCGGATCTACGGAGTTCATCATCAAGACCATCCAGCAGGCCGAGCCCGGATCGAAGTGGGCCATCGGCACCGAGCTGAACCTGGTCAAGCGTCTGGCACATGATCATCCGGATAAGGAGATCGTCTTTCTCGAACAGCATGTCTGCTATTGCGCCACAATGAACCGAATCGACTTGCCACACCTGGTATGGGCCTTGGAGAACCTGGCGCAGGGCCATGTTGTCAACCAGATCACAGTCGATTCGGAGACTGAGCACTACGCCAAGGCGGCGCTTCAGCGGATGCTCGACCTGCCAGGTGAAACCGCCCGCGATTGACCTCCCCAGGCCGATGATTTCGGCGTTCGGAAATGGTCTGATTTTCTATGGCCGAGTTCACCACGTTGCTTAAAGATCTTGCCCTGGTGGAGTCTCCCCGCTGGCACGACGATCGACTTGTCTTCTCCGACTGGGGTGCTGGTGAGGTGCTGGCGGTCGATCTCAATGGCGGCCGCCAGCTGGTGACCCGCGTCAATGCAATGCCATTCTGCCTTGATCGGCTGCCCGATGGACGGTTGCTGATTGTCGCCGGCCAGCAGCTGCTGGCCAGGGAATCCGACAGCACCTTGACCACGTACGCCGAACTCGGGGCGATCTCGACCAAACCTTGGAACGACATCGTGACCGATGGTCGCGGCAATACTTACGTCAACAATATTGGATTCGACTTTCCAAATGGTGAGTTCAGCCCTGGATTCATCGCCCTGATCAATCAGGACGGGACAGCGCGCCAGGTTGCCGACGGGCTGGCATTTCCGAACGGCATGGCAGTGACCCCAGACAATTCAACCTTGATCGTCGCCGAGTCCTATGGCGGTGTGCTGACCGCGTATGACATCGCTGCTGACGGTGATCTTGGCAATCCCCGAGTGTGGGCGGATCTCCAAGGTGCGGCGCCGGACGGCATCTGTATCGACGCCGAAGGTGCGGTCTGGTTTGCGGAGGTACCAGGTCGCCGCTGCGTTCGGGTGCGCCAGGGAGGAGAGGTCTTGCGAACGATCTCCTCAGAACTCGGCTGCTTCGCCTGCATGTTGGGTGGCCCAGTAGGAACGACTCTGTTCGTGACCGCCGCCGCGTGGCCGGATGCGATGACGCCCAGTTCGCGCACGGGCCAAATCCTTAGTGCGGAGGTTTCAGTGCCTCATGCTGGCTGGCCAGCTTAGGGTGTGCCAACCCCCGGGATAAGGCCTTCCTCTGACTCACTCAGCAGCTGCTGTACCTCTTCGAGCGTCGAGTCGGCAGCCGGCAAGATCAAGTCGGAGTCCGCTAGCTCCTCGTCCGGCACGCGGGCTCCGGTGGTGCGGATGCGATCCAGCAACGTATGCAGAGCTTTTGTCAGCTGATCTTGATCACCCGATGCAACGGCTTGCTCAACTGCATCATCGAAGGAATTGAGCGCGCGTACGGCGTCGTCAGAAAGGCGCCACTGACCCTCGTTGAGGATCCGAACGATCATCGCAGATCACCCTGTGGCTGGGCCGGAGGCGCCTCCTGACCCTGGCTCGGAGGTGCCTGGTACTCCTGCGGTGACTGTGCGTCAAGGCTTGGCGGTTCCGCTGCCTGGGTTGGCGGCTGCTGAGTCTGCGGCGGCGCTTGCTGACCTGCAATCGCCTGAGGCGCGGCCGATGGACCAGCGCCGAGTGCTGCTTTCATCCGAGCGAGCTCATTCTCCACATCGGAGGTGGAGGCCAGCTGTTCCAACTCCAAGGTGATGTCGTCCTTGGCGGTCCCGGTGGGGTCGTCCAGAGCACCACTGGCCAACAGCTCATCGATGGCACCGGCACGGGCCTGCATCTGCGCTGTTTTGTCCTCGGCCCGCTGGATCGCGAGGCCGACGTCGCCCATCTCCTCACTGATGCCAGAGAAAGCTTCGTTGATGCGGGTCTGCGCCTCGGCGGCAGAGTAGGTGGCCTTGATCGTCTCCTTCTTGGTGCGGAAGGCGTCCACCTTTGCTTGCAACCGCTGGCTGGCGCGAGTGAGCTTCTCCTCTTCACCTTGCAGCTGTGCATGTTGAACTTGGAGATCACTCAGCTGTTGCTGCAGGCCGGACCGCCGCGTCAGGGCTTCACGAGCCAGATCCTCTCGCCCGACCTCGAGTGCTTTTTGGGCCTGATTGGTCAGCTTGTCGGCCTGGGTGTTCAGCTGATTGGCCTGAAGCTCGATCCGCTTACGACTGGTCGCCACATCGGCAACGCCGCGCCGTACCTTCTGCAGCAGCTCGAGCTGTCGCTGGTAGGAATAGTCAAGGGTTTGGCGCGGATCTTCCAGTTTGTCCAAGGCCTTATCGGTCTTGGCACGGAAGATCATCGAGATCCGCTGAAAAATGCCGCTCATGAGATGTCAGCTGGTCCTTCCAGACTCCGGTTCGACGGCCGGGGGCCGCTCGCAGGCTTCCACCGTATCTCCGGAGGAAGACCGAACACAGCGAGGGATGAGGGTAGTTTCGTCTTTGGGGTGATCCCCTGAGACAATCCAGGGCTAGATCGCCGAACCCCTGCTCGCCCGACACAAGAATCCGGCCAAAAGAATCCGGCACAGCACGAGAATCTACGAGAGGGACCTATGGCACTCTTTCGCCGCCATAGCGAGACCGCCGCGCCGGAGCAACCGGCGACAACGATTGATCATGCTCCGACTGGCAAGAAGGGCCGGCCAACGCCGACCCGTAAGGAAGCCGAGGCAGCGCGCCGCCAGCGCGTAACGACGACGCTGAGCAAGAAGGAAGCGCGGGCCGCCGCCAGCCGCCACTCACGAGCTGAGCGAATGAAGGCGATCAACGCCCGAGAAGCCACACCCGAGAAGGTGTTGATGCGGGACTACATCGATGCTCGCTTCAATCTGGGCGAGTTCCTGCTGCCCTCCGTCGTGGTGATCTTGGCCGTAACCATTCTCGGCAGTTACTGGCCCAGGGTGACCGTGATCGCCACGCTGGCGATGTACTTGTTCATCTTCGCAGTGTTCGCCGACGGTTATCTGATGTGGCGGGGGTTCAAGAAGGTGCTGGCCGCCCGGTTACCGAAGGCGTCACCGAAAGGCCTACTGATGTATGGAATGACCCGTAGCACCCAGATCCGCAGGTTCCGCTCACCTGCTCCGCGAATCAAGCGCGGGGATCCTTACTGAGGTGCATACCGAGGTGGCCCGATGAGCTGGCACTGGGTGCCCGACCGGAAACCCGCGTCCAGCCGATCTCATCCCGATCTGCCCTCGATCAGCCGGAACTTCCAGACCCAGGGTGAGGCGGAGAGCTGGCTCGGTGAGTTCTATCCGAGTTTGCTGGCTGCCGGCGTACGCGCAGTCAGCCTGTACGAGGCCGACCGGCTCGTGTACGGACCGATGTCGCTGGAGCCCGACGTCTAGGCGCTGCGATTCGAGCTGCGTACGCCGCGCGCAGCTCGGCGCCCGCTAAGGTCTGCTGGTGGCGACCCCTGACTACATCGCCGCGATCCGACGCGTGTACGGACCCGGCAGGTTATTGCTGCCCGGCGTGTCAGCGGTAGTGCTCCGCACTGATCTTGAGCCCGGCCGAATGCATCTCCTGTTGACGCGACGTAGCGATACCGGGCGATGGAGCTTGCCAGCAGGCATTGTGGAACCGTTCGAACAGCCCGCTGCTGCGATCCTTCGGGAGCTGCTTGAGGAGACCAGAATTACGGCCGAGGTCGAGCGGCTCGCACTGTTGCGGACTGACCCCGATGTGGTTTATCCCAACGGCGACAGGTGCCAGTTTGTTGCAATGTGCTTCCGTTGCCACTACCTATCTGGTGAGGCCCAGGTGGGAGATGAGGAGTCCACCGAGGTCGCTTGGTTTGCTGCCGACGAACTACCCGATGAGCTCACCGACATCCAAATACGCCGCATCCGCTGCGCCTTGGAAGATCGAGACGATTGCGTTTTTGATCTTTAGTACCGATGCATGATCACAACGGCACTGGCATGGCTCAGGTTTCCCGGACACCAGGCGTGACAAACGGCGGCTTGGTGATCATGAAAGATTCCTGACGGTTCCTAATGTCCACGGTCACGACGTCATCGTCGGTCAGACCGGCCTCGATCAACGCCAGCGCGATGCCGATCTTGAGCGTCGGCGAGAAAGTCCCTGATGTGACTGTGCCCACCTCGCGACCATCAGGAGCCCGCACGATCATTCCGGGCCGCGGAATCCCTCGGCCGGCGGCTCGCAAGCCTCGCAGCCAGCGCGTCGGGCCGGCCTGTTTCTCGGCTCGAAGTGCTTCGGCTCCACAGAAGGTCTCCTTCTTCCAGCCCACCGCCCAGCCGAGCCGGGCCTGCACGGGGGTAATCGTCGGAGAAATGTCCTGACCGTGCAGTGGATAGCCCATCTCGGTGCGCAAGGTGTCCCGTGCTCCCAGCCCGGCGGGCTGCAACCCATACGGCTCGCCTGCGGCTAGTACCGCATCCCACACCGCGACGGCGGCGTCGATCGGAACCACCAGCTCATAGCCGCGCTCCCCCGTATAGCCAGTTCGGCAGACAGTTACGGGTGTCTCTTCGTAACGAGCGCCGACAAATGTCATGTAGTCGTGGCCCGTCGGTAAGCCGACGGCCGACAGCACCTCGTCGGACAAGGTGCCCTGGACGGCTAGCACAGCGAAGTCGCGATGCCGGTTGGTCACGGTGACATCGGCGGGCGCAGCTTCAGACAGGAGTGCGACGACTCGCTCACAATTGGCCGCATTGGGAATCAGGAAGACCTCATCGGGAGACATGAGGTAGGCGATCATGTCGTCCACTACCCCGCCGTCCTCAGTGCACAGCAACGTGTATTGGGCCTGACCTGGCCTGATCTTGCCAAGGTCGGCAGTCAGACATCGATTGACGAAGTCGGCTGCACGTGGACCGGTCACCGTCGCCTTGCCGAGATGGCTGACGTCGAAGATGCCGACAGCGTTGCGGACCGCTGCGTGCTCCGCCAGCACACCGGCACAGGCGTACTCCACGGGCATCGTCCAGCCACTGAACGGCCCAAACTTCGCGTCGGCCGCGACATGCCGTTCGTGTAGCGGCGACTTCAGTAGCTCGCCGGTTCCCCCGTTCTCTTCCACATGCCACTCCATTTCTTCGAAGTGCTGCCGGCCTGAATCGAGTACGCCCGCAATGCGGGCTAACCTGTTCAAGCCTCATTTGATCACGCCTAGCAACCAAAGGATGTTGTCATCGTGCCCAGTCGGATGCTGCCCTCGCTCGCCATCGCCAAGGCAATGCCGCGCAATGTCGACGTGCTCGTAGTGGGTTTAGGCGCCGGGAAGATTCGGGAGGTACCGGAGCCAGTGGCCAGAGCGTTTACGAAGCGCTTCGGCGTATCTGTGGGCGACATGGCAACCTCGCTCGGGGCTAAGTCGAGTGCCGATGCCAAGCGAACGCTTCCGGCAGCTGGTGATGGACCTCGGATCGTGGTGGTGGGCCTGGGATCCGATCAACCGAGCGGGGAGGACTTGCGGCGGGCGGCTGGAGCAGGTGTACGCCACGCGGCCTCCCTAGCCGAGAGCCAGAAGCTGACCGTGGCTGTGTCCCTGGGTGCCACCGATTCAGATCAGCTGGCTGCGCTTGCGGAGGGTGCGTTGCTGGGCAGCTATTCGTATGAGCCGATCAGCGCTGCTCCCGACAACGGCGGCAAGATAGCCGCGATCACTGTGATTGACGAGAACGCCGTCAAGGATGTCGCCACCATCGCATCGGCCGCGGAGATCGTTGTACAGGCGGTGGTGACGGTGCGGGAATGGGTGAACATCCCAGCGAATCTGCTCTATCCGGAGTCTTTTGCCGAGCAGGCACGAAGCTTGGTACGCGACAGCAAGATCGCGGTCGACGTGTTGGATGAGAACGCGTTGAGCCGGGGAGGCTATGGCGGCCTGATGGCGGTCGGTGGTGGATCGTCGCGGCCTCCGCGGCTAGTCCGGCTCAGCTACACCCCGCGCGGGGCGAAGTTCCATCTCGCTCTGGTGGGCAAGGGCATCACTTTTGACACCGGCGGCCTCAACCTCAAGCCGGCAGAGGGCATGTACGCCATGAAATGTGACATGGCGGGCGCCGCAGCTGTGCTGGCGGCGGTGCACGCAATCGCCCGGCTTGGCCTCAAGATTCAGGTCACTGCGTACGGTGCGCTGGCAGAGAACATGCCGTCTGGCAGTGCATATCGGCCTTCCGACGTACTGACGATCTATGGCGGCAAGACGGTCGAAAACGGCAACTCTGACGCCGAAGGTCGGCTCGTTATGGCTGACGCGCTCGCACGAGCGAACGAGGACCATCCCGACTTGGTGATTGATGTCGCGACCCTGACGGGCGCTTGTGTCGTTGCCCTCGGCGAGCGTACGGCCGGGCTGATGGCCACCGATGACGCGACGGCCGACCTCGTTCTCGATGCTGCCCAGGCTGCCGGTGAGGATGTCTGGCAGTTGCCGATCCCGAGCGAGATCCGCAGCAAGCTCGACTCCAAGGTCGCCGATTTGCGCTCGACCGCAGGGGATCGCTGGGCTGGCGCTCTGGTTGCAGCCGCGTTTCTGCGTGAGTTCTTGGCAGCAGGCACGGCTTGGGCGCATCTCGATATTGCCGGGCCGGCGTTTTTCGACGGGAAGCCCTATGGCTATGTCGCGCCCGGCGGAACCGGGGTCGGGGTACGCACGCTCATCGCTCTGGCCCGCCGACTCGCGGCCTAACGAGAGCGGACGCTCGTCGGTTATCGAGCGTCGGAAGCAAGCAGGTTCTGTAAACAGCCGTGCTGACAGCTGCCCCGGCACCGAGTCCTCCATCCCACCGACTCGGCACCTCTGTCAGCACGGCTGGAGTGTGAGACGCCGCCCCCCAAGGCAGGTTCGTTTGGGGATAGTCAGGTAACCCCCACTTCGCCGACGTTTCACACGTTTCTGGTTCGGAGAACCAAGGCCTGCTGGATTGGTTGCTTGTACCGCCTTCAGACGTTCTTAGCTCACAGCAGGTTCAACGCAGATCCGGATGCTTCTTATTGCGACTGTTGTAGTCGCGCATCCGCTGCGGATAGCCCACGACTGCAGCGTCGTAACCGGGAATTTGTAGATGCTCGGCAAAGGCATGCGCCCATTCCGGTGATGGCACCACGCGTCGGGTCCATTCACCGTCGAAGGCGACCAATAGCAGAGTGGTCTGAGTTACCGCGGTCTGGGGTTCAATGAATGCCTCGACGCCGCGTCGAGTTCGTGCGAACTGAGTGAGGTGCGACGTGACGGCGTCGTCGACACTGCGACTCTGCGACGCGTAGCGGCCCTTTTTCTTAACTCGGGTCGCCGTCCGCCGGAACCAACTCATGCGCCAATTATGGCCGCTACCTTCGGCAATCGCGGGCGTTCGCGGGCTGAGAGGATGGCGCCATGGCAGCTTTGTACGGCACTGCTCACGCGAGCGAGGCTCGCAGCGGGGAGACGTTCGATCTCATCGTGCTCGGTGCTGGCAGCGGCGGCTACGCCTGCGCCTTGCGGGCAGCCGAACTGGGATTGACAGTCGGACTAGTGGAGAAGGACAAGGTCGGAGGCACCTGTCTGCACCGCGGTTGCATCCCAGCCAAAGCGATGTTGCACGCTGCCGAGGTTGCGGACTCGGTACGCAATGGAAGCCAGTTCGGCATTCATGCAGCAATCGACAAGGTCGACCTCGCCGGTGTGGTCTCCTACGCTGACAGCGTCGTGGACCGGATGTACAAGGGTCTGTCCGGCCTCGTAACCTCCCGCGGCATTCCGGTCATTTCCGGCGCTGGCCGGTTGGTCCTACGTGATGGACGCCCGGCTCTTACCGTCAACGACGAGACGTACGAAGCGCCCAATCTGGTGTTGGCAACCGGGTCGTCTCCGCGTTCCCTACCAGGTCTGGACGTCGACGGCGTCAAGATCCTCACCAGCGAGCACGCGCTTCGGCTTGATCGGCTTCCGATTTCGGCAATCGTGCTCGGCGGCGGGGTGGTCGGCGTGGAGTTTGCGTCGGCATGGCGGTCGTTCGGCGTGGAGGTCACTGTCGTAGAAGCCCTTCCCCGGCTGGTCTCCGGTGAAGATCAAAGCATTTCGGCTGCCCTCGAACGGGCCTTCCGCAAGCGCAAGATCAACGTAATCACCGGCGCCGCGATGTCAGCGTGTCAGCCAACTGACTCCGGCGTACGAGTGGATCTCGCGAGCGGGCAGGTCCTTGAGGCCGAGATTGTCTTGCTGGCCGTTGGCCGCGGGCCGCAGACAGCTGATCTTGGTTATCAGGACGCCGGTGTTGATCTTGAAGATGGCTTCATACGAGTTACGGAGCGACTTGAAACATCGATACCCGGCGTATACGCGCTCGGCGACGTGGTACGTGGCCTGCAGCTGGCGCATCGGGGTTTCGCGCAGGGCATCTTCGTCGCAGAAGAGATCGCCCATCGCAGTGGCGCGCTCGAGCAGGCGCCGGTGCCTATATTCGATGCAGAGATTCCGCGCGTCACCTATTGCGACCCAGAAATCGCATCTGTTGGGCTCACCGAACACCAAGCGCAGTCACACTTTGGCGATGTGGAAACGCTGACCTATGACCTCGCGGGTAACGGCAAGTCGCAGATCCTCAAGACTCGCGGGTTCGTCAAGCTGGTACGCCGGCCGAACGGTCCGGTTGTCGGCGTTCACATGATCGGGGCCAGAGCGAGTGAGCTTGCCGGCGAAGCGCAGCTGATCGTGAATTGGGAGGCTTTTCCTGACGACGTCGCCGGCCTGATCCACGCTCACCCGACACAGAGCGAGGCCCTGGGCGAAGCTCATCTCGCGCTTGCCGGCAAGCCGCTGCATGCACACGGCTGAGGGTCGAGATAGACGAGACGACACCGGTTCCGTGCGAACTTAATAAGACCAGCAACGTGCTGGCACCGCGGCG
>Ga0173483_10000369_pt1 | contig 12560 bp, 17 predicted proteins | sample NitcycUS178409R2_FD_122621 | JGI IMG/M metagenome (GOLD analysis project Ga0173483, IMG submission 122621) | Soil microbial communities from Arlington Agricultural Research Station in Wisconsin, USA - Nitrogen cycling UWRJ-S178-409R-2 (version... | ecosystem: Environmental > Terrestrial > Soil...
CGCGGGTCGGAGGTTCGAATCCTCGCGGGCGCACAGGAAGTGCCCGGAAGTGGGCGAGCTCCGCTCCGAGAACGCAGTGGCACGGTTCACTGCCCTTCGGGCCGGATCGTTGCGGCGGCCTGTTTCGGTCGAGGACGGCGAGATCCCACGGGCCCCGTAGGACTCGAAGATCGAACGGCACGAGCTCGAGGTCGCCAAGGTGTTCGCGATGCTCGAGTCGCACGCTGCCGTCCTCGCTGCCGTCGCCCACGCGTGAGTTGCCAACGATGGGCCGTTGGGCGTCTCCCCCAATGCAGCGCTCGGTAACGGGGCTTGAGTCTGGTGAGTAGGGAGGGAATCAGGCCGGGGATGGCGACGATGACGAAGATCGTCACGTACGCGAGCGGTTCTCGGCGCTGACTAGGTCGTCGTCTCGTCGACCGACCACTCGCCCCCGACTTCTCGCCGTAGAAGCTTCCCGCAGGTTGGACATCGGCGCGTCGTCGCCTCGCGGACCGGTTCGCCCGGAGCGCTGATCGCAGATTCGACGCGCGTCCCGCAGTTCGGACAGGCGTCGTGTTCGCCGTCCTCATTGAAGTTGCTCACTGGCTCTGAAACGTAACGACCCTTTGCGACGTCCGTATGAATACGGGGTGCGAATCGGGATCGGAACCGCGTCGATCGTGCTCGCGCCACGCGGCGCGGCAACGCCGAACGGGTGCGAAATCCCCACAGTGCACACCTGGCGCAGCGAAGGGCGACCGACGTTTCGAGCTCGCTTCATGGGGAACGTCGCAGAGCCGACCTGAACCGACCCGGAGGGAGCCCACCATGGGAGATCACGACACGATGACCGCCGACCAGAGAGAGCTCTGGGACCGCATCGAGAAGGTGCGGCCGGCGATGATGACAACGGCTGCGCTTGACGGCTCGTTCCGATCGCGACCGATGTGGACCCAGGGTGACGAGTTCGACGGCGCCCTCTGGTTCTTCGTGTCCGACGACGGGCCGCTCGCGGGCGAGCTCGAACGGAATCCGCGGGTCGGGCTGAGCTACGCCGCTCCCGACAAGGACCTCTTCGTCTCCGTTTCGGGACGCGCCGCGCTCGTCGAGGACAGGGCGAAGGCGGAGGAGCTGTGGAACACCTTCGCGGAGGCGTGGTTCCCAGGAGGTGTCGACGATCCTCATCTCGGCCTGCTCCGCGTCGACGTCGAGCAGGCCCAGTACTGGGAGGACAAGAAGCCCAAGGTGCTGCAGTTCGCCGAGATACTCGTGGGCGCGGTCACGGGCCGGCCGCCGAAGAGCGGCGACGAGAGGAAGCTCGACTTCGAGTCCTGACTCGCGAAGCGGCGGGTGTGGATCGCCGCTCACAGGTCATCGGCCGCTCACGCGTCGAGCGGAAGCCGGTGCAGCAGCGCGGCGTCGACGCGGGCGAAGCCGCCCTTCGCTCCTTCCTCGACGCCGCACTGCATCGTCGTGTCGTCCTCGAGCGTCGCGAAGCGCATCGTCCGCGTGAGCTTCGTCCGCTCGCCCGGGTGCTCGAACTCGAGCGTCTGCAAGTGGTTCTGGAACGTCTGCACGAGGCGCTCCGGCGGATCGACCTCGCGGGACTCGGCCTCGACGACACCGTAGGCGGTCTGGAACCGATAGCTGCCGGGCCGGGAGACGGAGAAGATGTGTGCGCGCGGCGCGTCGAAGATACGTTCGACGTGGATCTCGAGCTCGCTCCTCCCTGTGCTCACCCGACTGATACCTTGGAGCCTCACAGCAGTTTGAGCGAGCGCTCGGTTTGGCTTTGCACGCCTTCCGCTGCACGTTCATGAAGCAGCCGAGGGGAGGTGGAGATATGCCAACCGGAACCGTGAAATGGTTCAACGACGACAAGGGCTACGGCTTCGTGTCGCCGGACGATGGGAGCAAGGACGTTTTCGTCCACCACAGCGCGATCGGAGGCGAGGGGTTCAAGAGCCTCGCCGAGGGCGCGAAGGTGGAGTACGAGGTCGAGCAGGGCCCGAAGGGCCCGCAGGCCAAGAGCGTCAACGTCGTCGCGTCCGTCTGAGCTCGCGGGGCGCACCGCGTTCAGCGGTGCGCCCCCGGCTCCATCTCGAGCCCAGGACTCGGCCGAGCTGCACGGAAGGTCGAAGTGGACGGGCGCGTACGTGCCTCCACACGAGCGAGCCGGAAGGAGCGACGCCATCGCCGACATGGACACGCCGCGGAGCGTCTCTCCGCCGAAGCTCTCGTTCGACAACGGCGGGGAGTTCATCGAGCAGACGCGGCGCGAGGTCGAGGAATATCTGTCGGCTCGCCGTACACGGGTACGCGGACGTGTCGAGCTGTACGCCAAGGGCGTGGTCGCGTTCCTCGTCCTGTCGGCGTCGTGGCTCACGCTCGTCGTCGGCCACCCCGGGCCGTGGCTCGGTCTCGCCAGCTTCGGCGGGCTGATCATCGGGACGTCGCTGATCGCGTTCTGCGTGATGCACGACGCGAATCACGGCGCGTACTTCCGGACGCGTCGCCTGAACCACCTGATGGGCTGGACGGCCGATGCGCTGCTCGGGCTCTCGAGCTACGCCTGGCGCGTGAAGCACAACGTCGCGCATCACACCTACACGAACGTCGACGGCTACGACGCCGACATCACCCAGGTGCCGTTCGCGCGGCTGACGCCCGTGCAGGAACCGCGTCCCTGGTACCGGCTGCAGCACTACTACATCTGGGCGCTGTACTGCCTGATGGCGCTCCGCTGGCAGACCATCGGCGACGTCGCAGCGTTCGCCCGCGGAAGGATCGGGACGAGCGCGCTGCGACTGCCGCGACGTTGGGATCTCGCCGGTCTCGTCGGCGGGAAGGTGATCTTCGTGGGCTGGGCGCTCGTCGTGCCCATGCTCGTCTATCCATGGTGGGCGGTTCTCGGCGGCTATCTCGTCTACTCGATGGCCGTGAGCCTGATCATGGCCGTGACCTTCCAGCTCGCCCACTGCGTCGAGGAGGCGGACTTCGCCTCGGCCGAGCAGCTCGCCGGCGAGCGGCGGCTGTGGGCGGTGCACGAGGTCGAGACGACCGTCGACTTCTGCCCTCGCAACCCGGTCCTCGGCTGGGTGGTCGGAGGTCTCAACTACCAGATCGAGCACCACCTCTTTCCGCGCGTGCCGCACACGCACTACCCGCACATCGCCACGATCGTCCAGCGCAACGCCGAGCGGCACGGCGTCCGCTACGTCACGCAACGCTCGCTGCGCTCGGCTCTCCGCTCGCACTTCAGGCACCTGCGCTCGCTGGGTCGGAGGGGCATCCCGGTCGCGCTCGAGATGGGCTGAGCCCTCCGGCGCGCCGAGCCGCGAGCCCGGTCAGAGCGAACTCCTCTTGACTTTTCAGCGCGAATGGTCGATAACTCCGCCATGTACGGTCGTCCGGATGACCGGACAAGTGTCGTGGAGAGGACCGGGCCTGGCCCGCTTCTCGACCGGGGCGCGCCGGTCCCGCTGTACGTGCAGCTCCGGGACTCGTTGCTGCACGAGATCCGAGACGGCGGCCTGGAACCGGGTGACCGGTTCCCGAGCGAGACCGCGATCCGGAACCGCTACCAGGTGTCACGCGCGACCGTCCGGCAGGCGCTCGCCGATCTCGAGGCGAGCGGCGTCATCCGCAAGGTCCAGGGCCTCGGGTCCTTCGTCGCGGTGCCGAAGATCCGTCACGTCCCTCTGCTGACCTCGTTCACCGAGCTCGCCAGGAGCCAGGGGTTCACGCCGTCGCACCGCGTCCTGTCGTCGTCGGTGGACGAGGTCCCCGCCGGCGCCGCAGCCGAGATCGGTTTCGCGGAGGGGATGCGTTGTCGTCACCTGCGCCGGCTCTTCCTCGCGGACGGCAGCCCCGTCGGCCTCGCCGAGACCTGGCTGCCCGTGGACGCGCTCGGCGGCCACGACGACCTGTTCGACTCGGAGCATCTCGACGCGGGCTCGATGTACGAGGTCCTGCAGAGCGACCCGATCGGGCTCGTGCTCGATCACGCGACCGAGACGGTGTCTCCCGGCGCGGTGGACGCGTCGAGCGCGGAGCTGCTCGGGCGCGAAGCAGGCACGCCGGTGCTGCTCATCCGCAGGCTCAGCTACACGCCCGAGGGACGCTGCGTCGAGTCGACGAGGCTCGTCTTCGTCGGCGACCTCTACGAGTACCGGGTGGAGCTGCACCAGCCCGAGCAGGGAGGCGGTCGATGAGCACCGCCCCGACGGAGGAGGAGGTGCGCGCGCTCGTGGCGGCGATCGTGGCCGAGATCACGGCCGGGGACGGGCCGCCGCGGAGCGATCCCGGCACTCCGGCTTCGAAGCACGCTCCGGAGCCGTCCGGCCCGGCCGAGATCGCCCTGGGTGCCGACCACGGCGGCTACCGGCTCAAGGAGCGCATCGCCGGACATCTCCGCGAGCGCGGCACTGCGATCTACGACTGCGGCACCGACAGCACGGACTCCGTGGACTATCCGGACTTCGCGCACGGCGTGGCGCACCTCGTCGCCGACGGCACCTGCACGTGGGGGATCGTCGTCGACGGCGCCGGGATCGGGTCGTGCATGGTCGCGAACAAGGTGCCGGGCATCCGGGCCGCGACTTGCTGGGACGTGTCCTCTGCGAGGAACAGCCGCGAGCACAACCACGCGAACGTCCTCGTCCTGGGCGCCGGGTTGATCGGCGAGAACCTGGCGCTGGAGATCGTCGACGCCTGGCTCTCGACTCCGTGGGGCGGAGATCGCCATGCGCGCAGGGTCGGGAAGATCACGGAGATCGAGCAGACCTATCTGCGGAGCGAGGTGGGAGCGAGGCGATGAGCACGACGACGGAAGCTTTGATCGATGCCGTGACCCGAGAGGTCCTCGCGGCCCTCGCCGGCAAGGACGTCTGCGACTGCTCGGACCCGGACTGCGGCGGAGCCTGTGCGGCCTACTGTGCGGACAAGGTGCGGAGCGTCGTCTCGACGGGGGCCGGCCGCATCAGCTACTCCGGGAACGGCGCCGACGTGCCGCGCGACCTCGCGCGGTTCATCGACCACACGCTGCTCAGGCCCGACGCCACGGCGAACGACGTCGACGCACTGTGCGACGAGGCGCGCACCTACGAGTTCGCCGCCGTGTGTGTGAACCCGACGTGGGTTCGCCGGTGCGCCCAGCGGCTGCGCGGCTCGGGCGTGAAGGTGGCCTCGGTCGTCGGCTTCCCGTTCGGCGCGAGCACCACGGAGGTGAAGGCGCTGGAGGCGCGGCGCGCCATCCGCGACGGAGCGCGCGAGATCGACATGGTCATCAACGTCGGCGCGCTGAAGAGCGGGGACCACGAGCTCGTCCGCCGCGACGTCGAGAAGGTCGCCGACGCCTGCCGCGAGGCCGGCGCGGTGTGCAAGGTCATCATCGAGACCGCGCTCCTCGGCGACGAGGAGAAGGTCGTCGCCTCCCATCTCGCGAAGCTCGCCAAGGCGGACTTCGTGAAGACGTCCACGGGCTACGGCCCGGGAGGAGCGACCGCGCACGACGTCCTGCTCATGCGCGAGACGGTCGGGCCCAAGCTCGGCGTCAAGGCGTCCGGCGGCATCCGCAGCGCAGAGGACGCGAGGGAGATGATCGCCGCGGGGGCGACCCGGATCGGGGCCTCCGCGAGCGTGGAGATCGTGACCGGCGGGAAGCCGGGCGAAGAGCGGTACTGAGACGAGGAGGAATCGATTGAGCAACGGCATCGAGCTTCGGGCGTACTGCTTCCTGGACAGCCTCCAGCCGCAGTACGCCGCCTTCCTGGGCACCGTCGCCCAGGGTTTTCTGCCGCTGCCCGGCGACGCGTCGCTGTACGTGGAGATCTCGCCCGGCATCGAGATCAACCGGCTGACCGACGTCGCGATGAAGTCGACCAGCGTCCGGCCGGGAATGCAGGTCATCGAGCGGTACTACGGGCTGCTCGAGGTCCACTCGCCGGAGCAGTCGGACACACGGGCCGCGGGCGCCGCGATCCTGGACTCCATCGGGCTCACGGAGTCCGATCGGATCAAGCCGCGGATCCTGTCCAGCCAGATCGTCCGCCGCCTCGACGACCACCACGCCCAGCTCATCAACCGGACGCGGCACGGTCAGATGATCCTCGGCGGGCAGACGCTCTACACGCTCGAGTGCGAGCCGGCCGCCTATGCCGCGCTCGCCGCGAACGAGGCGGAGAAGGCCGCCGAGATCAACGTCCTAGAGGTGCGCTCGTTCGGCTCGATGGGCCGGGTGTACCTCGGCGGCGAGGAGCGGGACATCGACGTCGGCTGGCAGGCCGCAGTGGCGGCGATCGAAGGGCTGGACGGCCGCGAGGCCGGGAAGTGACGACGTTGGAGACGACCGGGACCGATCGAGGTCGCGATGAAAGGAGAAGCACGTAGATGGCTGATGCCCTGGGAATGATCGAGGCGCGGAGCTTTCCCGCGATGGTCGAGGCTGCGGACGCGATGGTGAAGGCGGCCAAGGTCGAGCTGGTGAGCTTCGAGGAGACGGGTGGCGGGTACGTGACCGCCATCGTCCGGGGCGATGTTGCCGCCGTGAAGGCGGCCGTGCAGGCGGGGATCCAGAACGCCGAGAAGGTCGGCGAGCTCGTCGCGAGCCACGTGATCGCCCGGCCGCACGCGAACATCGACCTGGTGCTCCCGCTCGGCCGGAAGGACGAGGCCGAGAGCGAGGTGGGTGCTGCCGCCTAGCGGCAGCGGCGAAGTGCCGCGGCCTCGGCCGCCGGGGAGCGTGGCTCCGCGGCGGCCGGGAGCGGCAGGTGACGAAGAGGCGAAAGGAGACCGAACGTGCTCCTCGGACGCGTAGCGGGGACGATGGTTGCGAGCCGCAAGGAGCCCTCCATGGAGGGGCTGAAGTTCCTGGTGGTCCGCCACCTCGACGTGGAGAACGACGACGTCGGGTCGTTCGTCGTGGCAGCGGACGCCGTCGGCGCGGGCGTGGGCGAGGTGGTCCTCGTGGCCACCGGCAGCTCCGCCCGGCAGACCGAGGCGACGCGGGACCGCCCGTGCGACGCCGTGGTCATGGCGATCGTCGACACGTGGGAAGTGGGCGGCGAGGAGAAGTTCCGGAAGTGATGCCTTCGACCGGCGAGCGGGGTGAGCGATGAGCACGATGTCGCAGGAGCAGATCCAGGAGATCATCGAGCGGGTTCGCCGCAGGCTGGGCGAGGCCGGGGAGCAGCCCGGGGCCGGGCTTCGCGCGCACGACGCGCTCTCGGCTGCGGCGGAGGCCGAGCTCGGCGAGGGCATCTTCCCGACGATCGGCGAGGCCGTTCAGGCCGCCGCGCGGGCCTACGCCGACTACCAGCGGATCGGGCTCGAGGGGCGCAAGGCGATCGTCGCGTCGATCCGCGCGTCCATGCTCGAGCACGCGGAGAGCCTGGCCGAGATGGCCGTGGCGGAGACGGGCCTCGGCCGGGTGGCCGACAAGATCGTGAAGAACCGGCTCGTCACCGCGAAGTCGCCCGGCCCCGAGGACCTCGAGCTGGAGGCGGTCACCGGCGACGAGGGGATGACGGTCACCGAGTTCGCGCCGTTCGGCGTCGTCGCCGCGATCACGCCGACGACCAACCCCACCTCGACGATCATCAACAACACGATCGCGATCGTCTCTGCCGGGAACTCGCTCGTATTCAACGTGCACCCGAACGCGAAGCGCGTGTCGGCGGAGAACATCCGCCTCGTCAACCGCGCGATCGTCGCCGCGGGCGGCCCCGAGAACCTCGTCACCGCAGTCCCCGAGCCGACGATCGACAGCGCGAAGGAGCTGATGCACCATCCGGACGTCCGGCTCCTGCTCGTCACGGGCGGCCCGGCCGTCGTGCGCGAGGCCCTGAAGACCGACAAGCGAGCGGTCACGGCGGGGCCGGGCAACCCGCCCGTGGTCGTCGACCAGACCGCGGACGTCGAGAAGGCGGCGCGCGACATCGTCGCGGGCGCCTCCTTCGACAACAACGTCATCTGCACCGACGAGAAGACGACGTTCGTCGTGGACACCGTGGCCGACCGGCTCGTCCGCGCCATGGCACAGCACGGCGCCTACGTGCTGAAGGAGCACGAGCTGCGACGGCTGGAGCGCGTGATCTTCACCGAGCTCGGGCCACCGAGCAAGCCCGGGCACATCAACCCGGCCTGGATCGGCAAGAACGCCGGGGTCATCCTCAACGAGATCGGGATCCGCGTCGACGACGACGTCCGCCTCGTCGTGGCCGAGGTGCCGCGCGAGCACAGCCTCGTCTGGACCGAGCAGATGATGCCGGTGATGCCTGTCGTGCGCGTGCCGGGCGTCGAGCAGGCGATCGACCTGGCGGTGCGCTCCGAGCACGGGTTCCGGCACACCGCCTCGATCCACTCCACGAACGTCGAGACGATCACGAGGATGGCCCGCGCGATGAACTGCAGCATCTTCGTGGCGAACGGGCCGAACTTCGCAGGGCTCGGGCAGGGAGGCGAGGGGTTCTCGTCCTTCTCGATCGCGAGCCCCACGGGGGACGGGCTGACCAGGCCGCGCACGTTCTCGCGCGAGCGGCGGATCGCGGTGGTCGGCGCGTTGCGGATCGTGTGATGGAGCCGGCCGTCTCGCTGCTCGAGTTCTCCTCGATCGCGAAGGGGATCGAGGCGGGCGACGCGATGGTCAAGCGCGCGCCGCTGGACGTCATCAGGGCGGGGACGGTCCACCCCGGCAAGTACCTCGTGCTCATCGGCGGCCGCACCGCGGACGTCGAGGAGGCGATGGAGGCCGGGCGCGAGGTCGCCGGCCCGTCGCTCGTGGACGTCGTCTACCTGCCGGACGTGCATCCCGACGTGGTGGCGTCCATCGCGGGTGTGAGGCGCGAGGACGGCGGCGAGGCGCTCGGCGTGATCGAGGCGCCCACCGTCGCTGCGACCATCGACGCGGCCGACGCGGGCGTGAAGGGAGCGCGGGTCACGATCCGGGATCTGCGGCTGGCCGACGACCTCGGCGGCAAGGGGTACGTGCTGTTCGGCGGCGAGGTGTCCGAGGTGGAGGCGGCGGTCGGCTATGCGGTCGCTCGCACCGAGGCCGCTGCACAGACCGTCACGCACGTCGTGATCTCGCAGCTCCATGCCGAGATGCGGGAGAACCTGGCCGCCGATCCCCGGTTCTGCGAGCGCGCCCGCGACGTCGAGAAGCCCACCGCCGCCAACGGCAAGCCCGCCGCCTTCGTGGCGCGCGGGCGGCCGCTGCCGGGCTCGGGCGGAGGCGACCGCGCGGGCGAGGCGAACGGCGCACCGGCGGCGGAGCCCAAGCCGAAGGCGCGGTCGCGGCGCGGGCGCCGGGCGAGCGCGAGTCGCAGGAAGAAGGCATAGGAATGCAGCTCGCGCGCGTGACCGGGACTCTCGTGGCGACGGTGAAGGCCGACGGGCTCGAGGGCGTGAAGTTCCTCATCGTCCAGCCGCTCGACCGGCGACTCGAGGCCCAGGGGAGCCCGGTCGTCGCTGCGGACGCCGTGCACATGGCCGGCCCCGGCGAGCTCGTCTACATCGTCGGCGCCCGCGAGGCGGCGCAGGCCTTGCCGAACACGTTCGTCCCGGTCGATCACGCGATCGTCGGCATCGTCGACGCCGTCGAGGAGCTGCGGTGAAGATCGGCCGCGTCGTCGGCACCGTGGTGTCCACGATCAGCTCGCCGGTCTTCGAGGGGCGGCGGCTGCTGCTCTGCGACCTGCTCGACGCTTCCGGCGAGCCGGACGGCAGCTACCTCATCTGCGTGGACACGGTGGGCTCGGGCGCCGGCGAGGCCGTGCTCGTCCTCGACGAGGGGAACTCCGCGCGCCAGGTGCTCGGGATGTCGACCGCGCCCGTGCGAGCCGTCGTCGTCGGCATCGTCGACCAGCTCGACGTGGACGGCGAGCCGGTCCTCCGCGAGGGCTGACGGCCCACCTACTCGGGCGGCGCCTGCGTCGACGGGTGCTCGTCGTCTCTCATACCCCAGGCCGTTCCGTCCCACCAGCGCTTGTGGCCGGGCCGGTCCGAGTCGTCGTACCAACCCTCGGGCGCGGCGGCGGGCTGGGCGGTGCCGGCCTCGACCGCCGCGGGCTCGGAGATCATCGACGCTGCCGGCCGACCGGGTGCGATCACTGCCGTCGGTGCTCCCTGGCCCGCGACCGCCGGCGCGATTGACGTGGTGTCGGCCTTGATCGACACCAGCGTGTCGCTGATCCGGAAGAACACGTAGAACAGCTCGCAGACGATGCGCCAGTAGAGCGTGCCGAATACGAGAACCAGGATCCCGGCGAGCGTCTCGTCGCTCGAGACGAGACCGATGAACGCCAGCACGAGTCCGAGCAGGCCGAGCGCGAACAGGATCTGGATGAAGCGGGGCGTGATCAGGGTGCGGAACGCGAAGAAGTCACCCACTCTGGTCTCCTTTCGGTCTGCGGCTCGGAGGTGTCGCCGACGCCGTCATCTCCTGAAGAGAAGGCCGGTGGCCTTGAGGCCGCCGCCGTAGAACAGCTCGACGGCCACCCTCCGCAGGTCCACTGCGGATGCGCATGTTCGAGTGGTCGGATCAGGTCAGCCGGCCTGCGACTTCACGTAGTCGATGTAGCCGCGCACGTCCGCGACGGGCTCCGAGTACGCCTCGCCGAGAGCCGACTCCATTCTCGACATGTACTCCTCGGCCCAGCCGGGGAAGTCGTAGTCGATGGCGCGCAGGAACTCGAGCGTCGCCGCGAAACGCATGTCCGCGATCGAGGGCGTGTCGCCGCCGATGAAGTCCCGGTCGTCGAGAAAGAACGCGCGGTAGACATCCAGCGGCTTCTCGATAGCGGCCTCCGCGTCCTTGCGGGCCTGCTCCTTGAGCTCGTCCGAGACGTCCGCCGTCGCGACCTCGCCCGGGTACTGCCCGAAGCCGAGCGCCGGGTAGGTCGCGCGCGCGAGCAGCGGGTAGAGCGTGCCGATGAGGTAGAACATCGCGCTGTCGACCATGGCCCGCTCGCCCGGGTCGGTCGGGTAGAAGCGGTCGAGGCCGTGCGTGTTGCAGAGGTACTGCATGATCGCGCAGCTCTCCCACAGCGAGCCCTTGGGCAGCCCCGCCTCCTCGAGCAGCGGCGTCAGGTCCGCGGGGTCCTTGGCGAGGAACTCCGGGGTCGACTTCTTCCCCCAGACGTCCTGCTCGTCGAAGTCGAGCTCCGCCGCCCGCACGAAGATCCGAACGGTCAGGTTGTTGACGCTCGGCTTGAGGATGCTCAGCGTGTTCGTGGCCATGATCAGTGGCTCCTTTCCGGCTGCCGGTACGGCTGCTTGGGGGCTCGGTCGTCAGAGAGCGACTCGCGCGAGCGCGTGACGAGCGCCTCGATCGCGTCCGCGAGGTGCTCCTCGGCGATGTTGTAGTCGCCGCGCTCGACACGGATCCGGTGTGCCTCGAGCAGCACCTCGCCGTGCGTGTGCGGGTACGGGGGCTCGAAGCGGTACGACGCGAGCTCGACGAGCATCCCGAGCGGGTCGTCGAAGTAGATCGAGTCCATGAACCCGCGGTCCTTGACGCCCGAGTGGCGGATGCCCCGCTCGTCGAGCCGTTCCACCGCCTGCCTGAAGGTGGCCTGCGACAGGGCGAAGGCGAGGTGGTGCACGTATCCCGGCTCGCGGGGCGTCGGGCTCGTGTCGGCTTCACGACCTTCGTTCGTGAACACCGTGATCAGCCGCCCGTCGCCGGGGTCGAAGTAGAGGTGGCTCTCGTCCTCATTGTCGAGGTTCGGCTGCTCGAACACGAACGGCATCCCGAGCACGCCCTCCCAGAAGTCGATGGACGTCTGCCGGTCGGCCCCGACGATGGTGATGTGGTGGACGCCCTGTGTCTGGAGCTTCCTCACGGCTCGCGCTCCAGCAGTGTCGCCTTGTACTCGCTGCGCTCCACGGTGCCCCAGGGTACGAGCTCGATCTCGGTCTGGATCACGAGCACGCTGCGGAGTCTCTCACGGATCGCCTCGGCGAGCGCCGCGTCGGCCGCGCGCCCCCGCGCCAGCTCGACCCGTACCGGGAGCGGGGGCTCCTGCTTGACGCCGCTCGCCCGCGGCCTCACGAGGACGTGACCGCTCACGTCGGGAGCGAAGGCGGCGACGACGTCACGGACGGCGGAGGGAAAGACATTGACGCCCCGGACGATCAGCATGTCGTCGGTCCGTCCCAGGCAGCGGATGCGTGGGCCGGTGCGGCCGCAGCGGCAGGGGCTCGTCCACACCCGCACGTGGTCGCGCGTGCGGAAGCGGAGGAGCGGTGCGGCCCGGTGCCGGAGGTGGGTGAGCACCAGCTCCCCCTCCGCGCCGTCCTGGAGCTCGCGTGGGCCGCCCGTCTCCGGGTCGACGAGCTCGACGTGGACGAAGCCGCGCGCGCCCAGGTGCATACCCGCCTGCTCCTGGCACTCCCCGAAGAGCGACACGCCGATGTCGCCGACCCCCATCGCCTCCGTCACCCTTGCGCCCCAGCCGCCCTCGAGCTTTACCCGAAAGGCAGGCTCGCCCCCGCCGGGCTCGCCGGCGACGAGAACGCGGTCCACGCTCGAACCGGGGAGGTCCACCCCTCGCTCGGCGGCAACCTCGGCGAGGTGC
>Ga0173483_10000370_pt1 | contig 12507 bp, 10 predicted proteins | sample NitcycUS178409R2_FD_122621 | JGI IMG/M metagenome (GOLD analysis project Ga0173483, IMG submission 122621) | Soil microbial communities from Arlington Agricultural Research Station in Wisconsin, USA - Nitrogen cycling UWRJ-S178-409R-2 (version... | ecosystem: Environmental > Terrestrial > Soil...
GCCAGCCCGGCAGCGATGCTCTTGATCACCACCGGCTTCGTATCGACGGTCGGACCGTGCGCGACCGCAACCATCACGTAGGACATGTGTTGCCCGCCGCGGATGACGAGATAGGACTCGGGCACCTGGGTCAGCGCCTGCGTCACATAGGGCTCCCAGGTCACGATGGCGTCGACTTTGCCATCTTTCAGCGCCGGCGCCAGACCGAATTGCGACCAGATGTTCTCGATGGTGATGTCATCGTACTTCACTCCGGCACGGCGCAGCACCATCTTGAAATATTCATCGGACGTCTGGCCGCGCGCGAGGCCGACGGTCTTGCCCTTGAGATCGCCGATCTTGCCGACATCGATGCCCCGGCCCTTCTTGGTGACGATGGCGAGCGGCGTATCGCAATGATCGTCGGTGGCGTCGTTCATAATCAGACCGATGACCTGGAATGGATTGCCGGCGTGCACGGCTTTCAGATAGGTGGTCGTGCTCATGTCGCCGACCTGCGCTTCGCCGTTGTGCAGGGCGTTGACCATGTCGGTGCCGGTGTCGACGACGCGGAAACTGGCGTCAACGCCTTGCGTCTTGAAGAAACCCTTCTCGGCGCCCACGAACATCGGCAGATGGCCGAAATTGTTGGCTATCACCACATTAAGTTTCGGCAAGTCCGCCATCGCAATTCTCCTCTTCGCCGGTCGCTCCAGGAGCAGTGGAGCAACATAATTGCCGACCAGCGGTCCTAATTCAAACGCGCCAAGCCGTGCAGTTCATCTGCCAAGCACCTGCGGGTTCACGCAGTTGGGCGGTGTCCCGCCACTGATCAGCGCCTGCAGGTTATCGACGACGATATTTGCCATCTGCTCACGCACTTCCATCACGGCGCTGCCGAGATGCGGCGTAAGCACAACGTTCTTCATTGTTTTCAGGGCCGGCGGCAGCTTGGGTTCGTGTTCGAACACATCAAGGCCCGCGCCCGCGATGCGCTTTTTCTTCAGCGCCCGCACCAGCGCCTTTTCATCAATGACCGCACCACGAGCGGTATTGATAATGAAGGCGGTCGGTTTCATCAGCGCGAATTGCGCGTCCGAAATCATGTGTCGCGTCTCGGCATTCAGCGGCGGATGAAGCGATACGAAATCCGCCTCCGCCAGAAGCCGCTCCAGCGTGACATGTTCCATGCCAAGCTCACGTTCCGCTTCAGGTTTGCGGCGAGGCCCCCAATAGATGATTTTCATGCCAAAGCCGCGAGCACGCCGTGCCGTGGCTTGTCCGATACGCCCTGCCCCGACGATGCCTATGGTTTTGCCGTGAACATAGACGCCGGCAAGGTGATTTGATTGCGAACCGGGAAATTTGCCGGCACGGACCAGGCGTTCGCCTTCCACCATTCGCCGCGCGACTGCGAGCATAAGCCCAAAATGGATATCTGCAGTCGCCTCCGCGACAATTGGCCGAACGACCGTGACGGGAATACCGCGCTTGGTCGCCTCTGCGACGTCAATATTGTCGGGTGTAATCGACATCGAGCAGACCGCACGCAATTTCGGATTGGCGGCGAGCACAGCGCGATCAATCCGGTCGTGCAGCAGCGAGAAAAGAATATCGCACTTCTTGACCGCTGCGATCAGCTTCGACTTTGCGATGATCTTGCTTGAATCGGTGTTGATTTTGACATTCGCGATCGCGCGCAGACGGTCCAGCGCGCTGGACGCAATCGGCTGCGTAACAAAGACGCGCGGTTTCGCCGTCACCGCAGCCACCGTACAACACCGGCGACACCATCGACGGCGCATTGTGCGCCATCGGGAATCCTGCGGGTTGCATCGAGCACGCCAAGCACCATCGGGATGCCGCGCTCGCGCGCAAGCGACGCCATATGCGAGGTCGAGCCGCCACGTTCGGCGACAACGCCCGACACGCGCGACAGAATGTGACTAAGTGCAGGGCCCGCCACTTTCGTAACCAGAACATCGCCGGGCGCAACACGCGACAATTCGCACTCGCAGTTGACCACCACGGCCCGGCCTGCCCCCCAGCCTATGCCGGCGGGATGACCGCGCACGCCCGGATGCTGTAGCCAGATTTCATCGGGCACGATCGGTGCTTCGACATGCAACGGACGCGATTGCAGCAATTTGAACCCGCTCTCATCCATTGCCCATTCGATCTCGACCGGAGCGCCCGCGAGCTGCTCGCATTTGCGCAGCAACCGGCCGAGCGTCACGGCCTCTCCCGGCGAAAGGCACGGCTCGCTCACCAGATCCTTCGGCACAAGCTCCGGCGCCGATACGCCGTGCGCGCAGGTCTCGCGATGGTCCTTGCGGCCGGCCTCGACCGTGCGCAGGAAGCCGTTCTTCGCCAGCACAATCCGGTCAGGCACCACTTCACCCTGCGCGATCGCCGAGCCGAGCCCCCAGGTGGCGGAAATCAACATCTGTCCTTCGGCCGTCTCGCTCAGGCCGCCACCTGACGCGCGCGCGGAGATCAGCGGCTGGATAAGGATGCCCATCGCGGTGTCGGCGGGCGAAAGTCCGTGATTGTCCATGTAGCGGCGTGCATGCGAGGTCCACAGCGCCGCCCAGCAGGCACGTACCGCGGTTAGAAATTCGGTTTCATCGGAAAGCCCGAGAAAACTCTCGAACTGGCCGGCGAAGTTGGCGCCGGCACGGTCCTCGATCAGCGCGGAGGAGCGCACCGCAGCAAGCGGAGCGGTTTCGCACTGCTTTCGCCAGGCGGTGAGAAGCGGATCGAGAATCTCGGGTGCTATGTCGCGCTCGTAGAGCGCAAGCCGGATCTGGATCGAAATCCGCCGTGATACCAGCAGATCGGCCTCGTTGTATTGAAGTAGTAATTCGTCGATCCCGAGATGCCGTAGTTGATGACGATAGGCATCGGAGGTCAGGGCAAACCCGCCCGGCGTCGGCAAACCGGCGCGCGTCAAGGCCGCGAGATTGGCCGCCTTCGGACCTACCCGTTCAGGATCGGCAGCGAAAGGATCGTCGAGGTGAAGGATGAAAGCGGACATCGCGATCGTTTGGACTTCCGTTGTCGTGGCCGGGCCTGTCCCGACCATCCTGCTCAATGGCCGTAACCGCAGACCGGTGCTTGGTGAGATCGGCTAAGCCGCCGACGTCACTTTACATGATCCCCATAGCCCGGCAGCGGATCGACGACTGTGATCTGCTTCACAGGGAAGTTCGACACGATCTCGATGTCGTTCTTGTGCACGATCAGCATTTCCTCGATGCGCACGCCATAGCGGTAGCGCTTGCCGTGCTGGGTCTCAAGCGCGAAGGTCATTCCCTCTTGGATCTCGATCGGGTGATCGAGCGACCAGATGCGTGAGATCACCGGCGGATCGTATTGCGCGAGCCCTAGACCGTGGCCCCACAGGTTGGCGGCGGCCTGATCTTCGTCCTCGTAGCCCCAGGTCTCCATAGCCGACGGCCATTTCGATGCGATGTCCTTCGTGGTGGCACCGACCTTCACCGCGCCGATCGAGTCGTAGAGCCACTGGAGCGCGGTGGCGTACGTATCCTTCTGTTCCTTCGTCGGCTCCTTGCCGACGCAGTAGGTGCGGTAATAGCAGGACTTGTAGCCGTTCCACGTGAGTGCGGCCAAATCCATGAACACGATGTCGCCCGGCTGAATGATCCGGTCGGAGAAGTTACGCCAGTTCGGCCAGGTGTTCGGGCCGGACGAAACGATCACGTCCTCGACGTCTTCCATGCCTGGGATGTTGTAAAGATATTCCATCAGGTGCGCCGTCACCTGGTTCTCGGTAATGCCGGGGCGCAAAAACTTCATGCACTCCCAGTGCGTGGCATCGCCGATCGCCCCGACGATGCGGAAGCACTCCTGCTCGTCAGGACTCTTGACGGCGCGCGCTTCCATCATCGGGGTCATGCCGTCGACCCAGTTGATGTTGTTTTCCTTGAAGACGTTGATCATGTTGATGTCGATGAAGTCGACGCCGAGTTTTTGCCCGGCGACGCCGTTTTCCTTCATCGCCTGGATCACCGCCTTCACGAATTTCTTGACCTGCTGGGTCGAGGCTGGTCCGGCCGCACCCTTGATCCATGCGAAGGAGTGACGAACATTCTCCTTTGGGATCCACGGCGAGTGCCGCTCGATCTGGAATCCGAGGTCGCCCTGCTCGAACAGGATCGGCCGACCATCGCCGCACAGCATCGCGTAGCGCAGGCCGGGCTTGAGACGATTCCAGCCGGGCGTCAGCGTGCCGGTGATGTAGCGTACGTTCTCGTCGTACATGCAGAGCATGGCGCCGAGGCCGTGTTTTTTCATCATCGCGCGTGCGCGCTCGATGCGGTACTCGCGCATGCGGTCCCAATTGACGCGCTGCTGCCAATCAAGGCCGGCAATGCCGAAATTTGCTGTGCCCATGACGTCCTCCCCGACCCGGCGCTTTTGCGCGCCACGTGACTGATTGCAGGAATCCTATGCCGGTTGGCTGTGCAGGCTAAATAATATATTCTGCCTTCTGCCATCAGATTTTCTAATGGCTTGTTTTTTGGGGGTGTCATGGCAAATATCCCGCTGCGGCAAATCCGCGCCGTCATCGCCGTGTGCGAGGAAGGCTCCTTTACCCGTGCGGCACAGCGGGAAAACGCAACGCAGTCGGGCATCTCGCAGCACGTGGCCGCGGTCGAACGCGCCCTGAAGGTCAAGCTGTTCGAGCGCGCGGCCAGCGGGGTAACGCCGACGCCTGCCGGGCTCCGTTATTACAAGCGTTGCGTGGAAGCCGTCGGCGCCCTTGAGCACGCCGCCGAGGAAGCCCGCTCGATGGCCGGTGAGGTCACCGGCGAACTGCGCATCGGGCTGATGCCGACCTTCACACGCGCGGTGCTCGCGCCGGTGCTCGACGATTTCGTGCCGAAATGCCCGGAAGTGCGCCTGCACATCGTCGAAGGCTACAGTGCGTTGCTGACCGAGATGGTGCTCGATGACGAACTCGATTTCGCGGTCGTGCCCTCGTTCGAGGGCACGATCGGACTGAAATCGCGCATCCTGGTGCGTGACCGTGAAATGCTGATCTCTGGCCCGCGCGCCGGCTTTAAACCGCTTGCGCCCGTGCGCCTGTCCGAATGCCGCCCTCTCAAGATCGTCGCGCCGAGTCCGGACAATATCCGCCGCCGCAATCTTGAGACCTATTTTCAGGCGCACGGTGTCGAGATCGAGGCGATGCTCGAAATGGATGCGATGATTGCAACGCTCGAATTCGTTGCCCGTTCCGATTGGGTCACGATTCTTCCGAGTGTCATTTCGGTCAACGACATCGGACGTGGCGAATTGATCGTGAATCCGATCATCAATCCCGAGCTGCACGCCGAGTTCGTGGTGATTCAGCCGACGCGGCGCAAGCTGTCGATGCAGGCGCGGATGTTCCTCGAGCGCTTCGAGGCGGAGGTCACGCATATCCATAACATTTGGGATCGCGCCATCGCCGAGCCGCGCAAGCTCCGTGCCTAGCTCACACTGTCATCCAGGCGCCATCGGCATCCGCCGATTTGAAGACAGCTTCGAGAGCTGCCGCCGTCTGTAAAATGCCGGAGGATGAGATCGGGAATGTGCCCTGCCCCTGCACGGCCTTGGCGAAATAATCAAGATTGCGGCCGAGGTGATTGTCGTGCGGCCGTTCGATCACCTCGGGTTCGTCTTTGCCGGGGTACCGCACGATAGCTCGCGTCTCACTGACACTTTCGGCCCAGCAGTTTTCGCCGAAAACAGCAATGCGCCAGCGGAAGGGCGTTTTGATCGTCGTGCCGAACGTGCCGGTGGCGCCATTTTCGAATTCAACCAACGCGGCCGTGGTATCGCCTGTCGGCAACTTGAGGGCTCGCGCCTTCGAAAGCGCGCTGATCCGCTTTATCGGACCGACCAGATCGCGAAAACAGTCAAGCACGTGTATGCCCATGCCGGTCATTCCGCCCGCACGGCTTTCCTCAGCTGCCATGCGCCAGCTGTCAGTCGGATAGTTCGCCAGCCAGTCGTGGCTGTAGTTGCCTTCGACATGCATGATGGTGCCGAAAGCCCCTGTTTCCTTAAGTTCTGCCAAGACGCGCATCGACGGCATCAGCCGGAAATGATGACCGACCCCCAGGACAATGCCGGCGCGCTTGCAGGCGTCGAGCGCGGCTACGGCATCGGCTTTGGTGAGCGCGAAAGGTTTTTCGCAGTACAAATGCTTGCCGGCGGCGGCGATCGCTTCCACCTGCGCGCGATGTTTGGTGTGCGGAGTTGCAAGCAGCACGGCCTGAATCGTCGTGTCGGCCAATACCTCATCGAGCGATGTTCCAAGCGCGATTTGATGTTCGGCTGCAAAATCGCGAACAGAGTTGGGTTCGAGCGTGACGCCGCGGACAAAGCGTAACGGCGCGCCGAAGTCGTGCGCCGCCTTGACCAGAGTCTTGCCCCACCAGCCGAGGCCGACGATCGCCGTATTGATCATCGGCGCCCTTACGCTGCGGCCGGTGCGCCGGGCTGCTTGAGCGGATGCGCGCGTGCGAACGCGTCATTCTTCGCACATGTCGCGGCGATGCGGGACACCGTCGGATATGCGGCCAAATCGACCTTGAAGAAATTCGCGCCGGCGACCTGGCTGACCACGCAAATGTCGGCAACGGTGATCTGCTCGCCATGACAATATGTGCCGGTTTCCTTTTCGCTGGCGAGATGCTCCTCGAGCGCGCCCAACGCAGCGCGATGCCAGTGCTGCGCCCACTTCATCACGCCCGCCTCATCGACCTTGAACTCATGCGCAAGATATTCGCGTACCCGCGGAACGATCAGCGGATGGGAATCGCAGGCGACGATCTGCGAAAGTCCGCGCACCCGTGCGCGTCCGCGCGGATCTTTCGGCAACAGAGGGGGACTGGGATGCGTCTCATCGAGATACTCTATGATTGCCAGTGACTCATAGAGCGCGGCACCGTCTCCGTCGACGAGGGCCGGGATCGCCATCATCGGGTTGACTTTGCGAAAGGCCTCCTCGCGCTGATGACCCTTCATCAGGTTCACTTCGATCACCTCGGGTGAAAGTCCCTTGAGGTTGAGCGCAATGCGCACGCGATAGGTCGCAAGCGAGCGCCAGAATGAAAAGAGTTTCATGAATCCCTCCTATTTCTTGTTCCGCTTTCGGCGTTCAGGATTTCTTGCGCGCGGCCCAATAGACCGACATGCGCGATCCGTCGCCGCCGCCAAACCCATTTTTGGTCGCGTCTTCGAAACCTGTGAGTGTCGCTTTCGTCACACGCATGTCCGCGCCATTCGCTTCGCCGGTTTCCACCATCGTGCGCAAGTCTTTCACGCCGTTGGCGATGCTGAATGTCGTCGGTCCGGGATCGCGCCCCTCGAGCATCGTGACAATCATTTCGGCGCGGTTCTTCAGCGCGGGATTTGCGCCGTTGGTGTCGACGAACAGATCGAGCAATCGTTTCGGCTCCCAGCCCGCCGAACGCGCAATGGCAAAAGCTTCGCCATAGGCCTGCCAGGCCACCATCAGCGGTAGGTTGATCGCAAGCTTCATCGACGCGCCTGTGCCGACCGGCCCGCAGTGCTCAAGTCTTCGGCAAAGCTGATTGAGCAGCGGTTTGGCGCGTTCGGCGTCAGAGGGCTCCGCGCCCATAAGGCCGAGCAATTTTCCTTGACGCGCGGGCGCCGTTGAACCGCCGACCGGACATTCGACGAAAGCCGCGCCCTTGGCACGCACTTTCGGTGCGAGGGCGGTCGGCACCTTCGGCGGCACCGTGCTCATCTCGATGAGCAGCTTGCCTTTCACATCGCCTGCCAGGAGACCGTTCGGGCCGTTGTAGACAGCATCGATCGCCGCAGCGTCGGTCAGCATGGTGATGGTTGCTTCAACCGCGCTCGCAACTTGCGCCGGTGTCGAGGCTACCTTGGCGCCGGCGTCCGCCAACGCCTTCGTCTTCTCAGGTGTACGATTCCAGACCGTTACCTCGTGACCGACTTCCATGAGACGCGCCGCGACGGCTGCGCCCATGACTCCGAGACCTGCAACGCCAACTCGCATGCGTCCTCCCGTTCTTTTGCGAGGGACGATAGGCGATCAGGGGCTTGCTTGAAAGCGGGCATACTGCAACCTGCGCGACTCGACAGCCCTACACCCAACGCATAAGAGGGAATGGGCAGACGGATGCAATTTCGCATCGGGGAGACGGTGAATGGCAGCAAGACGGCGCAAAGGCACGGTCGGCGTGATCGGCCTCGGCATCATGGGCGGTGCCTTCGCGAAGAACCTGGTCAAGGCCGGCTGGCATGTCGTCGGTTACGACACCAACGCGGCACGCCGCCGTGAAGCCAAGCGCGCCGGGGTCGAGATTGCGCAAAATGCAGTCGAACTCGCAGCCGCCGTTCCGACAATCCTGACCAGCCTTCCCAAGCCGGAGGCGCTTGCCGATACAGTGCGCAAGATCGCGGGGGCCAAGCTCAAGCGTAAATTGCTCGTCGAAATGAGCACCTTCAAAATTTCAGATAAGGAAAAAGCGGCCGCGGTATTGCGCAAGGCCGGCCATCAGATGATTGACTGCCCGGTCAGCGGCACCGGCGCGCAGGCAAAAAACCGCGACCTCGTGTTCTATGCCAGCGGTGACCCCAAGCTCATCGTGAAGATCCGGCCGCTCCTCTCGGCGTTTGGCCGAGGAGTCTTCAATGTCGGGTCATTCGGCAACGGCAGCCGGATGAAATACGTCGCTAACCTTCTTGTTGCCATCAACAATGTCGCGTCCGCCGAAGCCATGGTTCTCGGCATGAAGGCCGGTCTCGATCCGCGCATGATCGTCGACTTGATCACGGCGGGAGCCGGCAATTCGCGCGTTTTTGAGCTGCGCGCACCGATGATGGCAAAGGGTCGCTATGACGACGTGACGATGAAGATTTCCGTCTGGGACAAGGACATGCAAGTGATCGGTGACTATGCGCGCAGAATCCGCGTGCCGACGCCGATATTCGATGCAACCAAGGGAATCTATATCCGGGCAATGAAAAGCGGCCTTGGCGGCCGCGACACCGCGGCGGTCTGCGCGGTGCTTGAGAAGATGGCGAAGGTCAGGCGGCGCAAGCGCTAGCCCGCATACCCGGCGCACTTGCGTCCTTCTTCGTGTTCTGTAGCCTGCCCACCCAATAAAAGAATAATCCATGGGGGGCGCAGATGGCGTCGCATCAGCAACGCACCGAGATCCGCGATGGCATGCGGATCGACTGGGACGTGCCGATCACGATGGACGATGGTCTCGTGCTGCGCGCCGACGTTTTTCGCCCGATGAAAGAGGGCAAGTATCCTGTCATTCTCAGCTACGGACCCTACGCGAAGAGTCTCGCATTTCAGGACGGATATCCGAGCGCCTGGCAGCGGATGGCAGAAAAGCATCCTGACGTCACCGCCGGCTCACGCAATCTCTATCAGAGCTGGGAAGTGGTCGATCCCGAAAAGTGGGTGCCGCACGATTACATCTGCGTGCGTGTCGATTCGCGCGGCGCCGGATGCTCGCCGGGCTTCATCGATCATTTCTCCCCGCGCGAAACAAAAGATTTCTACGACTGCATCGAATGGGCGGGCGTGCAACCGTGGTCGAGCGGAAAAGTCGGGCTCAATGGAATTTCCTACTACGGCATCAACCAGTGGCACGTCGCATCGCTGCAGCCGCCGCATCTTGCCGCGATGTGCATTTGGGAAGGCGCGGCCGACTGGTACCGCGACATGACGCATCACGGCGGCATGCTCTCGACCTTCTGGGAAAACTGGTACGACATGCAGGTCAAGACGGTTCAGTACGGCGCCGGCGAGCGCGGCAGGCGCAGCCGTGTGCACGGAGAACTTGTGTGCGGACCGGAGACGTTGTCGGAATCGGAGCTCGCGAGCAAGCGCGCCGATTTCGGCACCGAGATCGCGTCGCATCCGATGGATGACGAGTATCACAAGGCGCGATCCGCAAAGTGGGACAAGATCGTCACGCCGATGTTTTCCGCCGCCAATTGGGGTGGCCAAGGCCTGCACCCGCGCGGCAATTTTGAGGGATTCGTGCGTGCCGCCTCCAAGCACAAATGGCTCGAGGCGCACGGCATCGAACACTGGACACATTTCTACACCGACTACGGGCGCGAGCAGCAACTGCGCTTCTTCGACTATTTCCTGCACGGAAAGAAAGGAGGCTGGGCAAAACAACCGACGGTGCTGCTGCAAGTACGGCACATCGACAAGTTCGTACCGCGTGCCGAAAGCGAATGGCCGCTCAAGCGCACGCGATGGACAAAATTCTATCTCGACCCGTCAGCGATGACGCTGACGACCAAAAAGCCGTCAGGCGCCGCGCAACTGAAATTTCCAGCAATGAGCGACGGCTTGACCTTCCTTACGCCACCACTCACCAAAGAGACCGAGATCACAGGACCGTCCGCACTCAAACTGTTTGCTTCTTCCTCGACCGCGGACGCCGATTTTTGCAGCGTGTTGCGCGTGTTCACCGGCGACCTCAAAGAAATCGTATTCCAGGGCGCGATCGACCCGCACACGCCGATCGGGCAAGGTTGGTTGCGTGCGTCGCACCGCAAGCTCGACAAGAAGTTGTCGAAGCTGTACCGGCCCTATCACACGCACGATGAAAGCCAGCCTTTGAAAAAGAACCAGATCGTAGAACTCGACGTCGAAATCTGGCCGACATCAATTGTGGTTCCGGCCGGATATCGTGTCGCCGTGTCTATCCGCGGCAAGGACTATGAATACGGCGGGGCAAGCGGCGGCAAGCTGTCAAACTTCAAGAACGAACTGAAGGGTTGCGGCCCATTTCTGCATGATGACCCGCGCGACCGGCCCCCGGCCATTTTCAACGGCACAACGAGCCTGCATTTCGGCCGCGGTAAGTCGTCGTACCTGCTGCTGCCGATCATTCCGCCGAAAAAGCGGGCAAGCGGCCGAAAATAATGTCATGCGTGTGAGTGCATACGAGATGACGCAGCCTTACACCGGCGTGTGCGGCCATTTGGGGTGTTCATTCGTATCGGACCTAAGGTAAGCTTCGCGGCAACCTTCGGCCCAACAGAAGGACCAAGGGGGGAATGGGTACGCAATTCTGGGTGGTTCAGGCGTTCAATGGCGTGTCCTACGGCGCACTGCTTTTTCTCGTCGGGGCCGGTCTGTCGCTGATCTTCGGCGTGATGCGCATCGTCAATCTGTCGCACGGCTCCTACTTTTTGCTCGGCGGCTACGTCGCCCTTTCCGTCATCGGACATACCGGCTCCTGGCTGCTGTCCATACCAATTGCCGCGCTTACGATCGCTGTCGTCGGCTTGATCATGGAGCGCTTATTCCTGCGGCCGGAAGGCCACGCCAAGCTCGTGCGCGACGCCCTTATCGCGCTTGGGATCGCGCTCGTGGTCCGGCTGGCGATCGGCCCAATCCTGCCGCAACTGCTGCCGGGCCTGATCGGCGGCATTATTCAGGTCACGCTGGTCGTGATCGTTTTCGCCATTCCGATTTTCCTGCTGTTGCAACGCATATCGGCCGTCGCGATCGAAGCCGATGTGTTGCGACAGGTGTTGATGACTGTGGGCTTCGCGTTCCTGTTTCAACAGGCCGCGCTCGACATCTGGGGCGGCAACAATTTCGACATCCAGCCACCGAGCGCGCTGACACAAAGCCTCGTGATCGGCGGCACTTACTTGCCGCTCTACCGGCTGTTCATGATCGTCGGAGCCCTCGTCATCGGTATCGTGCTTTGGCTGGCGATGGAGAAGACGCGAATGGGCGCCGCAGTGCGCGCCACCGTGGACGACGCGCAGATGGCGCGCGGCGTCGGTATAGATACCAACAAGATTTCGATGCTGATCTTCGCCCTGGGCGCCGGCATGGCCGCGCTCGGCGGCGTGATCGGCGGGGCCTTCCTCGGTGTGTATCCAGGCCTCGATTTCGAGATGCTGCCGATCGCATTTGCAGTCGTCATCATCGGGGGCATGGGCTCTCTCGGCGGCGCAGCAATCGGTGCGTTGCTGGTTGGTCTCGCCGATAATTTCGGCAAAGCCCTGTTTCCCGAACTGGCCTATTTCACCCTCTATGCGCCGATGGTGCTGATCCTCGCGATCAAGCCGACCGGCCTCTTCGGGCGGGACTGACGGCACATGGGCTCACAAAACTTCAAGATCGCCGCCGTTATCGTCAGCCTGCTGGTCTTGCTGATCATCGTCCCCTACTGCAATTCCTTCGTCGTCTTGCTGGCGACGCGTGCGCTGGTTTTCGCTATTTTGGCGATGAGCCTCGACATTTTACTTGGCTTCACCGGCCTCGCTTCACTGGGCCAAGCGGCCTATTTCGGCGTCGGCGCCTTCGCGACCATCCATGCGATGAACGCCTTCGCCGGCACCGGGCTGCTGCCCACGCCGCTGCTGCCCCTGGCGGGCGCGGTCGTCGGCCTGGCCATAGGCGCGCTGGCGGGCTGGTTCGCCACCAAGCGCTCGGGCACCTACTTCGCGATGATCACCTTGGCC
>Ga0173483_10000371_pt1 | contig 12503 bp, 10 predicted proteins | sample NitcycUS178409R2_FD_122621 | JGI IMG/M metagenome (GOLD analysis project Ga0173483, IMG submission 122621) | Soil microbial communities from Arlington Agricultural Research Station in Wisconsin, USA - Nitrogen cycling UWRJ-S178-409R-2 (version... | ecosystem: Environmental > Terrestrial > Soil...
GCCGCCGAGCGGGAGGTGGTCGTGACGTTTACGCCGCATCTGGTGCCGATGAACCGGGGCATTTTGTCGACGATCTACGTCCGCGGGCGGCGGGGCCGGACCGCCGAAGACCTTCATGCGATACTTTTAAAGTCCTACATGAAGGAGCCATTCGTGCATGTCTTACCCTTCGGCGAAACGCCACAGACGCGACATGTACGAGGCTCGAATATGACCTTCATTGGCGTGGCAAAAGACCGCGTCCCTGGGCGCGCAATCATCGTGTCCGCGCTCGACAATCTGGTCAAAGGTGCCTCCGGGCAGGCAATCCAGAACATGAATTTGATTATGGGCTGGCCGGAGGCGATGGGACTGGAGCAGGTCGCGCTGTTCCCCTGATTCGACTGGTACAATCGCCGTACCTTCGCGGGAGATTTACGGCCGATGTTCGAGGTGCAGAACCAGCCGCCGCCGCTTGAGCCTTACAATGTGTTCGCGAGCGACGCCACATTGCGCGAGGCGGTGCGCCGCGAAGGCGCAAGCTGGGCCGAAGGCGAACTGACTGAACTCGGTGCCAGGCTCGGCAAGCCGGAGACCGTGCAACTCGGTTTCGATGCCAACAAGTTTCCCCCGCAACTTCGGACGCTCGACCGTTACGGCCACCGGCTCGACGAAGTCGAGTTTCACCCGGGATGGCATCAATTGCTCGAAATCGCTCTCGGGGCTGGTCTTCATTCAAGTCCCTGGGCAAATCCAAAGCCGGGCGCGCACGTGGCCCGCGCCGCGGGGACTTACATGCTGGGGCAGATCGAAAGTGGCGTGTACTGCCCACTCGCGATGACCTATGGCTCGGTCCCGACATTGCGGCATGCGCCGCAAATCGCGAACGAATGGCTGCCCCGAATCTACTCGCGCGAATACGACCGCCGCTTTCGGCCGGCGCGCTTGAAGACTTCGGCCCTTGTCGGCATGGGCATGACCGAGAATCAGGGCGGCTCGGACCTGCGCTCCAATACAACACGCGCACAGCCGTCTGCCGACGGCAGTTTTCGTCTCTATGGGCACAAATGGTTCATGTCGGCACCGATGTGCGACGCGTTCCTTGTGTTGGCTCAGGCGCCGAACGGGTTGAGCTGTTTTTTGATGCCGCGATGGACGCCGGACGGCGAGCGCAACGCAATCCTTATACTTCGGCTAAAGGACAAGCTCGGCAATCGCTCGAATGCGTCGAGCGAGGTCGAGTTTCACGGTGCCTACGCTCAGCCCGTCGGTGAAGAGGGGCGCGGCATTCCGACCATCATAGAGATGGGTAACTACACGCGACTCGATTGCTGCATAGGTTCGTCCGCTCTGATGCGGCAGGCGGTTGTCCAGGCGGTCCACCACGCGCGACACCGCATCGCGTTCCAGAAAAAGCTCGTCGACCAGCCTCTTATGACGAACGTACTTGCCGATCTCGCGATCGAGTCGGAAGCCGCCGCCGTGTTGACCATGTGGCTTGCTCGTGCCTATGACGAGAACAATGAAGCCGCGCTCGCAATCCGGCGTATCGTCACGCCCGCCGCCAAATTCTGGATCTGCAAACGGACGCCGTTCCTGACCTACGAGGCCATGGAGGTGCTCGGCGGCTCCGGCTACATCGAGGAAAGTATCATGCCGCGTCTCTATCGCGAGGCGCCGGTCAATTCGATCTGGGAAGGCTCCGGCAACATCATGTGTCTCGATGTGTTGCGCGCACTGGAACGAACGCCCAATGCGGCCGAAGTTTTGCGCCACGAATTCGGTGAGGCTAAAAATGCGCGGATCAAGACGTTTGCCGAGCGTATCGAAAAGCGGCTCGCCGCTCACGATCACGCCGACGAGTCACAGGCGCGCGCGCTGGTGCGCGACCTCATTGTCGCTCTTCAGGGTTCGTTGCTTGCCAGGCACTCGCCATCCAATGTGTCGGATGCATTTTGCGCATCGCGGCTGGACGGCGAGGGGACGTCGGCCTTCGGGCTACTGCCGCGCGGCCTGGATGCACGCGGCATCGCCGAACGTGCCGGTCCTGCGAACTAAAGTTTTCCGAACACAGCGAATACGAGCGCGACCTGCGCAAGAAAGCCGATGGAAAAGGCGAGAGTGCGGAGCACCGGGACGCCCATCGTGTACAAAATGACGTGCGCAAGCCGTGCCCAGAAATAAACCGCGCAGGCAATGACGGTGTATTCGGTCGAGTAGCCTTGCGCGTCAAGGATGAGCACCAATGGCGCGAAAATAATGAGATTTTCAACCGCATTGGTGTGCGCGAAGTAAAGCCGCTGCGCCCAGGCTGATTGTGGCTTGTCGTGCCGTGAGGGATTGGCCATGCATCCCTTGAGCCCGCGAACCATTGCGCGATCGACAATATAGGGCACCCACATCAAGCCGGTCAGGATTATCGTCAGCGTCAGCCACATCAATTCCTTGGTCATTGCCACACCCCGTTTGACGCTTCGCTCAACGCAAGCATAGTAGAAAGAGCCGCGGCTGTCGCGCCCAAGGGCATCAATAAGGCGTAACCGCGGTCTGTGCTAAACTGGGTCAGCTTGAGGGAGTTCATAGGAGCGCGCCATGGCCGCATCCGCCAAAACCGAGATCAAGGCATTTTTCGACGAGCCCACCAATATGGTGAGCTATCTGGTTTGGGATCCGGCGACGAAAGAAGGCGCGGTGATCGATCCGGTGCTCGATTTCGATCATCGCAGCGGCGACGCAACGGTAGAATCCGCTGATAAAATACTTGCCGAGGCAAAAAGGCTCGGCGTCACTATCAAGCAGATCCTGGAGACGCATGCGCACGCCGACCACCTGTCCGGTGCGCCCTATATCAAGCTGAAAACCGGTGCGCTGGTCGCGATTGGCGAACGTATCAAGGATGTCCAGAAAATCTTCCGGCCGATCTTCAATGCCGCGGATGTGTCCGGCGACGGGTCGGAATTCGATCATCTCTTCAAGGACGGCGAGCGCTTCAAAGTCGGCACAATCGACGCGGAAGTGATCTACACGCCGGGCCACACACCAGCTTGCGTTTCCTACAAAATCGGCGATGCGGTATTTGTCGGCGACACCATGTTCATGCCCGACTACGGCACGGCGCGCGCCGATTTCCCCGGCGGCAACGCGCGCGACCTTTATCGGTCGATCCAGCGGATTCTGTCATTGCCTAAAGAAACGCGTCTCTTCATGTGTCACGACTATAAAGCGCCGGGCCGCGATCAATATGCTTGGGAGACCACGGTGGGCGAGGAAAAGGCCCGCAACGTCCATGTGCACGAGGGTGTATCGGAAGATGAATTTGTGAAAATGCGCGAAACGCGTGACGCCACGCTGGCGACGCCATTGCTGCTGCTACCCTCGATTCAGGTCAACATTCGAGCCGGTAAGTTTCCGCCGGCCGAAGCCAACGGCGTGCATTACCTGAAGGTGCCCGTAAAACTGGCGCCCTAGTGCATCGTCAGGTCCAGCTTTTCACCTTGACGTAGGATCCGGGCGCATCCTCGATCGGCTTGAACTTGCCGCCGCCGATCTTGCGAGCGCTCACCGTTTCGGCGTCCAGCGCTTTGAGCCAATCGAGCCAATCGGGCCACCAGGAGCCTGGATGCTCGGCGGCTGATTTCATCCAGGTTTCCACGCTTTCGCCGTTTGGCTTGTCGCCTGTCCAGTACTGGTATTTGGGTTTGCTGGGCGGATTGACCACGCCAGCAATATGGCCGGAGCCGGCGAGTACGTATTTGACCGGGCCACCGAAATATTGCGAGCCATAGAGTACCGATTTTGCCGGCGCGATGTGATCTTCGCGCGTCGCCAGATTGTAGACCGGCACTGTCACTTTGCGCAGGTCGAGACGAATGTCCGCGATTTCCATTTCTCCCTTGGTGAGTTTGTTGTCGAGGTAGCAGTTGCGTAAATAAAAGGAATGATTGGCTGCGGGCATGCGGGTAGCGTCGGAATTCCAGTAAAGAATGTCGAAAGGCAATGGCTTCTTGCCGCGCATGTAATTGTTTATGATATAGGGCCAGATCAGATCATTTGAGCGCAACATATTGAAAGTGTTAGCCATGCGTGAGGCCTCAAGGTAGCCTTGCTCCTTCATGTGTGTCTCAAGTTGTCTGATGCGCTCCTCGTCGACGAACACCATGAGGTCGCCCGCGTAGGTGAAATCGACCTGCGCGGTAAACAATGTCGCTGATTTGACGCGGTTCTGCTTTTTTGCTGCGAAATAGGCGAGGGTGATTGCGAGCAGGGTCCCGCCGACACAATAGCCGATGGCATTAAGCTGCTTCTCGCCAGTGATCGCTTCAACTGTGTTGATGGCGGTGATCACGCCCTCGCGCATGTATTCTTCGAAACTTTTTGATGCGAGCCTGGCGTCCGGATTGACCCATGAAATCACGAACACCGTGATGCCCTGATCGACGCACCATTTGATGAAGGACTTTTCGGGTGCGAGATCGAGAATATAAAACTTGTTGATCCACGGTGGCACGATCAGCAGTGGCAGCTTCAGCGTATTCTTGGTCGTTGCTTGGTACTGGATGAGCTGCATCAATTCGTTCTGGAACACCACCTTGCCGGGCGTGGTCGCGAGATTCTTGCCGACGTCGAACATGGAAGGATCGGACTGGCGGATTTTGAGGACACCCTGACCGGCCTTGATGTCTTCTGAAAGCATATGCATCCCGCGCACGAGATTTTCGCCGTTCGAAGAGAGCGTCTCGCGCAGCAATTCCGGATTGGTCAGAACGAAGTTCGACGGCGAAATCGCGTTGGCAATTTGCTTGACGTAAAACTCCGCCTTCTTCCGCGTATGCTCGTCGATGCCGGCGGCATCTTTCACCAGCCTGTCGGTCCACTGCGCGGTAAGCAGGTAGGCCTGTTTCAGAAAATCAAAGAACTGGTTCTGTGACCATTCCGGGTCGGAGAAACGTTTGTCTCTCGGGTCGGGCGCGACGACGGGCTCGGAGTGCTCGCCCGCCATGCGCTTCACCGCGCCAGCCCAGAGATCGAGGTAGGCGCGGCCCAGGCTGGTTTGCAGCTCGATCGCGCGCTGAGGATCGGACATCCAGTATTCGGCGACGCGGCCAACTGTTTTGACCGCGTCCGTTAGGCCCTCGGTGAGGTCGCCCCGTATTTTTCCTTCCTCGCGCGGTTTTAAATAAGCCGCGAGCGCCTTGCCGCCCTCTTCGATCAGACGGGCAAGATTACGCGAGAGCGCCTCGATATCGACGTCGCCGACCTTGGCGGGATCTGTGGCGGACCTATCCATCCCTTCCTTTCCCCTCTGCCAAGACAGTTGGCCCGCGCCGCGTTCCATCGCAAGGCGCGTTTGCGCGCATGGTTTCGCGGGCCTTCAGCCGAGCGGTTAGCAACGGGTGACCTTGCTGCGGCCATATTAGCCCGTTAACGCGACGGTGATATAATTCCTTGAGTCTACATCGATTTCGCCCGCTCGTGCGGTGCGTTGGCGGAGCAAGGTGTGTGTCGGTCAAACTGTTCATATGGGCAGCGTTAGGTCTCGCCGCGGTGCTGGCGGGGTGCGCACCCGGGCCGATCATTGACCGGTTGCCGGGTGAACTGGGTCTGCCTGCGGGCGCTCCGACACGTCCGGAAACCCCCTACGAATACCCGGCCGTGCACGATATGCCGCCCGATCGCGCCTCATCTCCCATGACCGAGGAAGAACAAGTTAGGCTTGAAAAGGAATTGATTAACGTCCGCGATCGCCAGGAGGGCCGTCCGGCGGCAACCAAGAAGGCCGCCCCTACAGCGAAAAAACCGCCCAAAGGCACGCAAAATGGCCAACCCGATGGCGCCAAGGCGAACCCGTGATAAAAGCCAGCCGGGGTTATATGCGGCGGCTGGCGAGGGCAGCCGTCCTTTGAGGTTTTGAGCCGATGGAAGACTTCTATCGCATTCGCCGTTTGCCGCCCTACGTTTTCGAAGAGGTGAACAAGGCCAAGGCGAATGCCCGCAACGCGGGAGCGGATATCATCGATCTCGGCATGGGTAATCCGGATTTGCCGGCACCCACGCACGTGATCGAAAAGCTCAAGGACGCACTGGGCAAGCCACGCACCGACCGCTACTCGTCTTCACGCGGCATTCCCGGATTGCGCCGCGCGCAGGCTGCCTACTACGACCGTCGCTTTGGCGTAAAGCTTAATCCCGATACGCAGATCGTCACTACGCTCGGCTCCAAGGAAGGATTCGCCAACGTGGCGCAGGCAATCACTGCGCCGGGAGATGTCGTGCTGGTGCCGAACCCGAGTTACCCGATCCACGCATTCGGCTTCCTCATGGCGGGTGGCGCAATTCGTTCGGTTCCCTCAGAGCCGACGCCAAACTTCTTTCCCGCGCTCGAACGTGCGATCGAGCATTCGATCCCGAAGCCGACCGCGGTCGTCGTCTGTTATCCGGCAAATCCGACCGCTTATGTAGCGACGCTGGATTTCTATAAGGACCTCATCGCGTTCGCTAAGAAGCACGAAATTCTGGTGCTGTCGGACCTGGCTTACGCGGAAGTCTATTTCGACAACAATCCGCCTCCATCGCTGTTGCAGGTACCGGATGCGAACGACGTTGCGGTTGAGTTTACCTCAATGTCGAAGACGTTCTCGATGCCTGGCTGGCGTATCGGTTTTGCCGTCGGCAACGAGCGCGTCATTGCGGCGCTGGGGCGCGTTAAATCATATCTGGACTACGGCGCATTTACGCCCGTTCAAGTGGCGGCAACCGCTGCGCTCAACGGTCCGGATGATTGCGTCAAGGAGATGCGCGCGACTTATAAGCGTCGTCGCGACGTACTGGTTGAAAGCTTCGGGCGTGCGGGCTGGCATGTTCCATCACCTCGTGCGTCGATGTTCGCATGGGTTCCAATACCGGAACCTTTCACGACGCTTGGAAGCGTGGAGTTTTCCAAGCTGCTGGTCGAGAAAGCGGATATCGCGGTGTCGCCCGGCATCGGCTTCGGAGAATACGGCGAGGGCTATGTTCGCATCGCGCTCGTCGAAAACGAGCAGCGTATCCGCCAGGCTGCGCGCAATGTCCGGCGCTTTCTCGAGAACGCGCCCGAGCAACTGCACAACGTCGTTCCGCTCGCGACGCGGCGCTAAGAACGGGCGCGCACGTTATGGCACCACCGCTGAAAGTGGGCGTCGCCGGGTTGGGCACGGTTGGCGCCGCATTGCTTGCCCAAATCGCGCATCAGCGCGACGCGCTGATAGCTCGTTGCGGGCGTCCCATCGACGTCGTTGCCGTCTGCGCACGATCGCGCAACAAGGACCGCGGCGTCGATCTCAAGAAAATGAAATGGTTCTCCGAGCCTTCGTCGCTCGCGCGCGATCCGGACATCGACGTTTTCGTCGAGCTGATCGGCGGTGCCGGCGAGCCGGCCAAGAGCGCGGTTGAAGCGGCTTTGGTGGCCGGAAAATCGGTCGTGACGGCCAATAAGGCACTGCTGGCGCGGCACGGCGTCAAACTTGCCGGGCTTGCTGAGCGCAATCATATCGCGCTCAACTTTGAGGCGGCGGTTGGCGGCGCCATTCCCATTGTCAAAACGCTACGGGAAGGAATGGCAGGCAATTCCTTTGAGCGCATCTATGGCATCCTGAACGGCACCTGCAACTACATCCTTACGCGGATGGAACAGGAAAGGATGTCATTCGCGGACTGCCTTAAGGATGCACAGCGTCTCGGTTATGCCGAGGCCGACCCTGGTTTCGATATCGAGGGTCATGACACCGCGCAGAAGCTCGCCATTCTTGCAAGCCTTGCGTTTGGGACCAAAGCCGACCAGAGCGCGATTTACGTGGAAGGCATTTCCTCGATAACACCAGCCGATCTTTTGGCGGCGGACGAGCTCGGCTATCGCGTTAAATTATTGGGCGTTGCTGTAAGAACACCAAAGGGCATCGAGCAGCGGGTTCATCCCACTATGGTGCGCAAAGACTCCGCAATTGCGCAGGTGATGGGCGTGACTAATGCTGTCACGGTCGATGCTGCCGACATCAACCCCCTGACTTTGGTCGGACCTGGGGCAGGCGGCGCGGCGACCGCGTCGGCGGTTCTTTCCGACATCGGTGATATCGCGCGGGGCGTACGCACCGCGCCCTTCGGACGGCCGACGAGACGCCTTACCACCATACGGAAAGCGCCGATGCAGCGGCATGAGGGCGGCTATTACATTCGGCTTGTCGCGCGCGACAAGCCGGGAACCGCTGCAACCATCGCTACGCGTCTCGCAGAACAGGAAATTTCGCTGGAATCGATTGTGCAGCGCCATGATCCGGCGCATGTGGGGCGCGACACCAAGGCGGGTTCCGTCCCCGTTATCCTCATTACATATGCGACCAGTGAGGATGCGGTACGCAAAGCACTTGCGGCGGTGGGCCGCGATAGGGTGATCTCAGGACGTCCGCAGGTCATTAGGATTGAAAAGAACTAAGCTCGCCCAAGCGTTTGTGAGGGGAACGTCAAATGCCGAGTATTACCGTCCAGCCGGAATTGTTGCTGGAACGCATTCTCAGCCTTGAAATCGTGCGAGTGACCGAGCGTGCGGCCGTCTCTTCGGCCCGCTTGCGCGGGCACGGCAAGGACAAAGCCTCCGATCAAGCGGCCGTCGACGCCATGCGGCGCGAGCTCAACAAACTTCCCATCGATGGCACCGTCGTTATCGGTGAGGGTGAGCTGGACGAGGCTCCGATGCTTTTCATCGGAGAAAAAGTCGGCACCAAGGCCGGGCCGAAGGTGGATATCGCGGTCGATCCACTTGAGGGAACGACACTCTGTGCCAAGAACATGCCCGGCGCGATCGCAACCCTGGCCATGGCGGACGCCGGAACCCTGTTGCATGCGCCCGACTGCTATATGGACAAGATCGCGATCGGTCCCGGATATCCCAAGGGTACGATCGACCTTGACGCGCCACCAACGGAAAACATTCTTTCGCTGGCAAAAGCCAAGGGTGTGAAGCCGTCGGAAATCACGGCGATCCTGCTCGACCGCCCACGTCACGCCGATATCATTGCCGCCGTGCGAAAGACGGGCGCCGCAGTCAGCCTGATCAGCGACGGCGACGTCGCCGGCGTTATCCACTGCGCGGACCCGAAGACCGGTATCGATATTTATCTGGGTATTGGTGGCGCGCCGGAGGGCGTGCTTGCCGCTTCAGCTTTGCGCTGTATCGGCGGGCAGATGCAGACACGGTTGATTATCGACACCGAGGAACTGCGCGCGCGAACCGTGAAAATGGGCATCAAGGATCCGAAGAAAAAATACCAGATCGAAGACATGGTGAGAGGCGACTGCCTCTTTGCAGCGACGGGTGTCACAACTGGGCCGATGCTCAGTGGCGTCAAATTCGGCAAGGATGTAATCGAAACCGAGACCGTCGTTATGCGTTCGGTGACGGGCACGGTACGGCGTGTCCTGGCCGAACACCGCCAATTCGATAAGTTTCATCTCGACTGATTTTTCATGCGTCAGGTTCACCTCGTTGGCAGCGTGCCGCTACACAATGCGCGCGAGGTCTTCGCAACAGTAAGCGGCGTCCTCGGCTCGCGTCTCAAGCGTATTCCCGACGGTGAAACAGGGGAGCGGTCCGACTGGATTACCTGGCTGGAGCCGGCATTCTCCGAAAATCCTGCGCTTGAAAAGTCCGACGAGCTTTTTCGCGTGCACGCGACGGGCACCGCGCGCATCCGCTACCGGTTGCGTTCGGGGAAGAGCGTAGATGACGTCCGATTTGATAATCTTTTTTATGCGGATATCGCCAGGGCGTCGTATGACGAATTTTCTGCGCTCAAGCGCGAAGGGGTCGTGCCGAAGGGCTGCCGTTTCCAGATCGATCTCGTCCCGGCGCATTCGGTGATCTGGCTTTTTCTACAGGACGATCTGCATGCACCGCTCGATCCGGTCTACAACGACGCGCTCAAACGGGAAATCGACAAGATCGCCACGGCACTGCCGCATAGTGAGGTTGCTATCCAGTTCGATGTGGCCTCGGCCGTGTTCGCCCGCCTACAGCGACGCGAGCCAAATGCTTATGGGAAGACACGCGCAGAGATGTTGAAGTCATTTTCGACGATTCTTACGGACCTTGCCGATCGCGTGCCGCCGGATGTCGAACTTCTTTTCCACTTCTGTTATGGCGACTCCAACCACAGGCACGTCGTTGAACCGACCGATATGGGCGATATGGTCGACCTCGCAAACCGCCTTTGCGCGGATATCAAGCGCGGCGTTTACCTGATCCATATGCCGGTGCCGCGAAATCGCAGTGATGATAGCTATTTCGAGCCCCTCGCGCGCCTGAGACTCAACCCTGAGACTGAACTCAGCCTTGGTTTGGTTCACTTCACCGATGGCGCTGCCGGTACGCGCAAGCGGCTTGTGGCAGCCGAACGGCATGCGAAAGCATTCTCGATTGCTACTGAGTGCGGGTTTGGCCGCCGTGACCCAAAAACAATACTGGAATTGCTGCGCATTCATGTCGAAATTGCCGGTTGATCCGGGCTGGTGCTCTCGGGCGGCCTTCGCCACTATATGGGTCTTCCGACAACCGATTCTTTGCGGGCTCGCCCCCGCTGTAATATGACCGACGCGCAATGGCTTTGCCTGCTGTACAACTGAAGGAAAGCGACCGGCATTTCTTGGGCGTCGAGCGCTCGCTGACCGGGCGGACCTGGCGCGATCGGCTCGACGCACGCGGCTCGGCGCTCGCTCTGGCTATAGCGCAGCGTCATGGGCTCGACGAATTGCTTGCCCGTGTTTTGGCCGGACGGAATGTAGAGGTCGATAACGTTGAGGCCTTTCTCGACCCCACGATCAAGCGCCTTTTGCCCGATCCGCACATCGTCACGGACATGCAGGCCGCGTCCGCTCGCATTGTCGACGCGGTGCTCGGCGGTGAAAACACGGCCATTTTCGGAGACTATGACGTAGACGGTGCGACCTCGGCGGCCTTGCTTTGCCGTTATTTGCGGCTCTGCAGTCTGGATCCAATCGTCCACATCCCCGACCGCATTTTTGAAGGCTACGGGCCGAACATGGACGCGATCCGTTCGTTCGCTGAGCGTGGTGTAAGGCTGCTGATTACGGTCGATTGCGGCGTGACAAGCCTCGAGCCTCTGGCGGAAGCACGAAAGCTCGGTCTCGACACCGTCGTAGTCGATCACCACCAGGCAGACGAGAGGCTTCCCGATGCGGTTGCGATCGTCGATCCGAACCGGGCTGACGACTTGTCCGGCCTTGGCCATCTCGCCGCGGTGGGGCTGGTGTTCATCACGCTTGTTGCGGTCACGCGCGAGTTGCGCCAGCGCAATTTCTGGAGCGGCAGTCGTCCAGAACCCGATCTGCTTTCATTGCTTCATCTGGTAGCGTTGGGCACGGTTGCCGACGTTGTCCCGCTGCATGGTCTCAATCGAGCCTTTGTCGCCAAAGGGCTCATCGCCCTCAGGCGTCGCGAGCATGTCGGAACGACCGCGCTCATGGATGCAGCCCGTCTCGCAGGGCCGCCCGAACCCTGGCATTTGGGATTTCTACTCGGCCCGCGCATCAATGCGGGCGGACGAATTGGCCGGGCCGATCTCGGCGTGCGACTGCTGTTGGAAGAAGACCCCGTTGAAGCGGCGCGTATCGCCGCCGAGCTCGACCGGCTCAATCGCGAGCGTCAACAAATCGAGCAGACGACCTTGGCGCAAGCCGAAGCCGAGGCACTCGTCGCACTGGGCCTGGAAGACAAAGGCGCAGTTGTCGTGACGGCTGCAGAAGGCTGGCACCCGGGCGTAGTGGGATTGGTGGCTGCACGCTTGAAGGAGCGGTACGGGCGCCCGGCATTTGCGATTGCGCTCGAACCAGGGGGCATTGGAACGGGCTCGGGCCGGTCAATTCCCGGGGTCGACATCGGCCGCACGGTGCGCCGTGCCGTTCAGGAGGGATTACTCCTTAAAGGCGGGGGTCATGCCATGGCCGCCGGCGTTACGCTGAAAAAAGACGCACTCGGAGCCTTTCGCGCCTTCCTCGAAGATGGGCTTGCCGCATCAGTAGGTGTTGCGCGCCGCGATGTTGCATTGCCGATTGACGGTGCGGTTTCGGCCGGTGGTTTCAATTTTTCTCTTGCCGATATGCTGGCGAGAGCCGGTCCCTACGGCGCCGGAAACCCCGAACCACTGCTTGCGCTTCCTTCCCACACACTCGTTTATGCAGACCCTGTCGGCGAAAGCCATGTGCGGGCACGATTCCGGTCCGGCGATGGAAAATTCGTCAATGCCATTGCATTTCGGGCCATGGGACAGCCGCTTGGACGAGCCTTGCTCGACAATCGAGGCTGCGTCGTCCATGCGGCAGGTCACATCGCCGTCGACCACTGGCAGGGCGAAGAGCGCCTACAATTGCGGCTTGCCGACGTTGCGCCCGGCTAATTGCGAAACCACGGAGACCGGATTTCCGCCGATTAAGATCTAGCGCTGCGGAAAAATTCGACACAAATTTCCGCGGGTGCGAAC